>Ga0208299_1000178_pt1 | contig 60588 bp, 49 predicted proteins | sample 15_taG_FD_184089 | JGI IMG/M metagenome (GOLD analysis project Ga0208299, IMG submission 184089) | Marine viral communities from the Subarctic Pacific Ocean - 15_ETSP_OMZ_AT15312 metaG (SPAdes) (version 2) | ecosystem: Environmental > Aquatic > Marine > Oceanic | place: Pacific Ocean | collected... | reverse complement strand
TTGCTTAGTGATGCCGCGATGGCGTAGGTAGTTCATTGCAGCAAAGCCGGTAGGTGGCATCTCTCTGTTTGCGAGAGAGATAAACCCTTCGGGCATCTCAAGTATCTGTTTTTCTTCTATTTTCTCGCCGAATAAATCTTCGAGTTGATCAAAATCAATCTCAGAAGTGAAATCTCGCCATTGCGACTTGTCGTGGTTCGTGCCAAAACGGCGAACGACACGGTATAGGTTCTTGCCTCGAGTGTCACACACCCAGCACTTATAGTAACCTTTATCTAGATTTACGGAGAATTTGCGCTTGTGGTGCTCGCAGTAGGGGCACTTGAATAAATACTCATTGTTGGTCCGATAGCCGGCACCCAACACATTAGTCAGTATTTTTAATTTCTTCTCTTTCACGGATCCAGCCTGCCTTTGCGATCACATAGCTATCCGACCGGTCAGCATAACCGGCTTTGGGATTTCCATGCCTAGTGTATTCTACCTCAAAACCAGGCACGTTGTCAACAACAAACTGCAAAGAAACAGCTTTTGCCTTCTGGCCCTTAGGTACTTTGATGCCGCATAACTTGCGGGCGGATGTGGCGGCGAGATACTTGGGTTCGCCGTAAAACATATTATAACACAGCCACGAAACAATACCATTTATTTTTGACAAAAGCGATAAGGTTTGTGCTGATGAGAAGCCGGAGCGAAAGGATTGGAGAGATTGTTCAACATATACCTGCTCTATAGGATACTCGCCTTCTATATCCTCCAGACACTTTCTCACAATTTGTATTTTCTTGAAGAAGTTCTTTTCTTTTCGTAAGTCAATATGGTCGCATGCGAGGATCTTGCCTCCATGGTCCAATACTGTATAGCCAGTTATGCTGGTTGATATATCAAGTCCTAGGATCATGCGACCATAATATCAAATATCAAACTTTATCTTAAACGTAAAATCGCGAGAAGGTGTTTTCTTAACGGGAGCCGCCATCTTTGCTATAGCAATCAAATTTTTATTTTTGTCGTATATTCCAATTTTTGATATATAGGTAGTTTTAGTAAAAGACCCCGTCGGATCGAGATACGAGGAACTTACAACATTTTTAATTAACGCTTCAGGATTTTGGGTATACCCTGTGGATCCAGAAGTTAGGAGAATTTGAGTCTCTTTCTTCACGTATGTTCTGTTGTTTGAGTGGTTTAAGTCCCCCTTGGCGGCATGCGCAAAAAGAGTCATTACTGGAATCTTATGAGAGCCGCTGAAGCCCAAAAAGAAACTTGAGCTAGGTACCTGTGGTGCTGAGGCTGAAATCGTTTGGGCGAAGTTGACCCAAGTTGGAAAATTATTATTTGTGCCGAAATCCTCATTGATAGTTCCGTTTGACAAATCCGTTGACCCGGTTAATATTAGGAAACCCTCGTTATAGAGTATAGTCCCCGCCACCGTGCCCGAGCCGGGAGAGCCAAGGGGACCCACCTGTACTAGGTCGCCATTTCTGGTTATATCTTGCAGTTCCCCAATCAAAGTACCAGTAATATAAAATCTTAAATTTACACTGCCCTTTTCAACCATAGATCCATAAAAAATAGACGGAATTGTTACGAGGCCAACATCCAGCGCTCCATTTGCCACCACACTAGAGGTAAGATCTCGTGTTGATGAAGAAACCATATAATTTGGATTTATGGATGAATAATAGTTCAGAGTACTTTTGAGGGCTGCTAAATAAGTAATCGATCCCGTTGATTCCACATTTGTTGTGGTGTTAAGATAGGAACCGGACGTCTTAAGCGAAGTAGCAGAATAATAATATTTCTGGATTGATGAACTCAGGATCCCCTCATTATAAAGCGGAGCGCCTCCGGCTTCGAGATTAAATTCTGCTTTAGAGACAGTTTTAAAATTAACTCGAGTCCCATCTTTAATTTTAAAATTCACATGAGCCGGATTTGGTCCGGTATAATACCTTGTCGGATCTACTCCGGCGGCAATTGCATATCCAAAAGGATCGGTCGGATATATCCCTCCGTTATTGAGAACTGTGGTGTTTTGAAAATTTATCGATCCACTTGTGTCGATATTTTGTTCATAGAGTGAAATATAGCCGGAAGGAACACCTAATATGCTTGCCGAAAATGCACCACTGTGGGCGTACTGATTATTAAAGTAGGCTGATCCGCTATAAAAATAAAACGATACTTTTGGATTAGTCTTTACTAGATTGACGACTTTGTCATTATCATTGAACCTAAAAATATAAGCCATTTCATTTCTAGTAATCTAGTCGGACCCGCAACACAAATTCATCACTAGGATTTTTCTCGAGCGGTTCCGAAACTTTAGCGGTTGCCAGTAGTTCGTTATCGGCCGAGTAGAGGCCCACAGAAGTTATATATGATCTAGGTAGTTCGTCCGCGTTCTCCTTAACAACAATTTTGCTTTGACTTAAATATGTTGGATTACTGGAATAGTTAAACTCAGTATTGTTGGCTCGGCAAAAATAAATTGTAGAATTAATTTCAACTGTATTGTTAAACGATATGTTATAAAGCCGATTCCTCAAAGCATCTGCGGAGCCAGAAATGGAGCCGGAGATTAATGAGCCAGTAACCGTACTATAATTATCAGCAACAACGGAACTATTAGAGCCGTTGGGTCCAATATAGTTTGTAACGTCTCCATCAAATATGCTAGCTGTCAAAACGGCAATCCCTGCCTGATAATATATTAGTCCAACTCCCGAATCTGCATTCGCAGTAGCTGAGGACGTGTATAATATGGCATACTCACCAGCTGGTGAATTGGTTTTGTAGGCTGTCTGCGCACCATGATCTTGAATTGTTAATATATCTGCCGGCGCGGAAACAACTCCTCCTGTCAGCATTTGAATCGTTAACGATTGTTTTTTGATCTCATCTTTGGTTAAAAGGCGCGCAAAATTTATAAAATAAGCTTCTTTAACCTTGTTTCCACCAGCAAGATCGCCGTCGCGGTCGAAGTTTCTTACCTGGCCGGATGCATCAAAGCCAACAAGAATTTGTGCCATTTCATTATAAATATTAATTTTTTTAGCAGGATCGATGGAGGCGGCTACTGCAGATGCAGAGCAGTGGGAAGTAGTAGCAAAGCCAGCAGTTAAATCAAAAATATGATTAGCCGACGAGCTAAGGTACGGATAATCAAAAACCGACTCAAACATATCGTGGGAGTACGTCTTGATATTGTTATCACTATAGGTGCCCGATGCAATTGTTCCAGTTATTGGAATTGCTTCGTGCAACATGTCTCTTACTGTTGCAATATCATTAGAAGTAAAAGTTTTATATATACTAGCCATTTCTTATACCTTCTTATATTTTCTTAACATATCTTACCGGGATGTCAAGTCTATAACCTGTAGTCTGTCCGGTCACCGATAAGGTGGAATCAATATATTTATAGTTTGCGCCGCTCAAATTACCAACAGTTTCGGTTCCGGTGTTCCCCAAAACAGTAAATAAATAATTACTTGTCCTCAAGGAGGTCGAGGCGCCAAGACGCATGGAAAGGCGCGTGCCCACTGGACCAGCTAACTTTGTAAGACCCTGGGTTGAATCAATTACAGTAGGAAGCTCTGAGACATAACTACTATCAGTGTTCAAAGTCAGAATATACGATGCGATGTTATCGTCGTCGACGAAACTTAGTGTTGCGTCGCTCACTGTGGGGCCAACCGGGGTCACTACATTACCAAGCCTGTTATCCATTTCTATCAGATATTGTGTCTCTGTGAGATCAGAATCTAATGGTACATCTTGCGAAACTGCTGATGTGTCAAGGCCCTGGTCCATTACCATAAGCCAATCTGCCAATCCTGGCATGAAGCCGTTTAGCACACCCTTGGGCAGCACTTGCGAAGTACCTATGATTTCGTTAACTGTGGTTTTATCCACCGCTACAATATATTTAGCTGAGGCGCCGGAGCCGAAGCGCTCACTATTACCAGTATCATATAGTTTAATAATTGGCAAATAAAGCATGTTATCTCGTCCCAGCGTAAGGAGTCGATACTTCATACCAGAAGTATTGTTTGAAAAGGCCTCTAAAATTGGGGTCTGTAGAATTGTGAGGGCGAAATAAGGTTGGCCTCCGGATGCATTAAAATCGTATAACCCATAGTCGATCTCATCGTCGCCGAGGGCAAACTTAACTATATTAAAGGTTCCGTCGCCCTTCGCAAGACGGTATCGTCCTGTGTCTGTTAGCACGGCGTCCAAAATAATGTCGCCCGAGTTATCTAAAAAAGCCATAATATTATATCCTTGTTCATTATAAATAGTTTCTCTATCTTTTAATTTCCTGGTAAATTAGGATTGGGTATCGTTTCAACATTGAAATTAAGATTTAAATCTATTTTCCTGCCCGTATCTTTACTAATTATCCTCACTTTATATTCAGTTGTCGACCCAAAAGTACCTTCCGCGGTGCCCATAGATACGCCGGTTGGTGCAACACTGGGGGTGCCGGCCGACTCGGTGCTTGTTCCCACAACCACCTTCTCTTGCAAGGAGGCGTCTATCTCTATATATCTCTTAAAAGACTTTTCGGTCTTTCTTGGATCACTCAGATCAAAATTATATGGCTCTATAATAGGATAAATACGACCATTATCATCCACCATTTGAACTCTCAATATGGGAGTCGGGTTTGAAACATAACCATTCTTATCGACAGTGCGAAAACAATAATAATAATAAGTATTTGGACTAATATTATCTATAATACTTACAGATTCAACACGTTTGCCTTCAGGAGTCTGACCGTCCTTCTCTACATGAAGCATGCCAGCAAAATCTTGATATGTGCTTGGTTTTTCAGTAGTTCTAAAAATTTGATAATTTGTTCGTAAATCATCTGAGCCAAAGAGGATCGGACTGTTCGCAGGCTCTCCCTGTGCAATTCTAACATTTTCGAATATTTGAGCATCGGTAGGCTCTATTGCTATTGGAACATAAGTTGCTTTAGTAAAATTACTGCTGAGTAAAATCTTAATGCGCTGAGCAGACCCCTTAAGGGGGAATATTTTTGCGTCTGGATATTGGGGGGGTAAGTCCGTAACCTGTATAACATTTGTCTCAGTAATTGGGATTTCTATAATCTTTGCCGATTTATAGTTCTTCGTAGTCACAGATGCTTGGCCAGCAGCCGTGTCGTCCCACGGTATAACTGGCAGAAGACCATGCTGTCCTGTTCGAAGCTCTATTTGTACGTCAATGCGGCCGCACGCGGACAAATTAGCATAGCTGGTATATACTGGATCTAAATTAAAATAAGTTTGGTATTCGTTCGGCTCCTGAGCATGCGAGAGTCCAGATGGATTTGGCCATTGAATGGTTGACGCTGCGCTGAGCTGGCCGGTGAGGGGGGCGATCTGTTCAACAATAGCAAGCTGACCAGCGGAGCCATAACCATCAGCTACTATATCCTTCACCTGGGCGATAAATAGGCGCTTTGGGCCGACCCAGGCCACCCTAAATTTGCTAAAATATCTCCTGCGCATGTAATCACTATCGGTGGCCGCATAATTCTCCCATATATAGTCATCTACCATCTCGTTTATTTTATTTTCAAGGTTTTGGCGAAATTGGGCAGCATACTTGAGAATGACGTTCGCGGGAGAGCCCAGGTACCCGGCGGGAACTCCGGGGAATGAAACTGGCGATGATATGCGATGGCCATCAATATTAAGGTCCACATATATAGTATGGCCTGAGCTGGCACCCTGACCAATATCGTTTTGTGGCCAATAGAGAGCCGGAGTGCCGAGGACTTCGTAGACGGAGAATGGAGGGGTAAGCCATGTTAAGTTGGATCCTATATTCTGAGTACTCCCCAAATAGCTAGCCAATGGGTTAGGATAGGGTAATTCGATGGGAGGAACTACGTGGGGACTTGTATACTTATATTCGTTGCCCACCACCAAATCATAAGCGTAAAGTTTATATATGTATTTTTTACCAGAAAACACTTGTGTGTCCACATAATTATGTGCGTCGCCCGTATTGGCAAAATAAATGCTTTGGAGGGCATCTTCGGAGATCTGGCCCGCTGCGTCAACAGAGTGTTTATCTAATTTGTAAGCCAGTGTGTCGCGGTAGCACAGGGCGCCGCGTATCATGTCACTAAAGTTTCGTACCTTAGTGTTCAGGAAATCAGATATTCGTATAAACAGATCCAAAAAATCACTATAATCACCCATTTCATTTAAAGCAATGCTCTCATCTATGAGAGAGGTCATTTCCATTCCGGATGTATCGGTTGGGGGTACTGCGTTTGTATTGAATCTTTCGCCAATTATAAGCCCAGAGGCGGCGACGACATTTTCGCTTTCTGATTGTCCTATAAACCCACTATAACTCTCAGGGTAAGGAGTACCAGCTGAATCTACTTCAGCATACAGGCCAGTTGGTTTGGACTCATCCAGCGAATACTTAAATATATTTCTAAAAAGGTTTTTCAGGTCTATGACTCTCAAAGAGTAGGGCTCCGATGCTTCTGTATTGGTAGCCAAGGTGGGACGGCTCAGGGCCGGCGAATTGAACCCATAATAGTCGGGTAATTCCTCGACGGCCGGGTCTGGGGGGTTTAAGCTTGTTAGCCTAGCTGCCACTTCTAGTTCCTCGTATACGCGCTCGTCGGTGAAGGGATAGTCGTCAGCGCTAGTAAAATTAAGAATATTGGCTTTCATAATTTCATACAAAAAGAAATTAGAAAGGGTCTGACCATCGGGAGAGAGGGCGTTGTCGTCGTCGATAACGGTAATTAATTCACTGGCACTTGCTAGTGAATCTTCAAGATCCACCAGAACAGAATATGGAAATAGTTGGCGATGCGCATCCATCGCTTTAACTATAGATTGCTGGCCTCCCAAAAGCATCTTTCGTGGGATGCCAACATGTCGGTTGATCTGTCTAACGGCGGTGAGGTCAGCCGTATTGTCAGTCGAAGAAAAATCGTATCTGGTGAACCTACTAAGCAAGGAATTTGGTATCTGACGGGACGCTGGTACTTGCCCAACCGTAATATCACCAGAAGGGGATACAATATCAACAATATTGGAGTCTGTTGTGTCCGACATTGTTGACGATAAAATATCTTTTATGTTATTAATAGAGTCGGTACTTAAGTGTAGCGACGCCGGGTCGAGGGCGTCAGGATCATAATAAAGATTCTCGGGCGCCCCTCCCTCTGGTGCATAGAAATAACCCAACGGGCCATATAGAACGGAACTTACGACATAAAAATTAGGCATATGTGTTTCTAAAACATTTGGATTGTCCTTGAGGGTATCAAAAAATGAATTATAATAATTAAAGTTCGAGCGGGCAATAAGCCGATCCGGTACAGACCGTTCGAATGCGTGGTCATATAAATTGGTGTTCACCATTCCTGCGCCAAAAATACCAGGGAACTGGCGCACTGGCACGTCGAAGTCAATGGCTTGGTCACCTAAAACATATGCTTGCCAGTTATACCAGCCTAGTTCACCATTTGGGAGTGGAGATGTAAGATCGCGGGCCCAGCCACTAATGCCGTGCTGGTCAGACGCAAGGAGCCATTGTTCCAAGTCGGCCTCGATGGTCACGAACGTTGTTTCAACCCCGAACCCGTAGTTGGGCAAGCAGAGCTCGTCGTCCGGTGATCCAAACAAACTGGACATTGTGGATGCGGCCAGGGCCGAATCGAGGTTAGAGATTATGGATGAGTATAAGGGATCGTTTATGACTATCGAATTCCAGACCCAATCCTCGTAGTTCGAGAGGTTGATGGCGATGCTGCGAGAGGCCCGGGCTTGTTTGTGCGGTTCAGAAGATTCCGGCTCGAGGAACCCAAAGGACGGAACCGAGGGCGACCACCAAGAAGAAAGGTCCCTCCAGCCATAGTAACGCGCCATGCAGCGTCTAAAGTAATCACCTCGATCGTCGAAGGGAGGCGCGCCGGTGGGAGGCAGCGGCTTGCGAGAGACCATTGGGTGGCCGCGTTTCTCGTCGTACTTGATCTCCCACCTAGAGGACCGGGTTCCCAGGGATACCCCCGTCAAGGGCTTGTTGACAATTAACCACTTCTTTGACATTTTATATTAATACTCCGCTGTCCCGCCAGAGCCACCAGTAGTGGTGGTGCCCGGATGCTGCTGTTGCGTGCCGTCTCCGTGGATCAGTTGCAGTTGAGCCTGGTCCGATATTGCCTTAAGTACATCATGGGGCATATCTGAGTGTATTTTTCCAACCATGGCTACATATTTACCGGTATTTTGTTGATAACGAAGATGATAATCGCCGATATACGCTTCACCATTAGGCAACAAAAAGTCTCCTCCGCTAGTATATAGATTATTCTGCTTATTTTGGGCTACATCAAAAATAGCAGATTCGGCCGGTATCACATTCATCCGGGGGCCGTCAGGGGCGCCCATGGAATAATTAAGGTCGGAGCTATTAGTATCAGCCATATTGTTTAAAAATGTAAAATTGCTTTCCGGAAGTAAAGAAAATGCGGAGTCGCCAACTGTATTCTCTGCAGTTGCCGCGTACGAGGGGGACACCAGGAAGATTTCATCGTAAAGGGAAGATTTAATTCCCTTATACCTAGCAAATTCTGTATACGATTCGGCCATTCTACATAAAAGAGCCTTTCCCGTCTCCGAAAAATTATTTAAACTGGTCTCTGTGAGGTCCAGCCAGATGGGATCTTTCATTATAACAGAATCATTTAACTTTCTATAGCCGGCTAAATATTGAATTTTCTTAATATTACCATATTTTAGCGCTGTAGATGTTATATCCGAAGCAGAAATGGGTGTAGAGATATATTGTGCATAACTAAGTTCTTGTGAGAGTACTTGTTCCGCGGGCTTTTGATTAAGCAACACGGAATTCATCGTTGACGCGGCAGAGTTTAGATTGTTTCGCTGTATTTCTAGTGCTCTAAGCTTGAATGTTTGAATATTCACATTGTTGGAACTAAATACCTGTTGGTCCGTAATGTTCTTAACTTCCCCAACATGCACCTGTTGGGAGTCTACAAAATAATCAGTTTGGACCAAATATGATAAGAGGCCGTTGTTGAGCTGTTTAATTTGACGGTAATAGCCCTCTTGTGAAATATTGTTTGTTGAGTTTAAAATAAAATTATTGACTGATACGCTACCAGTTTTGTTTATAACAAAGGGCGATGGCTCGGACATTTTTTCAGCAGCGTCAAGATAGTCCCTGCCGCTTGCGGGATACACTGGTGATGGGAGCGATCGGAAAATACCGGTGTCGTCGTCGTGAAGATTTATTGATATACTACAATTTTCTTTTTCTATCACTTTAAGATTATTTTTTATAATAGAGAGGAGGCCGGACGCGTTACCAGTAGTATCGTCATTAACGTTAAACTGATTAAAATCGAGCGGAGAATTACGAAATTTGTTAGCAACTAACAGACTGGTAGCCACTATCGAATTCGTTTCTTCCTGGTCGGGATCGTTAGAGTTGATTTTGTGTGATTTCCCTGATATGTTAAAATAATTCGGAGTCAAAGAGAGTGGCCCAGTAAAGGCTAAATTATCATACTTTTCTATTTCGTTAGTTCGCAAATTTTGTACTTGTTGATAAGTTAATTGTCTGAAGGGGTTAAAAAATTCTGGGGTGCCCGTCTCTAAATACGGGGTTAAGTAGTCAAATCCGGCAACGCCAATATCGTTCACATCTACGAATTCATCAAAATAATGCTTAATTTTAATTAATCGTGCCCCGGAGCCCAGCTTAGACGTCTGCATCTGTAAAACAGCCGCAGCGCCGGCCGGGACTGGGGAGCTCATCTTAATTTTAAGATTTATCTGCTTTGCTAAGTCTAGCACGAGATTTAACAAATTTAATGGCCCAGAGGGCCCATTGACAAGAGGATCCGCTAATATGAACAATTTTGTTGCTAAACTATTGGGGGTTAACTTAATTGCTTTTGCTAGATCTTTATGAAACAGCGATATCGCACTTATATAACTACTAATAGCGCCCGTTATTATAGTTTGCTTATTATCGAACTCGTATTTCTTAATATATGCATCTGAAAATGATTGAGTATAAACATCATAGTTTCCCGATCGCTGCATCCCTTCGAATAAATCTTGTACTTTTTTAGCAATGATTTTAAGCCCCACAGTGGGCTCATTTAAAACATTTAATAATTTTTCATGTGTGTTATCCAAAAAAGTAAATTCAACACCATATGAATAAATTCCGTCTGTAATATTTTTCATCTCTGTGTCTTTAGACATCACCACTAACACGTCCTGTGTGGGAAACAGATTATGGTAGGAAAGGTTGCCTCGGAGCGGGTATTCGCGACCATCAAAAGGCTTGGCCGGGCCGTGCCCGGTCAGCCGGTTGGTGGGGTTATTCCTAATAATTCGTTTGCGAGATATTTTAGTGGACAATAACTCAAACGAATTCATCATCTCGCTTTCATTTTTTATTAGCTTTGAGAATGCACCATTATTTCTAAGAAAGTCTAGCCTATTAAAAGAGAAAGATATTGGAACTTCGCCGTTTGAATTTTTTGCATAGGACAGAGAAGAAAAATAATTTCTTGTTTGAGTTTTAAGATTATTAACAATGGCCTGCTTGGAATTTATACCTTTGTTGATATTATAAAGATTACTAAATGTATTGGTAATAGTTTTAAATAAGTTCTCGTGTAGTTCACTTTGAAAAATGACTTTTGTGTTCGGTACTACCTTCGAGTACAGGCGACTATTTTCAGTTAAAGGTCCAGATAATTTTTTATACCAATGTCCCAAACTATTTTGGAATGCCGGGCCGGCCCATATTTTTTGTTTTGATTCATCTTCGAATAGAAGAATGTTATTTTCAAGGGGGGCTCCCTCTTGAAGGACCACAAGAGTATCCATAGAAGAAAGAGAGTAAACTTCCCCCTTACGTCGCTGTCGGCTAGTTACGACGCCGGCAAATATAGTTAGATTTGAAATATCATTTTTTTGAATAGTTATAGCTCTAACATATGCTTTTTTTGGAGTTTTAGAAGATACTTTTTTTGCAAGAGGCCCAATTCTAAGCCCAAGACTTGTTTTACTAAATACGACATTGTTGCTCTGTGCTTGTTTTGTTAAGTAAGGAAGAATATTATTGTTATTCTGCACGATGCGACGTGTTATTGATTGGTCGGCCGACGCAAGAATAAAAGTACTTTTATTTAAGTTAGAGGACACTGAATTGTTTGGGCTCGAGAGGACCTGCATTGTTGTTTCTAACTTGTAGGCGCCCGGAATTTGATTAACGATAACTTTGTTAATGTTTGTGGCTTCCCTACCAAATTTTACAGAACGTTTCATTATTCACAAATATCCTCTTCGGGACTGTAGAGATCTCTAACCATAAATTCTCTAGTACTAATCACGTTTGTTGTTGCACTATCCGTGGTAAGTGACGAAGCGTGGCCTATTGACATATTACTAATTCTAGCATCATCGATGCCTTTATCCACCCTAATGGATAAATACCTCTCCGAATCGTCTACCTGTAAATTATATACATCATTAGTAAAAAACAATTGCTGCAGCCCGCTTGCGTTGTCCCCAGGAGACGCTGAAGAGGACACAAAAACTTGAATATCAAAATTCTCTTTTTTAAAGTTAACATTTTCTTCTACAATCTCTAAAATTATTTTTCCGTTTTGAAGGGAAAAGTATGTACCATCACTGAAAACCTCGGAGGCTATGCTCTGAACAAGACCAGGGGGGAACACATCTCCAACATCTGGGTCCGCAATGGTACTCAGATCAGGAATAGGAAATGTAGTGCTTCCATAATCAACTGTAATATTATCAGTCGTCCATTGATGCTCGCTTTCGACTTCACTAACGTACACTTTGTAATTAAGGTTGATATTAAGCTGTGGGATATTTTCTATGAAGCCCGGGGTGCCGCGGCTAGCTGATTGCGGCAGCTCCAGATAATTCTGACTACTGGTGATTGCTCCCCTCAACATTGAAATATTCCAAGCTGGTAAATATTTAGAACTTTGGTCAGAGCGCCCTAGAGGTTGTTTCAAAAAATCAAATTTGTCTCCATGAAACTGAAGGCTTTCTTGATTATAAATTTTATGATTGTTCGTATCCTGTGCCATATGACTACCACTATCATGAGGCATGTTCGAGATGGCCCCTCTAATTGCCTGATTTCTTATATTAATGGCCGTTTCGACGCCAGTATAGGCCGCCGGTTGTCTAATCCTTGGCGTTTCGTGTTGGATTCTTCCTTCTATATTATTTTGTGTCTCTACGATTGTCGATCCCGTCACCCAGGCGGTATCATACATGATGTCATCATCAAAAAATGCATAGTATTCTGGGTGGAAGCGCCCCTGTGATAATAGGTGCTTCCCGAACGGAGTTATAACCACGTCCATTACATCTTGTTTATCATCAAAAAACTGCATCGATTATCTATTCCAATTCGTCAAAAACGGGCTCTTCTTCAATATTAACTTCTCCCACAATCGCAACTCTGCTATCAGGAGGTAGTTGTGAATCATATTCAATAGCTTCGTCAATTTTAACTAGTTCTACAAGAGAGAAATAATCATACGGCCAATTATACGAATATTTAGCATTTCCTATATTGCTGGGGATCGTTTCTAGGTCAGAGACGAGCCCTTTCTTGGTAAATCTACTATAGTCTGTCTCTGCACGCTTCTTTACCTTAAATACAAGCCAACGCAGATCCTTTCGTAACTTACGATTCTCTTTATTCAACATCTGGTCTCGTAACAGCTTGTGTTCTATAATTGATACTTTCTGCTCGAACGTCTCGTGGATAGATGGAGGCAGGTTCTGCCACATGTCAGCGATATCTTGTTGACCTATTTGACGACTAAATTCAAAGACATACATGGCCACAGGGTCCATTTCCTCGTTAAGAACAAAATCGAACCGCGGTGGGAAAATATATTTCTTCATGTGCCGGCTGAGTTTCTTAACAGAGTTTTTCGATAAGCTGTCGAGCTTATAAAACTTTCTCCGGCTATCTCCCCCAACAAAGAAAGGAACTGCTACGACCGCCTCTTCAAGTATAGCGCGCGGCTTAATTGCTCCGATCCGGAAGGGCTGTCCGATCGGCATCCCAACTAGCTCGGCTAATGATTTCCCAATCTTCGGGGAGGGTGATTCGATTATAGCAAAAACCCCTTCGTCAGAGCCAGTTGGAATAGAACCGTAATCGTGCCATAAACCTTGTGTAAAGAGTTCCGAATTGGGTGTGATGGTATTCCCGAGGGTGCCGGTCATGTTTATTGATGCCGCTGGGAATATTGTATCAGGCGCACTAGCGATTGGAATACTACCATAAATATCTCCACATGGGTCCTCGGCGATGTAGTTCTCGCCGCTGTTGAATTCATAGGTTTCGATCTGGGCGCCATCTTTAGAAATAGGAGTATTGCCAGCAGTTCCAACAGCGCTCTGGGTCAGGACGACCAGAGAGAGGGTGGCAGGGTATATAACCGCAATGCCACCATCAACTGTAACAAAGTTAGAGGCCGTAATGGCTCCATGGATGTTTAGGGCCATCTTGTCGGCGTCCGCATTTCTCTCTATTTGTATCGGATCTGTAGCACCATTGTAAGCGCCCTTTATGATGAAATTATATTCAGCTCCAGAGGAACCGACAAAACCGAACGTGTCGTCGAGATTAACCGAACCATTGATCTTGATGCCGCCTCTGGCCTTCACGCCGGGGTACGCGCCGCTAACACAGGTTCTCCGGTCGCCGGCGATATTGATGACTGGAGTTTCGAATTTAGACTGAATGAGCCATTGCTTCTTTTGAGTTCTAGAGTTTGCCGGGACAGAGGCAACCGATTCAGTTAAATTGAAACTGTCATACATTTGAACTTTATAATTGCCCATGGGTTGGTTACCGTTCTGGAGTTCGACCGTTTCCATTCTGTCGTAAACTAAGCTCGTTCCGACGAAGATCTCGTCCAAGCTGGGGGTGCCATCATAGGTAGCCGTAAAAGTAAAGGTACAAGACCCAGAGCCTGCATAATAAGGCGGAGTAAGGTGTGAGAAACTCGTGCCATAAGACGCGCTACCTCGCCACGGGGACTTCACGTCCCAATCCTTCGCGGCCATCGGAGGACCAAAAGCTGAGATTCTTCGATACATATCAAATTTAGCATGATCGGGTATAAGAGCGCCAGTGTTAGCCCAATCATAACCGGGGCTGAGTGTTGTGGGCCTATACAGTTTTAATTTCATTGTATATGTAGAACCACTCTCAGCTGCTCGGAAGTTCTCCTCCCTATCGGAAAGGATTGAGGTTAGGCCATTTTGAAAGAAATTAACTGTTTCACATAAGAAATTATCAATCGCCAATTCATAACGAGAATCACCTTCGCCGTTCCATGTAAGCCAGTTAGATGTGTCCGAGGCGGGCGTGATTGTATTTAAACTAGCGGAACTCAGGCCAGTATCATAAATTCTACCAGTATATGAAATATAATCTTGGGAAAGATAATTGCGTGGTTTGTACAAAGCCTCAAATGGTATCTTTCGGTGGAAATAACCGTTCTCGTTCAAATAAGAGCTCGATGCGGCGCCGTTGGTTGAGGACCAGGGGGGAAGCATCTGCCTAAAAAACAGGTTACCCTCTGGGAGGGATGAGTTATAATTGTTATAAACACACGATGCCGAGAGACCGGAACTGGGCCCTTTCAAGTTGCCAACGATGCGCGTCGAGCCGCCGATGGCGCCAGTAGCCCATTGATATGCCATTGGAAATATTGGGCTTTCCACACTTGAGGTGTTGGAAATTATAAAGTTGCTGACCGCAATTCCCGATTTAATTGTGTTATACATTATACCTTGAGAGTATAATGGCTCTAGAATTGCTCGATAACAAGCGCTTTGTGCTCTACCCGATGCGCTTACGTATATCTCGTCCCCAAACGACTGAGAAAATAAGGAGGCCAGTTGAACAGTGCGCTCAGCCGGATAAAATCCCTTGTATGGCAAAAATTGTACCAGCGCTGTACAGCGGAGGCCAATTTTATCTTGGGACATCTTTGAGCCGTCCACCAACTCGGCGCCGTGATATGCATTGTTTACAACACTAAACATTTTCATGAAGTCGGAATTAGCGTATTCTTTATAAAAACCGGACTCTGAAGAGTTTACATAGGCCGAGCCAGTGAGGCTTAAAAGATCGTCGATGCTTGTTAGAGTTGCAAAATCGTCTCCTGTAAGAAATTCAGCTATGTGCTCGCTTATTCTAAATTCCGGAACAATAGAATAATCTTTTCCTATAAGCCTCATATATTTTGCGTAATCTTCATAAGACTTGTAAGGGCTTTTCCCAGAGCCGGCGGTGCCTAGCGTTCCGGAAAATGAGCCGGCCACCAAGTTGTAACGATCCCCCGGGAATGCGACCCTAACGCCGACGCCCGAAGAGGCTGATACCTCGCCGTGCGGCACTCTAGCATTGTAAGTGGCCGCAGGAATGATCATTAGATCACTATGCTTACCATTGCCGCCGTAATGAACCCTATATCTTGAATATGAATTCTGAAGTTCACCGGCCCCATCATCCTCGGTCCAGCTCACAGAACTCGAATAATCTAAGTGGCCGTCGACGGGCCAAACACTAGGCTGCTTCGACATTCCATAAGGAGGCGTTGCTGCGGATATCAGTGTTCCTTGCGAGTTTGTCTGAGGTCGAAAGGACCTCATTGATCTCTTATTATTCCAGATGTTCGAAATAGTATAGTATTTTCTACTTCTTGTTCTTTCTAGGAAAGCATTATATGTCGCAGGATAAACAGCCTGAGCATACGTAACACTTACCTTAGATAATGCTGACTTAAGTGCGCTATCGTTATTTTGTCCTTCAAGAATCATTGAATTAATTCGATTAAAATAAAGATCTCCCGAGTCATAATTTCTTGCAATATTAAGAATATTATTTACTTCATAATTAGCGAAATTTATAAGCTTATTTGCATATGAATTTTTTAGGGTTAGTCGGACTGGCGTTCCGGAGGCGGCGCCCTCTGAGAGCGAGGTTCCCATGTTAAACTCATGTATCATTGGAAACTCTGAGGCATACACTTGTGGTTCTATAAATTGTGTTAATGCGTTGCCTCGGGAGGCGCCGATTCTAACGTCAGTTGAGGTTTTAGTTCGTATAGAAAGTATACTATTTTTTTCCTGAGTCCGGACAACAGGATGTTCTTCGGTCCTTATCTGTTTCCAGGTAGGCCACCCATAGGGGCCGTTGCGATTAACCAGGATCGAGTTAAGAAGTGTCCCAGCGCCGAGGGCCCTTACCGTGGCGTTAGTGACGATGCCGCGGCCATTAAATCCTGGTACTGCACTCTTATTGAGATAATTAGAAGAAGCAAAGGTGCCGTTAATGTCAAGAGTTAAAGTGGGGTACCCAAGAGTATTGAGCGAAGAGGTTACAGGATCCACAATCACCGTGGAAAGTCCCGCGAAGTCTATTGATTTCCAAGCGTAGTTCGAGGAGTGGGATCTATCTTTCTTGGACACAGCATAAAAGGGTCCACCCGAGACGAATGGATTATTAAATGTTCCTAGATCGCTAGCGCTAATCAACGGCAAACTTTCAACAAATACACCCCCACTCAGCGTTGAGTATCCAAAAATCGAACTCCCCGATGCTATAGAAGCCGCAATCCAAGAATATTGCTGTTCAGATCGCGGGATGGGATGGTGTACATACCAGTTGTCATATACCGAAGCAGTAACAAAAGAGTTACCCTCCTTCATCTGGCGCCTGCGATTCCTATTAACTTTATAATATGCCGGGTACGCTGTATATGCCCCGTCATAACCAAATGGCCGATTGTGTGGAACCAAGCGCTGCCTTAGGCCGCGGTCGACCCCCTCTACCGACTGGTCCTCGACATGCATTGTAAAAGCAACAGAATTATCATTAGAGGAAGACACAATTGTTCCAAAATTCAAAACAGATAGATTACGATAAGGAAGCACGTTGTAAACAGACTTCTCTTCGTGCGCTGGATCTAGGTAGCCACGCGATAGGGTCTTATAGCCTCCCGGAGCGCTAAAGCGATTAACGATTACGGTCTTGTTAGAGTTGGCGCCTGTGCGATCGGGAAGAGCGTAGTTTAGAGAACTCTCAACGATGGGGCTCGGAGCACTGGACTGAATTGTGGGTCCGTTCACAGCTGTTAAATTCGCAAACCCCATTTGATCGTAAATTGTTGTATTAGTGTCGTCGTCGCCGTCGCCCATTCGATACCAGGAAACAAGCCCACGAGCGAGCTCGCAGGCCTGCAAGTCTGGCTGATGGCCGTTATTATATAATATTGTAACCTCTGATTCAGTAAGCTCCCTGGACCAGATAGCGGCATCATTAACATAGCCATTAAATTCATCGCCAGTACCATCTGCATCAGCACCAATCGAAAGATGTGAGCCGATGTCGGTCGTATCGGGGAGGTCTGTATGGGTGGCGTTGTCTTTTACACCATTGATATATATGTTGATATCGCCAGAAGAGCCTCCCGCATAGGTGCCAACAATATGTACCCAGTTATCGGCGACTATAGAGGCCGCCGAAGATCTCATGGCCTGGCCGCTGTAGAGATAAATCTGTGCAGTTGCGGGATAAGCGCTTCCGTAAATGGCCAGGACCCGATCTGGGCTGGTCCCCCCGCCGAAGTCGATGATTCGAGGGTAGTTATCCGTCATTGAAACTGGACGAACCCAAGCTGAAAAAGTAAAAGCTTTTGCTAAGCTGCCGGCGCCGCCTATTATATCATTCCAAGCTGCTGCGCCCACTGACGAAGATAAATAATCATTAATACCGTCAAAGTACACAGATTTCGTGTTTGTTACCCTCTGTAGCTCCATAGGGTGTCGAGTTCTACCAAAGGCTGTCTCGGGATTCAATGCAAAATCAAACGACTGGTCTTGGAAGAATGGATCGTTGAGGGTTCGGCCGGATGATTGAACAACTTGATAATTTTTACTATAATTTCCAATCTTATTATGAATCAGTGTGCCAGAAAGCCGGACACCTACGGAAGCAGTCGTCATCAAAATATTTTTAATGTTAACTGATCGTTTTGCGCCTTCGTCTCTTAGCCTTTGGGCTGTGGGGAGATGCGCAAGAAATCCCAAGGGGGCCGAGCCGGATGGAGAGTTTCCAAAGGGATAGTTAGGGGGCACGATACCGAGAGCGCCAGGAGAAACTGGGAGCAACCCTAATTCAACTCTAAACCCTTCGGCACGATCATCGCGAGTGTCGAGAGAACCACTATTCAATTCGGTATGGCGATACTGACGTCCTCCCACAAATTTCTCCGTAAAGGGGCCCTGAAGTGGTCGTGTTTCGTTGGTGTGCACAATATCTTCGTGCAAATTGGTTAACAATATGCTGGCTGTATAAAAGTTAACAACTTCTGAGTTGTATCCATTTGTAACGGACGAACTATAAAGACTAAATGGCGCTAATACGTTTCCATCTTGCTTAAGCTTACCCGGGGTGATATTAATCGTTGGATCAATTCCAAAGCCGAGTCTTTTTTTCTTTCCTGGTGCGAGATCATCGGCTATATTCTGGAGTTTCTCTACATCAGCATTAAAGCTGAGCATAATATTCTGGGGGATATTGGTGCCTGGTACCACGGGACCGTAGGGAGCCGTGGCATCAAAAACAAAGTTTTCTATTTTATTATCGTGTGTAGTAATGCCGGCGCGAATATGTTTTTTCCGATTTCCTAAAAATCGATACACATTTTTTTCTTTGCGCGTACGCCTTTCTTTGGTAGAGTTATCAAAATAAATTTGTTTATTGCTATTAACCGCAGTATCACTTGTTGCTAACTTGCCCTTGTCCCGAGAGGCCAAAGATTTCCAATAATTTGCGTTTGTATTTTCTTTATCATTTATTGGATGATGAGTATACTGCCAGCCTGGACTTAAAGGAAGTGGTGACAAAACTGTTCCGACAAGAATAGGATCTTTTAATTCCATGGTTGGAAATTTATGTTGGTACTTGCTGCGCTCCAGCATATGACTTTCGATTATATTTCTGATTTCTTTAGAAAACTCGGCGCCGGCAGGGATTAGTTGTTCTAAAATTCTACTGAGGGATGAATCAAACCATTTATAAAATTCAATATATTTGTCTAAATCGGGGGTGTTGCCTACGCGTTCAAAGAACCTCTCTCGCAAGATTCGAAGACCTTTATATGTATCGCGGTATTTATTAGCCGGGTTCCCAATAATATTATTAAAATCAGTAATAACGCCAAACATACGAATCATATTTTCAGAAATAGACTGATACATGCTTTTTTCAATTGCATAAAGGAAATTAATCGGTCGTGATTCTCTTGTAAATTCTATATCATCTTGAGTACTCAATATCGAAATCATATCGCTAGAATTAAGCCTTTCAAAATCTAGCAACTCTGAGGTCAAAACGTAATCGGCATCAATAGACGCAGTTGAGCTTACTGGGAACCCATATCCATACCCTGTATGTTGTGCGGCAAGTAGATTTCCCAACGCTCCATACTGGGTGGCTTGGGCCAGAGTCGACCCAGAGGAGAAATCAGGAACAGTAAATTCTCCGGACGCGTCCGATCCAGTTACCGTCTCAAAATCCCAGTTAAGAGCCAAAGTATCTATTTCTAAAAACTCAGAATTTATCGTTTGGTTGTTTTGGAACAAATACGGGGGCCGGGTTGGTTCTTTCGTCCCGTAGTTTTGTATGTCGCGACCATGGACTTCTAATAAGTCAAGTGTAATGTCGTCAAGCCAATATCTACAAAAGCCCACGCGTACATCAGATCTATTAAGGAGAGTGCCTTGATAGTCCTGGCGATGAGCACCGATATAAGGCCTCTTAGACCCTGTTATAAAGCCGTAGCCGGCTTGCGAAGCATCAATGGACCCAGTAACTATAAACGAATCTAAAACCTCACCAGCGGCCACCTGTGTCCCTTTAAATTCAATAATATAATCGGAAGTCTTAGTCCCGTAAATGTGGTTAACTAGCGGATATTGGGCTGGCTTAATGGTAACACCAAATATCCAGTTAGTATTAAGGTATACATCGTCATAAAATGATGTTGACAGAGGGGAGGTTATAACCCCGCCGGCACTACTAGTAAGGACAAACTTCGCGTCTTTTGAGCCAATGCTATCTCTTACCGCATAAACTTGAAAATTAGTACTATCCGGAGTATCCCATGTAAGGGAATTTGGGTTAGTTTTTCTAACAGTGTGCTGACCAAACAAGGATGATGTTAAATAGTTATATTGATAATCACTATATGCTTTTTCATAAGCCTCTGGCTTTTTTGGAAAGAAGACGTATGTTTCCAGTGTAGAGGCATAACCCGATGTTAGTTCACTTGAAGAAGAAAGATAAGAAACAGAATTTGCATCATTAGAAAACAAATATACGGTAGACTCAAAATTTGTATTAACACTGAAATTTATATAGCGCTTATTGGCGGAGTAAAGTTCCCTGTTGTTTCTTATCTTAAACTGTACATTGTCTCCATAAACATTTAGTTTATAGAGCTTTTCATCGACGCCGAAACATCTTAATACATTACGAAAAGATTGTCGAGTGCCCTTAGTTTTATAGATATTTATAAGATTATTGTAGATATTTTGATAAATCTTATTTTTTATATTAGTAAGTGAATCTCTATACTCCCTTTCTTCACTTCTGTCACCTAGCTTTTCAAAGATATCGGCGTCGAGGAATAATTCAGGTGCTAGCAGGCCCTTTGAAGACAGCAGTTGTTCTGTTAGTGTGTTTGCCTTAGTAGCCGAACCACTCAAATAAGTTATATCATGAATGTTTCCAAAGCTTTCTATCTGAAGGTATAGGGTATCTAAATAGCTTGATATTATTTGAGTTAGTTTTTTTAGCTCATCTCCGTGTGCTGGGTCTTGATCCTGCATCCAGGAGGGAAAAAATCCAAATAACTCCGAAGGATTTTCGATATCATGAACTGAGCCCGAGGCTTTTAGACTCGCTAAAGTAGAAATCACATCCGGATGTGTAGGGTATACAATGGGGTCCAAAAATTCTGTGGCTGCTGCGCTAGCCGACACTATAGCAGAGCCAGTATTACGGGCGCCGGCCGTATAACCAGTCCAAGTTCCATTCGTAACGCGGCCGGAATAATCTAAAATAACTGAATCTACAGAGGCAGTTTGAGTGATGCCTTCATTAAACTTATAATAGACTCCCAAATCAGTATTAGCTAAATCGGTATTGGTGCCACCGCCCACCTGAGTAAACCAATACCTTCCTACTTTTTCTGAACTCCTCTGTGTCTTCCAATACCTAAACTCATCAAGCGATGCTGATAGTTTTCCGGATCCCGTCATATGGAGGCCGTGATAAATATTCCCCGAGACTGATGTCATTAAGGCACCGAGCTGAGCCTGCATCGGGCCCCTTATTTTATTAATCCCTGTGGATCCCAAAGTTTCTTCTTTTTGAGGGACTCCATCTGTATACGATTTGGCAGTTATTCCGGCCGAAGCAGATAATAAACTAAAGGCATAATGATGCCAGTTGCCATCCGTCAAAGATGATAGGCCTGTGTTGCCCAGCGTTTGCCATTGCACCCCGTTCGTCCCCGACATTATGGTCAGGAGCCAGTTGGAATCTATCCCTGCGGCGCCTGTTACCTCTAGACGCAGGCGCCCGTAGCTATCCGAACTGCTGAGTTCGTTGTTCCACAAATCAAGGACCACTTCTTTTTCAGTATTGGTTGTGGTAAAGGCGTCCTTTTTCAGCCAAAATTCAATTGTCACCCCTTCAGCAAGGTCAGCCTCTAAATTAGATTCTCGATTATTGGTAGGGTTCCAAACGTTTGCGGACTGACTCTGTATGCCTCCGCCTAGGCCCGGGCCTCCGTTCAAACTAATATATTCTAAATCAGACGTCTGGGGTGTGCCGTATCCAGCGGTACCCGGCCACGCAGGAGCGGTGCCGGGAGAGCCCCAGCCTCCATATGAAAAATTAATGTACCCATTGGTGCGTGGATATTTATTTTCGAATGTATAAAGATCAATGTAAGATCCACTATTCTTCCACTGTAGTTTCTCTGCCAAAGAACCATCATATGGATAAGATGAATGAATATATGTATAAGAGTCCTCGTAATACTTTTCTGCTGAACCATATTTAGCAAAATTTTTGGGATCTGAGAAATCAATAGAAGGAATAAATCTCTTCTCATCGATGATATCAGCTTCATGGTAGTCAGCCGACTCGACAACCCTGCCGATTTCTTCCGATGTTTTGTTGTCAACTACTTTTGTTACAGCGACACTATCAAATAATCCCTTAAGACTCATATTTTAATTATTCTTCAACCCGAAATTTAAATGTTTGGGGCTGCTCCTGCCAGTCTCCTATACTATCATTATAATAGGATAGTTTAATCTCGTACATATAGCCTCCCTCTAACATGGACATATCTAGGTCAAAATAATTCCCCTTCTGATCATATGACAAATAAGTGCCATAATCTGAACCTGTACTATACGGAATAGCTGCATAGTTGTCGGTTTTTCGATAAATTGCATAGGACGCGCTCGTTATAACCTCCGTTGGATTGTTGGCGGTTGCGACCGCATAAAGAGTGGGGCTCCAGTCACGCGACCGAACAAAAAATCTAAATCTTGATTTGTCTTGTCGTGAATAAGATTTCTTTAAATTTCGGCACGACGTTATTCTATCAAAGGTCGGGGCGGACTCATAGGTAGGCATTAATTCAGGATAAATGGAGCCTGTAAAATATTCTACGGCGCCTGAGTGCCACAAATCAAAAATAGCAGATGGAGCAGCAGTCGTAGCCGATGTTCCCGTAACCGCAATTGAGGCTGAGTATATACCGGTTGAAACATGGCCACCTGTAATGTTAGTAGCGCCATTATAAAGCAAGAGCTTAGAACCAGTTGGAGCGGACGATCCCGAATACAATGAAACTAAAATGTTACTTGTCCCCACAGCGGGGATATTTGTAAGACGCCCTCGAATATAATTATACAGATAAAGCGTATTCAAGTTATCTGCAGCCGGAGCTAATGAACTAGAATAATAGAAGTTTTCCCTATCATCTTGAACCCTAGAGTCCCACCGAGCCTCTAAAACAGGGCGCCTAAAGAAATATTGTGTGGACCGGGCGAAAAACTTTTTAGTATAATAAGAGTCAGTCGAACCAACAAGGTTTTGGATAAGGCTTCCGGAATTTGCGCCCGAGGAGTTAGAGTGATACGCCTCTTGACTGGCTGTGAGGTGTACTCCCACACCATAATTATCATGACCGCCCGAAGCGGCGCCCTTGATCCATAGTTCGACTAGATTGGTTATATCTATTTCAAGGTCTTCATAGCCCTGTGGGAAAGTAGCCTTATAATTTGAAGCTGTTAAATAATCCCCCCCAACAGAATCCCACTTAGCCGTCGTGCTGGCCGAGAGCCAATTAGAAGACCCTAAGTCTTTATACTCATCCATATCTAAGCCGGTGCCCTCTGTCCATGATTGAGATAAGGGGGCTATAGTTAGTGTAAAATCCTGAGGTAGTGTAAAGGGGGTTTCTGCATTAAACATACGAAGGTAAAAAGACACACTACCGGAGGCCGGAATAGTGTTAGCAGTTCGATCAGTACTGATGCTAGTTATAGGAAACTGCATAAGGATTCGGGACACTTCTTGGGAGCGGCCGAGCGTTGACCCGGAGGTCTGGCCATAAATTGAAAATACCTCTAAAGAGTCAGCATAGCCCATATTTGAGCCTGTGCCGCGGGTAGTCAAATCGGACTGAAATGCATTTGTTATTGTGTTATCAATACTCGCTGTATATCTCAGGATGGCCATTAGGTAACGGTTCCTTCAATATCGCTATTTGGATACTTTAATTCAAATATCATATCTATCTTCCCGTTAAGATATCGGCCGTCGACGGATAAACTAGAATTAAAATCGAAAGACGTCTCAGAATAGACGCCCCCTTGTCTGTGCAAAATTCGTACGTCTACTACATCGACAACACCCGGAACTCTTTGTAGCTCTTTATAAATGTCTACCACATAGATGGCTTCAGCAATGTCATATTGTTGATTTATAAAATAATTTCTCAGTCTCTGGGTGGCCAGATTTACCACATTATACTTATTTTCTTCATAATCTGCCACTACAGAAAAATTAATACCAAAATTAACCACATTAGCGTCTCGAATGTCGATAGTGTCATTAATCATTTTATATGTTGATAGCCATGTCTTTATATTTTTTTTAAGAGTTTGATTGGTTGCAGCAAGAAAGCCATCCTTGTTCTTCGATATAACATACATGTTTAGATTTCTCTTAAAAGAATCAAAATCTCTTTCAAAGGAACATCTTGTAATCGCGCCGAAGCTTGGAGGCATTGCATAAGTAATTGCTTTGTAATCTTCTATTGTAACGGCACGATTCTGTGTGGCATAGTGCGAATATACTCTTTGTTTCAGTTCATCTGCATTAGGGATCGAAATATCCCCGACAATTGGATTTTCGTTCGTAGACTCTATGGAATCTCTAACTCCTTGAACGATCGTCGAATCGAGATTTTGTAAAGAATTAAACTTTAACAATGGTGCAGACACTTGTGTCAACGTCCCTCTGGCTGCATTAACGTCGCTCGCATCATTGACCCTATATACAATTGTCAAGGTTGTGTTTGATGGTCCGACACCAAATTTATCGGTTTCGGTAAGGTTAGTTGGGTCAAACTCTTGTTGAGTTGTATAATCTCTACCATGCAACTTGAGAAGAATTTTACTAGGATCTATTACAGATTCATTTGTAAGTTCTGCTTCGGATCCATACCCAAATTGTAAATACGCTTCGCCTGGTTTTCTTTCCAGCGTAAACCTTCTTGTGACCGGGATGGCCTTCAAAATGGACGGCACAAGGTTTTTGTCTGCATTATTGTTTCTAATTGCTTTAAAAACAATTTCCTGGGCCAAATGATCTACTTGGTAATATCGATGGCCCTCGGAATCATATACATTCAATATCTCTACCAGATCCGGATCATCCAGATCTATTTTTCTAAACTTTACAAAATCGGATATTGTTTCGGTTTGCCGGCCGAGGCGGCCTGATATAACAGTGCCCGCCGCTTTTATAGCGAATTCAGTGGGCGCGCCTGTTGTGGTGTTTATCTTGCTTACAATAATTTGATTATTCGGGTCGGCAAAATTAACATCATCTACGAGAGTAAAATTTTGGCCCCCTAATGAAGTGATTCGAGAATTAGCTTGTAATAATGGTATATAATCTTCATTTGGCGCGCCGGCCGTGGAGGCTGGCACCGACACAAAAAACTCTACTTGCCCTACAGAAGAAAACGAAGTTGCGTATTTATACCCCATCTGGCGCGCGAGCTTAACAACATTATCATATTCTGTGGCCGTCGCTAAAAATGTCTCGTTTAGTTGATAATCCATATAAAACGAGAGGACATCACCCACATAAGATACGGTATCCAATACAAGAGACCCAAACCCAGCCGAATTAAAATCTTGGTAAGAATCGGGATAGTACCGTTTTACATAATCCAATAAATTATTGCGAATAGAACCAAAGTCACGGCCCGAATAGTTTATTACTTTTATACTTTTTTTGCTATTATTTGATCTATCATTCGCCATAATATGTTTCCTACGAGTCGCCCCCTGTTCCAATCGATATACTATCGAGTATGTTCATCGAAGATACTGAATAATGAATTGAGACATTTAAAATCTGATCGTCATGGCCATCTGTCACCTGACTTTTACTAAAATTTATAGTATCCAGACTTATAAAGGGCATATATTTACTAGTCTGGTGCCGAACATCGGCAGCTATTTTAGATTTTAGTTGTGAAGTATTCTGTTCGAATAAATAATTTCTAAGTCCTACGCCAAAATTTATATCCATTATCCTTTCCCCGGGTGATGTTAACATTAAATTAATAAAATTTTGCTTAATTACCTCTTTTAAAGTAGCAGTAAGCGCATATGCCCCCACATAATTATCAAATTGTAGTGGAAATTTTGGTGAGTACCCAATCATTGTAAATTTTTACGCCTTTTCTATAAATAGTAAGAAATAATTATCTTGATTAATCTTCTGAGCAATCCGGTTCGACGACAACTTGACTCTGGCCAAGCTCTCCCAACCGCATTAACAAATAAATGATTCCAAATGGAGTTATGGGAGGCAGTACAAAAGTATAGGGGATACTGCCCTCTAAATCAAGTCCCTCCTTACTGATTTGTGGCTTCATGCTATCCGGGAAATCCTCCGGGAACAATCGATCAATATTTTGTCGGATATACTCAAACGTTTGGTCAAGTGTGGGAACATCGATATGTGGGACATCAAGCGCCGGCGAATCAGCTGTTTGATTTATACCAAGTTCGTCGTCGCATGCAGAAGGCCGAAGGCCTAGGCCTGCCGATGCATCGAGTGCACCAACCCCGTTTGCTATATCCGCGGCCATCTGGGCCATATTTTGTGCTTGTTCCATCCCTTGAAATACCTGTTTTGATATCTTTTTAATCTGGGAGCTTACAATTACATGAGGCTCGCACAGTTCTACTAAGCCTTTGAGAATGTATTTTGGTGATTCTTTCAAAGCTTTATTTAAAAAAGACTGTCCTATATCAGCAATCGGACTCAGGGCGTTAGAAGCTCCATTTAATAACGAACTGTTTAGAGCATCAACATCACAATTACTCGTGGCCGTTGTATCGCTACCGGCAAAGGCAGCTTGGATAGCTAAGAGTAAAACCTGTTTGGTATCTGTAAATATATCTTCATCTGCAAACAAACTATAGTAAGTTTTTATTTCACCCGTGATATATAAGTATTGTAAAACCTTACTAACATCTATCAGCTGGCTGGGCCCGAATAGGTCTTGGGAGCTAGCTGCTATGGCCCGGGCTAAGTTTGTTTCATTATCTGTATAAAACTTTTGAATAAACCTCGAAAAACCTTGGGTTGTGCCGTTAAGTAACAAAAAATTTGTAAATTCTTCTGATTCGAATAGATCATCTGTTATTTCAACGGTACCTCTTTTATCTGTCGCAATATGGGCGATGGCGCCAGGAGGGCCGGATTCTGCGCTGGCACTTTTAACTACAAAGAAAGATTTATGTGCTTCAGTAAGTTTCGTTCGACCAGTGTTCGTGGGGGCGACAGAGATTTGCTCAGCGCCTTCGTCACTGCAGGCACCCCCAACCTGTTGATCTGGGTTCGAGTCGTGCGAGCACAGGAACACCGGGAGCGGGTTGGAACCATCCTCATAATAACTTACACTCTCAAGCGGCGTAAGGTAGGTCAGACGCTCAACAAGAGAAACGGTGGGAAATACGAGCTTCGTTAATGCTTCGAGTGTTCCATCGCCCGCGGTTGCTTGCTGTCGCTGTTGCGCGGCCGTCTGTTCGGCGGTTTGGTAGGCGCCTTCTTGGTCCAAAACTGCTGTATTAATATTTTGAAGGGCATAGACGAGCTCTTCTTCGGTTTCATACGTTTGAAAAATTCTTTCCATACTTTCCCAGTACGCTTTGTCCCTTTGGATGTCGCCGCTTCCCTTATAAAAATCAATCGAAGAATAATCGCCGCCCTGGTGGTTCCCGTCGACCCCTTCGCGACCCTTCTTCCTTATCATCAGAAAAGTATGGTGCTTCTCGGGGGCGCCGAACATGCCGAGGTCCGGGCGCTTCAGAATGATTTTAAAATTTTTAGACTCTAGGAACAGTTCGTGGTCATCCTGGGAGAGCTCCCGGGCGAAGATTGACTCAGCATGGACGACGTATCGCTGAGGGCCCCAGATAGGGAGGCCGTCAAAGAGTTTTATATTAAAAAGAAAATTACCGGGAGCATGACGCATAACCGCGAGGGCCCCAACTCCATCACCCGACTCCTCGTCGGCGAGGGCTTCGGCGCGCGCAGCGGCGTCCCACCAGACACCTTCGTAGAGGTAGATGCCATTAAGGGGGAGGTTGTTGCCGCTGGCCGCGTATGTATACTCGTCGCCGCCGGGGTAGTTTACCGGCGCCGCCATTATGGTATCTTGGCCCATGCCGTTAACGACTAAGTTGGTACCCCAGGCCGGCATCCTCTCGCTGTTAGTGGGAGAGAAAAGGCCGTCCATACTGTAAATTGGTCTGGGTGCGTTAATGTTACCGTACGGCATGCCGCGGATCTCAATATCTTTCATAGCGACCCACCAGGCACGTATCAAATCATAATCCGACAAATGTCGATAATCTTGGCTCTTATACTCGGTGCCATCCTCGTCTGCGGCTGAGACCTCTATGTATGAAGGAAGTGGAAACTTACTCGGATCCTCGTCTGAATCGAAACCGAAGCCGGCCAAATAGAACGGCACCGGCAGGAATCCGCCTTTTGAGATTGCAGCAAACGATGTCAAAACTCCGAATGTATCTTTAAATGCTTGAAAACTTAATATATATCTATTAAGTGTCGAGGGGTTGCCTTCGTCATCATATACTGTGGCGGTGCTAATAGGCTCAAAACTTTCAAAGAGGTCCATTATACTATAAAATGCATTCGCGAAATTAGCCATTAGGGAAGTTTCTTTATTGGCTTCGATATACTTTCCCAGTGCGTTTGGTGAATATTCAATTTCAAAGAGCCGCTCCGCCACTATACCCCCAAATTTTTCATAGGCGTCGCGCTCTTTTAGAAGTGCTACGCCTGTCTCCGATTCGATCGTTTCTGATCCCTGTAATCCTTCTAGATAGTTATATTCAAGCAGGAACGCCAGGAGTCCGCCAGAGGGTGTATATGAAGGAATAACCCCAAGAGTTTCAAGGTTTTCGGGATTACCCACAGGCACGACCGCGGGGAGCAAGGGTGCACCGGCAAAAGAAGTAAAGTCTGCCAATTCTACATGGGGCATGCCATTTATAATATATGTCTCTACGGGCGTTGTGCCGCCAACATTAAAAAACTTCTCAATTATTCCTGAGGTCCCAAGAAGCCTTTTCTCGAACAAATAGCGTAAAGATATATTTTGCAGTACGGTGTTGCTAATTGGTATGGTGCCATTTGCTGCTTCAGGGCTTTGTAAAAGATTAAGGGCGAACTGGGAGGTTGGGGCGCCAGTAATTGGATAGGTAAATTCTACGTCGTCCCCAATCTTACGAGTAATAATCTTTCTAACTGCGATTGCTGCGGCCTTTTTTACAATTTCTGGGAAATTAGCGGTCTCGCCCACCGCGTCCTCACCGGCCATATACAGTACAATCCGACTGGTAGCTTGTTGTAACATCTCGTTTATCACTTCAGGACCATCAGAAAGATAACTAATTCCAAATTCACTTACCATGAATATGTTTTTAAGCAGCATATCTACCACAATAACTTGCAGATATGTATTTACGAGAGCCAATAATCCGGCGTCACGGACGGGCCCCAGGGCAAAATCTCCCTCGATGCATGAATTATTAACAAACTCCTCCATAGCCTCTCGTTTGATTTTGTTGGTGTCAAGGAGATCTGCGTTACTTATCGAGCCGTCCTCGCACAGCCGCGGAAATAAATTTAATTTATTCATTTTATCGGGATCAAATAAATCAGAATTACTGATCCGATATGCACAAAGATTGAATAAAGAAAAATACATAAATGGATAGAGTTTTTTTGCAAAAGTATCAGTTAGGCTTGTCTGATTGAGGCTGTTTCCTATAGATGACGCAGCATATGTTAAAATACTATTTCTAAAGTGCATTGCTTCGACATAACGTTCGGTGAGTCCTGTCGAGGATGTCAAGTCTGCACTGGCCATCGATTCGTGGCTATTATATATATTTATAACGTCGGCCGAGACGCTGGGGTCCTTGTCGGCCTCGTCGGGAGCCAGCGACGTTCCCGTTATATTATAGGTTAGGGTCCGGCCAAAAGCTTCAGCTTTGCCGAGCGTTATCGCCATTAAAAATGAATAATATTTTAGTGCTTTGGCAGCAGTTAAGTCATCCGGGTTGAAGTCGTCAAAGAGTTTGCTTGTTATAAGGGCGGCCTCTATCTCCTCATATAAAATCCTTGTGGCAGGAGCAACCTGAAGCCTTCGCGACGCCATAATGTCTTTAAGATTCTGCTCTAAGGTTGCATCGGCGCGAGTAAGAGTATTCAGGCCGTTCACAATATTTGACATCCCCGTAAATGTTTCTGTAATTTGCGTTGGAATCAAGTCTTCAAAGAACTTGTTGATGCCGGCGGGAGCAGGTTCGCGCGCGTAAGGCGGGCGCATAAACTTTAATAACTCCTCCAGCCGATCTACAGCCCCCTGTTGGCTTTCAGTAAATGGGTCCGGCTGCACGATTATCGTTTTAAAGTTCCCGAGATCATTTACGAATGTTACTTGAGCTGGTCGAACCACAGAATCAATTAAATTGAGAACAGCATGATTATAGGAAGCAATATCAGATAGCGCCGGGATGATGCCAGCATTACAGTTCATGTCCATGGGGTCATATATCTCGTTTATTCCGTCTAAAAGATCCATAATATCTTGAAAGGGTTGTGTATCCTCAATTGTGCAAGGGTCGATGACAGGAAGAGTTGGGATTAAATCGTTGTACACCCCAGCACAGTAAGAGGGGTCAATTAGATTTCCCAGACACATGAAAAACTCAGCCAACATTTCGTTAGCCAAATCGGCGCCATTGGGGTGCTCGAGAGATTTCAAACTCGAATAGGGGAAAAATGGTCTTATCACTGGAAAACTTTGATCAATCAGGTTATTAATTACCTGAAAAACCTGTGCGTCGGCGACGCCACCAAACAAGTCGCATAGCTCGCGCGCAGTAATGAGAGGCGCAAGAGCTGAGAGAAACTCCTCCAATAAGTCTCCCGAAGTGGGAGCCTCAATTATTAGTTGGGACACTGCGCTAGGCAGAGCAAAACCAAAGTCTTCGTAACACTGATAGAGTGGGCTATCTGCACCGTCATCGGTGCCGATAAGATCTTGAGGGGGCATCGAGACCGTGTCGTTTTCGCTCGGCTCTGACAGGCATATCTCTTTAATTATGTCAGCGATGGCTTGTATAAGCGCCATAACAGCGCCAATTGCGGCTCGTTTCATCCCCTCACGAATTTGTACCTGGAATACTTTGTTAATACTAATGATGGGCAATTCAAATTCTATCGCCGGAAACCTAATATCAATTTTGGGAGGTACTGGATCAAAGGGGCTAATACCGGGAATAAAATCTGGCACTGATCCATTGAAGCCGGATTTGAACAACAAACATTCGAGCGCAGCCTCAATTAAGGTCGTTATATTATATTTACTAAGGATGCCACTAATTTTATTAGCCTCGTCCGTAACATTTTGTATTTCGTCTACTATCTTGGCTATTCTCTTGTTGAGATTCTCTTGCTCTTTTTGAAAAGTCTTTTGGGCCTCTTTAAACGCCTTTTCTTGATTTGCTCGGTTGTTAACCTGAGCTCTTAGAGTGCGTACATCAGTTTGAAGAGAGGCCATGGGCCCAAAGGGGCTCTTGCTTTTAAACTCCTCCTCTGTTCGGTGAGCTTCGGTTTCAGTGCGCGGCGTGCCGTAATAGTTTACCGTTATACCGGAATTAGGCAAGAATTCATGAATAAATTGAGTCCAATTTATTTTACTTTGGCGGCCGGCGAGAATATTAGTAAAATTAGTAATGATTTCATTTACATATTTGTTGCTCCCCTGTTTTAAAGTTGAAAAATAATACTTTGTTCCCTTTGTTAACGGATATTGTTTTAACTCCTTGTCAAGCAGTTGAACCGCTATTACTTCGTATTGTTCATTGAAAACAAGAACTACTTTACTATATGAGTGTAATTCATATTGGTTAAAGGCGGCAAAATTTTCTAAATTGTTAAAAAATAACTTAACTTTATCCAGTAAATCTAAAAAATTAATATTTGGAGCAACGGATCCACTGAAAAATGGCAACTGTTGCTGATAAACCTTAAAAGCCGTGCCAACATACCTTAGAAAGGATTTTATTGTGCGGATTTCAATAAGTTCTTGGTGCCACCCAGCCATGTTAACCTGTAGGTTTTCTTCTCCAAGAAGAGATGTTTTGTCAACTGAAAACTGAACTATAGGGTTTGCTAGTGATCTAGAAGGAAAATGAATTTCTTTGACAACAATGAGGTTTAGCGAGTTTGCTAATTCTGCTTTTCCATAATAATCTAATATTAAATCCAGAGCGACGAGCTTCAAAGCGCTATTCACGTACTCTGAGTCTTCTAGGCCTCTTGTAACGACGGGAGAACGGAGATTAATAGATATTTGATATGAGGGCGACGTGCCAGTGTTTGCAGTCTCATATGGTTTCGCAAGTTTGCGAGAATACCATTTACGAAGTGGGGCCCTGTTTCCATCGTCGTCCGGAGGGCCTAACAATTTTATACCCATATTTTACCCTGTAGTAACCAAGCCACTCAATATATACTTTTTAGAGACTGGATTAAAATAATTGGAGCCCCCGGTCTCCTTGTTTATAATCGTAAAAATCATTCCTGTTTCTACATCCGCCACTCGTTGAAATGTTTGCTTAAATCCTTCAAACATAACCTCAAACGACGGGGCAGTTTGCGAGCCCCAAAAAGGAGAACCATGTTTATGATCGAGGAGTTTATCATTAAAGTTACCCTGAAGCCTCACAAACTGTTCTAACGTTCCGCGGATGTCATCCTGCTCTTTTGCCATGCCGGCAAGTAGCTCTAATAAGTTGCGTCCCAGTACAACCGGTTGCTGGCTCTCCCCGTCTCCCACCAAAAGGTCAATTCCAGGATTTCCTAGATTTTTTTGTCCTTGAGAGTTGCGATTTGTAGAGGAGGCGGCAATTTTAATTCCACCCTCTCCTTTGGCCTGAATATTAATATTATCGGCCGAGAGGCCTACTGCAGAAGTCATTCTTCTTTCGCCAATCGATCCGTCTGGCAATTGCATGATTTCATCAGGGTTTTCTAACGCCCAGGCTGTGATGTGTGCGGCGTCGACCATAAAATTGGGATTGTAGCTAATGGGGCGGCCGCTGTCGTCGACTTCTCTAGCATATGCGCCCATATGTCCTGCGCACAGATCAATAACAGGGGACGGAATACCCTGTCCTCCCAAGCCACTAGTGAGCCCCCCATCTTTGCCGCGGCTTTGGCCAATGACCATCGAGGCAGCAACGCCTATACCACCATCGTAGGCTTTTTCGGATCCTGCAGCATTTCTTGAGGGACTCGGTGCTATGGGACACCCGGCACCGAAGCCGCTGTTCGGGAACGCTTTGGTACCATATGCTTCAAACATTTTCCCCTTATCGGGGGACAGCCTGTCCGCGGTCACCAGAGGCCTCTGTATTAGTGGTAAAAAGTATTTAGAGAACATGAATCATGCTCCCTGCCAGGTGTCAAAAAGTGTATACGAAAATCTTTTATGCCCAGTGCGTAGAATCTGCTGATTGGATAGAGCCATCATAGTAGTAAAGCCGTCCGCCTTCGCATGGACCTGGCAGCCGGCGCTTTGCATTCCGACGCGCGTGGCATTGATGGGAGTTCCCTTGCTTACAGAAGCATGTATATTAATCCCAAACCATCCTTTTGATTTTGTAGCAGGGTCAAGGTCTAACTGTTTATCCTCAGAAGGATCACGATATACAGTCACTCTCCCTCCGCGCTGAGTTAGAGCCAAATACTTATACTTACCGTGTTTATCAAGTGTCCAGGTATCTAGATATTGACCCGGCACAAGTATGGCGGTTCCGCCTTTTTCCTTCGCGCCTTGGAGAGATTCGGCTTTGAGCAACAACGATTTGTAACCGGGATCTGTTGTGCCGGGCCAGACATACTGATGCCACTGCTCATTATCGTCTACATACACAACTCCCAATTGATCGTCGTACGTATCCGCAACACGGTTCTTTGAGCGAATTCCATACAGCCAAAGTTTCCATGGAGTCGTCCACGTCTTATACCCTAGGGATCGAGCACGGAGTATTACCTCCGGTGGGTCCCCTATCGGCTTCGGGCCCGGCTCGTCCAGGTAATTGGCTAGATTTCCGCCATTTCCCCAATTGGGATTTTCTGACAGAGGTGTATATGCCTCCCCAGACAACACATAGGGCGGCATAGTGGTATCCATATTGGTTATGACTCCCGATTGATAAGTCCCTTTATCAAATTTACACCACACAAAAGATCCAGGAATCAGGGGAAAAGACATCGGCGCATAATAAAAATCAGGATACAAATCAATGATATTTTTGTCCTCTGGTGTATCTCCGTACGTGTCCGGAATTTCCAGCAGATCTGTGTGCATTGACCCGATAATCATTACCTTTGCCATGGCTATCGGGGACGGACGCACCATCCCTAGGGCAGCCACAAATTTATTAGCAAGCACAGAGAATCCCCCCTCGTTGCCGCGATCTGATACGTTAGGATTAAGTACAACTCCATAAACGCCGGCGCCGTCGCCTAGAACATCGACTTCAAAACTCTTTAAAGCTGATCTGCTGAGAACGTCAAATGTGGTTTCGAATCTGGTATCTACATACGAACCAAATGTAGTACCCACGGCGCCGGCCCCCTTACTGGCATATAAAAGTGCCAAGGCGTGAAGCTTGCTGATCCCTACTGTTGAGTTTGTAGGGGTGTTCGTCGGCGCTGGTGCTGTGTCAGCCATTATCGGGCGCCTCATTTAAAAGATCAAACAGTTGTTCTTTATCGTCCTCTGACAGGCCCATTTGATTTGTTTTTTGTCTTTGTAAAATTGCGGCGAGCTTGACCATTTGCTCATTTGAGCGCTGAAGGCCTTCAATAAACTTTGCTGCGATGGCGCCCATTTCTCGGCGCTCGGCAGATGAAGTGGCCATGTCAGCCATAACATCTATCAGCAAAGTTTTGGCCATCGCTCGGTCCTCCCGTATGTTCCTGGTAGTTTCTTCTACGTATTCATCAAGATTTAAATTTCGCCGTTTTGCCATTTATCTTTAAACACCTTATATCTTTTCCTTAATTTATTCAGATTGTTAACAACCTGTTTAGTATTAAGACCCGTGATTTCTCGTAGGTATAAGTAAATAGCTTTTTTATTGAAAATTTCAATTTCGTCAGCGGAATCTAAAAGGATGCGAACCGCCATCAAAACTTTTTTCTCATTTTCTTTGAGCATAAAAGAATCCCAAGTGTCTATTTCCCCATTCAAAGAAGACCAAAATTCTATGTCTGTTCTCTTTTGCTCATAAGTGGGATTATTCGATATTAAATCCTCTTCTAGCTCATTGAGGATGTCTTCCATAAAAATTTCGGTGCGATTTCTCTTTTGCGTTCTCTTAACTTTATGGATAAACCAGTTCTTGGTTACGACGGAAAAATAAGAAAAAGCTTTAGACCCCTTAGACGGGTCATATTTGTTCAATATTGTAGTCAGCCACACCTTGCAGTCTGCTTTTAAATAATCTATATTAGGCAGTGTAGTAAATCTATATGTATAAATAATTTTATCCACCATCTGATCAAAAGCTGGTTGGATATATTCTATATATAATTTTGATCTCAGCTCTCTATCCTCGGTAGCTGCATATTTTATGATAGCATCTTCGTGAACTTGCGTAAAATAATAATTCTTAGTCTTCTTCGATCTCTTGCGGGCCATTTAATTCTTCCTCTAGTTCCTCATCAATTGTATATTGAAATATTTCCCTAAAATATTCCATTTCACCCAGAACTTCTTTTAATTTATATATCAGCTCTTGTATAATCGGCTCACCATGGTAGTTATCCATGCCATAAAGCGTACCTACAAAAACACCAAATGATTTTACAGTAAGAAATAAATCAGTTATATTTTGTGATATGAATATAAACTTTCGTAATAATTTGACCAGATACCACAGCAGAAAAAGATTTAGCAAAAGCGAAATTGTTAATATTGTATATATCATCATCTTTTATCTATTAATTCTTTTTTCTGTTGTTTTAAGTCTGATCGAGCATCCTTTATAAATTCTTTGGCAATATCGCCCGTTTTCTTTTTTTTGCTGGGTTTGGGTGCTGTGCGAAAATGTGTTAACATCTTAGTAAGAGCAGAGGCGCCGCATGATGGGCAAACTTCCGCTGTTTCATCTGAAAGATGGTTTAGTAATGCTTCTTCATTGCATCCACCGCAGCGATATTGATATCGCGGCATTAATTACCGCTTAGAACGCTCGAGAGCGACTAATCTTTCGTGGATGCCTTGAAGGTGCTTTTCAAGATCTCTTGCTTGTTCACTAATAGCGACCCGAACGATATTTTCAGCCAACTCTTTAACGGCTCCCTCGGACAAACCTGCTCTTAGATTCCGTGTTTCTTTTTTTGTAACCATTTTTTACTCCTCTCCTTCTTCGACGTCTTCAATTGTAAATGGAGGCTCGACACCCTCTAGAGACACAACCGGTGGGTTGGTTACCACCAATGTTGAGTGTGAGGCATCGTCACCATCTAGTTGGAAATTCATTTCCGCCAAAACAGGTACGATATCGCTTTGCTCCATTAAAGATTTTTGGAGGGCCATCATAAGAGCGCCCACCGCTTGATTACTTAATTTCATTTATTACTCCTTCTATGTAATCGGCTAGTTTATTTTTTGGTAGCCAACCAGTTAATTCTGTTGTTTTTGATACACCCGCTAGTGTTTTCATAGCTTCACCCGGTCGTGGAGGCAAATGTATCTTTTGGGTGTTAAACATCTCCACAATTTCATTAATTGAATAATTTGTTCCAGTACCCAAGTCAAATTCTTTACCAAACCATTCCCCATTCGAAATAGCTATTAATCCCTCGCATATATCCTCGACATGTGTAAAGTCTCTTCGTTGTTCGCCGCTTCCCACCACGGTAAGGGGCTCCCCATTTTTCAATTGTTGTTCAAATTTTGCGATAATGGGGGTAAAGGCGCCGATAAGAGGGTTTCTGGGGCCATAAACATTAAAAAATCGTGCGATAGCGGTTTTTGTACCGTATACACTAGAATACATTTTGCAAGTTTGTTCTCCTTGCCACTTCGCGAAAGCATATGGATTAAGATGTGCGCCGCCATAAAACGTACTAGAACCAGCGTAAACCACCTTACAATTATTGCGCCTGGCCATTTCACAAATTATTGCAGTGCCATAAGCGTTATTTTCTATTGTATGGACTGGGGTCCCAAAACTAGGCTGAATTCTTGCTTGAGCAGCTAAGTGAAATATAACGTCGAGGTCGAACTTCGGCGACGAGCGTAGAAACAGCTTAAAGTCTTCAAAGCAATATTCAGCAGAAGGGTTACAATATTCTTTCTTGCCAGAGGAAAGATCATCTATAACCACCACCTCATGACCTAGGTCTACAAGTTTGTCCACCAAATTACTCCCCACAAAGCCACAGCCCCCTGTTACTAATGCTCTCATTTTAATCTCCTTTGGTGATCCGGTGGCTGTCTTCATCGAAGTGTTGTGTTGAGAACTCAAAAAGTTCTGTGTCCTCTAGCGCCTGCATTTGGTGTCTCAATCCACGATACACGTGGAAATTATCTCCGGGGCCCAATACAGTCTCTTGGGCTGAGTTTATATCGTCTTGCTCAGAATATTTAACAAGTAGTTTTCCCGATTGAACATAAAATACTTCATCCTTTAATTGGTGATAATGCCAGGAGCATTTTTTTCCTTTAACAAAGTATAGCAGCTTTCCACAATATTCTTCACAATTTACAATCCATTTTTCAAATCCCCACCCTTTGGGAACAAATTTAATTGGCAAAGAAGTCTTCATCATTAATTCCTTTATCATCGACGTATATATCGCCAGCCGGCTTTCCTAAGAATAGGGAGTGATATTTTACTCCCCACTTTTTTAATTGGTCTTGTGTTAGCTCAAAAAATTTTGCATATGCGAATGCAGGAGAGTTCTTGCTTCTACCCATTCCACGAGCTGTTTGAAAAATAATAGTGTTACCTTCGCTATATAGTTGATTAATTTTATTTATCCTGTCCTGAAGGGGCACCGAATTTTCATAATCACTATTTGAATTTATGCAGATTGTACCATCAATATCAAACACATATATCATTTTGCTCTCGCCAGTATGCTCGTTGTTGAATAAGCACCGAGTCGGTCGAAGAACTTTAGCTCTTTAGCGTGCTGCTCACCAATAACTTTTTCCCCTTTCCAGTCTGATCCCACCACCATGTAATCTGGAGTGTAGCGCTGGATCTCCTGTTCTAATTCTTCCGGCGATGAAAACACAACCACCTCATTAATATATTTAATAGCCTCTAAAGCAAACTTTCGATCTGTCGCGGTGTTAACGGGGCGCGAGGGTCCTTTGTCTTTTTTCACTTTTTCGTCGCTATCGATCCCAACCACAAGGAAGTCCCCAAGAGACCGGGCGTATTTAAATAATTCAAAATGGCCTCGGTGTAATACATCGAAGCAGCCATTGGTCCAAACAGTTTTCATATAACTGCTACTCCTTTTTTTTGAACCACCTTCGTGGCATTTTTATTGGCAAAATATATTGCCATTTCAATATCGCGTGACTTCATGTATTCACACACTAAAGACGCTACAAATGTGTCGCCCGCACCTGATGTGTCCTTAATCTCTACTCGTGGCACAGGATATGTGACCCCCAGGTGTCTGGATCCTTTGGCTCCCATCGTTATAATCAATTTTTCCGATAGCTCCTCTTCTAGAGTGTGTTGGGTTTTCTTATATTCGTCTTCATTAATCTTAATATATGTTACACTGCTGCACCAATCCCCCAGTATCTTTTTCGTATCTAAAAATACTAGAGGGTGAGAATTGCCAATACGCTCTATATCCTCCGTGGTTAAAAATCCTTTATTATAATCTGATATCACGATTGCATCATAAAGGGAAAAATTAATAGTATCGATGTCGCATGCTGGGTATTGATCATCGTTCTCGTCCAGCCGCATGAACATATAATTGGCCTTAGAGTCTATATATCTGGTCTTTGTGATGTTTTCGTAGTTTAAGTTTGTTTGAATTTCTGTTGGTACCTTGAGTGATAAAAGATTATTATAAACGTTGTAAGCCATTCCTCCATTAACAGTTTCGTTTACCGGGTTGAACACGGGGACAGGCGCTTCCGGGCATAATCGATTGCAGACGCCGTATTTAAACACATCCAAACAGCTTTCTCCAATCACCAGTATACTCATAAGGCTGCCTTTACAATATCACAAATAATATCTACTTCTTCTAGCGCAAGTTCGGGGTAGTTAGGCAGGAAAAATCCGGTACGATGTATTCGATCGCTCATTTCGTCTTCAAATACCCCATACTTCTCAACCCAGAAGGGATGTCGACCTAGATTTCCGGCGCTATAGATCCGGGTTTCAACTCCATTTTCCACCAAAGCATTAACGATCTTAGTTCGTTGTTCACTATCCTTCGCTAAAGCGCCAAATGAAATTGATACCGGGTAGTCGCGGCCCCACTCTTGAATTTTTAGCATTCCGCGTAAGTTTTGAGCATATCTTAAATGGTTTTCGTTTCTTCTTTGAGATATCCAATCAGCTTTTTCTATTTGTCGCAAGCCGATAAACGCTTGCAAATCTGTTGCTCGTAAGTTAAACCCCGCTATAAAAAAAGTAAAAGGCTTATGAAAGTCGTCCACGTTGTGTTGGGCGATGAGAGAATCATACGCCTCTTTGTCTAAATCTTTACCCCAACCGTGACTTCGAAGCATCAAGAGCATATCTAACAACTCTTTGTCATTCGTATTGACCATTCCCCCCTCAATAGTTGACATTTGATGGCCGAAATAGAACGAAAACGATGACATATCACCAACGGTCCCAACTTTAGAACCATCGGAATATTGTGAACCTAGTGCAGCGCATGCGTCCTCTAATAAACAAAAGCCATATTCCTCTTTTAGCTTTAAGATTCTCTCTTTATAATGCGGAACCCCCAACACTTGTACAAAAATAACCGCATCGGGGCAGTCCGTTTTACATATTTCTTCAAGATGGTCTAGATCAATGCCATAAGTTGTAGGGTCTGTGCGCACCATAATTGGTTCTAACCCAAACTGAATTGCCGGCGCAATTGTGGTGACCCACCCAACAGCAGGGACGGCAATTTTCTTGTTGGCAATCCTCCCACATTTGAGAGCAGCATAAACCATTAAAAGGTTGGCCGAGGATCCAGAATTATTAAAAACTGCATATTTGGTGCCAATATAGTTCGCCCACGATTCTTCAACCTGAGGTGTTAGCTCTCCTTTTGTTAGTCGTGGATATGTTTTAAGCCACTCGCACAATGCGTCAATATCCGCATTGTTGATTGTTTCTTTTGCTAAAGGATATTTTATCATACGTTCTCGTCCAGCAACGAAACCCATAGCTCCCAGAACTAAAGCTTTCTGCATTTTTCCTCCATGTCTTTCAGATAGAGGGCATTAGCATCTCTTTCCGAAAGCAAGGGGTTTTCGACACGCCAAGGGATCTCAAGCCAGGGGTCATCGTACCTTACAGAAATCTGATTAGAGGCGCCTGTATAAAGCTTAGTTTGCTTATAAGAAAAGATACACGTATCCGATAAGACGAGGTGCCCGTTGACACAACCCTCTGGAACCAACACTTGGTGGCGGTTTTTATCATTCAACGCGTAAAGGCGTGTATGAAGATAACTCGGTGAGTCGCCGCGTAGGTCAGCCACACCAAGCAAGATGCTGCCATGAAGGCATTGAATTAGCTTCTTTGTCTCAGGGTCACCGTGCATACCGCGCAGAACATTCTTTCGGGAGATGGAAAAATCATCTTCCACAAACTTTTCATCAAGAAACGCATAATCCCTTACATTAAACGTATTAACATATTCTCCACGAACATCGTGAAAAACTTCGGGTTCAAACACCACAAGGCCGGCGATGTCTGGGTCGACCGTATATTTCATTTTATCTCCTTGTCTTTTACGTATTTCATTAAATGTATTTACACACTATCTTATCATAATCCAACTCATCGTCAGCTAAAAAGAAATATTGATTTACTTTTTCTAAAAGGCTTTCCGGATCTTTCGCAAAACCATCCTCGTCGTAAGCTTCTGGATTGTGATTCATAATATTGTTGCATTCTTCATAGCCTACTCCGCACGCTATGGCCTCCGTATCATTAATAAAGTCATTTGCATCTCTTCCGTATAAAAGGTTATTCCACGTATTTCCGTGCACCCTAGAATGATGTTCGAACCCGGATGATGCCCCATCAATGCTTCTGTGGTGTCTAATCTGTTTATCGGCCATTATGACCCACTTTTGTCCGGCGGCGGCGGCGACATAGCTAAATACCGACTCCGTGCAGTGAGCTGCGAATACATCCGGTTGAATTTTATCATTGCAGTTTTTATAAATTTCGCTACTAAACAGAAACACATGTTCGTTAATTGATTTACCAATTGGAACAATATAGTTCTCTCCAGTAATCTGAACTTCTTCGGTTGAATGCACAAACCGTGCATCTAAAGCATTCAACGCCTCATCATTATCGATCTGCAGTGTAACGATTCCGTGTGGGCCCGACCTTAAGCAATCGTAACTTTTCTGTACGACATCGTCATCATCAAACCAACAGCCAGAATCTACATACATATAAGAATCAAAATCCCCAAACTTAGCCACTGACTTTCTAACCGCATTATTAAACGTTATATTTACAGTATAAAGATCCCGAGTTAGGCAATAAGAAATCTCGTTCTTAAACTCAGCATACAACTGTTTTATACATTCCGTACTATTTTTACAAGAAGACAAAACTATCTTAAATCCATCAAACTTCTGTTTAAGCAATGTTTTAATACATTTTATATAATGTTCTGTATTATCTCCTCGGATCCCGCATGTGTTATAAACTAGTAAAACTTTATTTTCCATTTTTCCCTCCTATGCAATAAACTTGTACTTAATTCCTGTATAGTCTAATTCTTCTTCGGTTAAAAACAAGTATTTTTTAATCACCCGCATGAGGCGTTCTGGGTCTTTGCAGTACCCATTTATGTCGTATGCGTCTGGATTACTCATCATAATTTCGTTGGTTTCTTCGTACCCAAGGCCCGCTTGTTGGGCTTCACTATCATTAATAAAATCTAAAGCATTTCTGCCATAGAGAAGATTATTCCAGCCATTCTCTTGTATAACTTTTCCATCTTTATCTTCTGCGCTTACTCGGTGTTGAAACCCCGACGAAGGGCCGTCAACCGCCTTCAAGTGTCTTATTTGTTTGTTGGCCATTATCACCCAGCGCAGACCGACGGATGCTGCTATATAATTTAACACTGACTCAGAACAAAAAGCCGCGAACACGTCTGGATAAAGGCGCCCGTATGCCCTATAGATCTCATTATTAAATAGAGCGGTATGCTGATTTATAGAGATTCCTACCGGTACTACGAGATCTTCGCCCGTAACTTGTATTTCTGATGATTCATAAACATACGCGTCGCCCAAATCTCGTAAACACTCGTCTGTATCTGTTTGTACCACTACTATTCCATAATTATTTTTTATTAAAGTTTGATAACTAAGTTTAAAAATATCTCTTTGGTCATCCATAGTACAACCAGAATCGATATACATGTAAGAATCAAATTCTCCATAATGTTCAACAGCTGTTTTAACAGCATTATTGAAGGTTACATTAACAGTATGAAGTTTTGGTGTTAAACAATACGAAATTTTGTCTCCGAAAGTAGAATAAATTTTCTTTATCGATTGAGTGCTATTTTGACAGGAAGATAATAGAATTCTATAGTCAGTTAGATCTTGATTTAAAAGATCTTTAATGCATTTTATATACCAATCCGTGTTGTCCCCATTAATTCCACAGGTATTGTACACTGCTAGTAATTTATTCCTTTTCATTTTCCATCCATTCTAAAAAATTTTTAGTGGGGTCATTAAAATAATTTCTAACGTAATCTTCAAAAAACATTTTACTATTATAGGACATCTCTTTTAGGTCGTTTGTCGATGTATTTTGAATTTTAATTAAATTTTCTCTAATTTCCTCAACAGATAAGTCTGCATCAATTTGAAAATAAAATGGCTTCTCAATATTATAGTGACTTCCAAAAACATACGGACTATGAGAGATAAAAACAGGAATTCTTGAGAAAAAACAAGACTCAAAAAATCTAGCACTATCTAGGCCTGTTCCTCTCGGGCATAACGAAAAAGTGTTACCCATTAATATTTTACAATATTTTTTTCTCAGGGAACTGTTGGGAGACGTTTGGGCTGCCCACCTATCATTAAATTCTATATCAAATTTTATTTGACTAGATCTGCAAGCAGCCCACATTTTTTCTCTAATGCGTAAGGGGTCTGGAAATCCTTTGAACCCAAAACTGCGATTATCATTGAAATTAAATTTTAACTCTAAATTGTTTTTTATAATTTCCATGAAAAGATGAGAGAAAGTTGGCCTTATAAACATCTTGATGTTTTTTTCCACATACTCTTTTTTAACTGAGTTTATCGTTAAGATCGAGTCCTCAAGCCACTGAGGTATTTTTTTCTGGAACCAGTCTCCCTCTATATCACAAATATGTCTTTCTTCCGTTCCTTCAAAAAATTCGAATTTTTCTTTATTTATTACGGCATCATCAGAAACCTGGCCCATATAAAAATAGTCCGCTTTTTCAGGGGGTGATAAAACAAAATGATCCTGTATCCCTTTTTCGCTCAAGGGAACCGTATTATAATAGAGATCGGTTTTATCATGCGTGTGCTGTTTCGCATGCGGGTAAACATATAAATTTTTCTTCATTCCATGCCGCCCTCAGTATTAAAAATACTTGGCATGGGAGGGTCTTTGGAGATTTCCATTGGTTCGATCTCCATATTTGAATAAAATTCATCGCGAGGCAAATACGGATACATATCCTCGATAGGTGTGGTCCATCCAACAATTTTTGGCTCATAAGTATGCCACTCATGACAGTTAAGATCGCACAAGATATTGCCATCATGATCTAAAAATTCTCTTACTTGTCGTCGGACTTTTTCATAATCAGTGCCATCATCTATCACCACTGTTTCTATCCCAAATGCATTCGCCACCTGTATAAAATCAGGAGGCTGATACCCTTTCGGGCCACATGCCTCACTACGGCCTTCAAAATTTACCTCTTGGAACGCCTTCGTAATGCCGTATATGTGATTATTTAAGATTATTGTCTTGACGTTGATACCGTAGTTCACATAGGTTTGCATCTCCTGAATATTCATCGCCATGCCACCATCACCGATCACACAGACGACATCTCTTGAGCCCCCAGAGGCGAGGGCTGCTCCCATAGCAGCTGCGTAAGAAAATCCCATAGGAGAATTGCCATTATTAGTAAAATAATGCTGTCCAGTTTTTGTCTTAAATGAGTGGTTGATGGCCACGATATTGCCGCCACAATCCCCCACCAAAACATCACTGGCGGACATTTCCTCCGAAAGAATGCGCAAGAACACATATGGATTAACATATTTTGTCGGCTCATACATCTCTGTCGTCACAGGATCGTATTTATCTCTCCAATAGCAAACCCTCTCATTCCACTTTGTAAAATCTGGGAGCTGTAGAGTTTTGGCTTTCTCTATCATCAGATTAATAAATAATTTAGCGTCTGAAAGGATGCATTCGTCAAAGGGCAGCTCCATCATTTTTTTCTGCATTGCGGGGGCGTCTATATCAACCATATATTTTTTAGCACCACGAGCGAACAAGTGCGGTTCGCCGCCGGTGATACGACCCGAGATTCTACTTCCAATTGCCAATAGGAGATCAGAATTTTGTACTCCAAAGTTTCGGCCGGCTCCCCCGTAGGTACCAATGCGGCCGCCATAGTATTCAAAATCAGATGCTATAATATCGAGTGCATTCCACGTGGGAAAGCACGGAACCTTAAGAACTCGTGCTAACTCAAGCATTTCTTCTTCAGCATCAGCTAGGCGAACACCGCCTCCTACCATTAAACAGGGACGCTCTGAGGACAACAGATCAGATAAAAATCTATCTATCTGACTGTCAATCCGGGCCTTGTCAAATTCTCGCTCCACTAAAGTCGCATCGAATCCAATCAATTCCTCTGGATCTATCAGGGCCTTCTGTACGTCAATGGGCATATCCAAGTGAACGGGGCCCGGGCGGCCGCGCTTAGCAAGATATATGGCCTTTTCCAATTCATACCGAATGCTTTCCGGGTCTTCAACCAGCCTAGAATATTTGGTTACCGGAGTGCAAATGGCCACCATATCGGCTTCTTGGAACCCTATCTGTCGGATAGTCTTCTCGGGGCGCATGTATCGAGTCTTAATTTGTCCAGTTAAAAACAAACACGGGACGGAATCGTAAAAACAATTTCCCATAGACGTAACGAGATTCATACCACCTGGGCCGCTGGTAGCAATGGCTACACCTAGGTTCTTAGAAACTTTTGCATACCCCTCCGCTGCAAATCCAGCACCTTGCTCATGCATTGTGGCAACATAGTCAATGTTGTCATTTCTGGTGAACGCGTCGATAAGATTACCATTGGCGGCTCCATATACCACAAAAACATCGCTAACTCCTATCTCTGCCAGATGATTAATTACGTAATCTGCTACTTTTATTTTACTCAATGTGAACTCCCGGGGTTTTCAGCACAATAAATGATATATGCTAGTTCCCACTCCTCTTTTTTTTTGTTGTAGTATTAGGAGTTGCCGAATGATTTGTAGGAAACCCCTGGTCTGTCTCATAGATAATGGCCTCGTGCTTCCAATTACCTCCGCCGAGTAGCTTTTCAAGTTCTTCTTCTTTGATAGCATAAAAGTTTTCCTCAGCTGGGAATTTTCCTGATCGAACTTCTACGGCGTATTGTTTAAGGGCCTCCTGCATGATTTGGCCGGCTTCGCAATATCTCTTAACAAACTTAGACTTAAAATCCCAGAAAAGGCCCATTAAATCATGAAAAATTACAAGCTGACCATCGACTTTATCCCCGGCGCCGATGCCGTATACAGGAATCTCTAGTTCGTCCCTAATGATTTCGGCCGACTCCCGGGGCATCCCCTCCAAAAGTAGGAAAGAACATCCAGATTCTTGAAGGCTTCGGGCCTGATTTAAAATAATTTCCGCTTGGGCTGCTGTTTTTCCCTGCACTCTGTAGCCCCCAAGCTTGGCGCGGGTGTGCGGTGTTAGTCCAAGATGGCTCATAACCATAATTCCACTATCGGCGATCGCCTTGATACGTTCTGTCATGGCTCCTTCAACCTTAACACAGTCCATTCCAGATCGAACAAATCGGCCAGCATTGTAAACCGCTTCTTCATTAGACACTTGATATGACATATATGGCATATCGCCTATGAGGAATGCATTCTTGGCGCCCCTGGCTACCGCCTCAGAGTGTCTAATCATATCGTCCATCGTAACGGGAATGGTAGTTTTGTAACCCAAGGTCGTCATCCCCAAAGAGTCTCCTACCAATATTGCATCAACTCCTGCTCCATCGGCTATTCTAGCCTGTGGGTAATCGTATGCTGTTGTCAGAACAGTCTTTTCGCCCGTTCGTTTGTGCCTTCTCAGCTTAAGAACTGTTGTTTTAGTTTTGCTATCTGCAGCCATTATTAATCTCCTAATTGTTTTCTTTTGAGTCTTATTTTTGTTGTATCCTCAATATTCTTCCGAGCGGGTGTGCCAAACTTTGTCTCTAATAGCTCCAAATATTGAGGATTAGTGTGGTACTCATGCCACGCTTTATCTCTAAACGCCAATATCTCACGTGAACTTAAATTATCATTAGAAATATTTAAAGTATCGTATGAATGCTGGCTATACCCAGAATAATCTTCTGGGAGTTCCCACCCTTTAGCTTTGGCTATATGATGTAGAGGGCTACCGGGATAGGCCATGGCACAATAAAAGTTAACCATTGGAGACATTATGTCAAGAGCAAAATCTAATGTTTCTTGCATTGACTCGCGCGTATCCATTGGTAAACCAAAAATATAATTGGCCGCAGGGTGGATTCCGGCCTCTTTCATATATGATAGTATATCATTTATTTTCACTTCTTTAAAACCGTCTTTGTGTATTTCTTTTCGTAACGTTGTGCTGGGATTTTCAATGCCTAGGCCTAGCCAGTTTACTCCTGCAGCTTTAAGCGTTTCTAGATACCGTGGTTTGCATGTGTCTATCCTAGAGTACGCCCACATGTTAAACCCATAATCCCTCTCTATCAATAAATCACAAATTTTCAGAAAGTGACGGGGGTTTAAAACGAATAATTCGTCAGCAATTTTTACATTTTTAATTCCTAGCTCGGCCATTTTATCAAATTCTTTTATAATAAAATCTGGGTCCCAGTGTCTAAACAGATTACTGTCGGCACTGCTTATATTGGGGGAGCTATCGGTTCTATTGATAATGTTTATCATACAAAATGAACATTTGTAAGGGCAGCCCAAGCTCGTGTACAGCGCACCGAAAGGCTTCTTATCAGAATTATTGGTCCAAGAATGCCAGCCGGCCGTTCTATACTTATTTATATTTGGCAAGAGATCCCAAGCCATCCCTGGCAAATGATCGGCGAGTAGTTTCTGGGGGACCACTTGCTCGGTCTCGTTCAAGTGAACAGTGCCGTCATCCCTAATATACCCAAGCCCCCTTACTTTTGTTCTATCAAATCCGGGGGTTCTTAGAGCCAGCATCAGGTTGCTAATAGTATATACCCCCTCGTTTTGACATATATAATCAACCGTATCACGATGACGCCGCAAAACTTCTCGCGGAAGCCCAGAAATGTGACCGCCAACAAATAAAGTAATAATATCTCCGTTAACTTCCTTTAATTTCCGGGCCGCATCCACTGCGCCTTGCATATTTTGGCTGGATGCGCTTGGCTGTTGACCATAGACCACAAAACACGCCACTTTTGGATTTAAATAATTAATGGTATTTACTGATTCTTCTACCGAGTACCTCTCGGCCTCACAATCTAGGATAGCAGTAGAAATATCTTTTATGCGACAATGATTTGCCAACATTGCAGCCCAGATGGGAGGTTCTATTGCAGAATGATCAGTTGATAATTCTTGATATATTTTTTTAGATGCGTTTGCGTGAACAAACAAAATTTCTAATTTACCCATTTTTTATCCTTTTAATAATTTGCATACCAGGGTGCTTCAATAATATTATATGCAGTTATTAATTGTTTAATACCAGTATGTAAATCATAATCACACACAAATCCTTTATCATAAAATTTTTGACTGCTAACAATATAATCTCTGACATCGGGGTCACTAGTATACTCCGCCTGAATTATCTCTAGCGGAAGATGTTTCTTTATCGTTTTAGCAAGCTCCAACTTATGCATATTCAATCCATCATTGCCTACATTAAATGTCTCTCCAACACAGTTTTTCCAGTTATCTAAAACAAACTTGAATGCCTTACAGACATCATGTACATGAACATAGTTTCTCATAAACTCACATTCATATAGCACCAAGACTCGGTCTCTTAGGACTCGTAAAACAAAATTATTAACAAGCAAATCAGTTCTCATCCTAGAAGATGGACCAAAAACAGTAGCTAACCTAAATGTCACACAATTAGGAGCATTTTTATAAGCATGCTCAGCGTTTACTTTTGTTCGGCCGTAAAGAGTTATCGGATTAAGGGGTGACTCCTCGGTGCGCACTGTCCCGTCATCGCTGGTGCCATACCCAGAATTTGTACATGGATATATTACCTTCTGTTTTTTCTTTTTGTTGGCAGCTATCCATTGATTTACTGTATAATTTATTTCCACTGCTGCCACCGGATCGCGGTCGCACAATGGAAATCCCACCAAGGCCGCCAATGGAATGATGACATCGCAACCTTCCATAAGCTTTCCTAGTAAGTCCCTATCTCGGACGTCGCCCTTAACAAATGTAAAATTTGGATTAGTTGCATATCTTAGTAATGAAGTAGCATCATACATTAAATTATCTAATACAACGACTTCATTGTCGTCAATAAAATAATTAACCAATTCGCTTCCTATGTAGCCGGCGCCGCCAGTAATTAAAATTTTCATCCGTTATTCTCCCTTGTCTTTTTCTTGGCTATTACTCTTATTATCATTGGATCTTGATCCCCCAATATTGCGAGCCCTTTAGACTCTTTAAAATAAAGAATTTCATAATTGTGTTTAATTAAGCATTTCAAAAATTCATTTCCATTTATTTTTCTTCTATAATGGTCTTTCTTATAAGACGAATCTTTATCAGACCTAAATTCAAAAAATACATTTTTCGAAAAATTTAAAATTTCTGTCTGGAGGCTTCTATTAACTGAGTGTAGGCCAAAACGACAATAAGTTAAATCAAAAGTTTCTTCAGTTGATTGTAAAAATGAGCCGATTTCACTTTTTACAAATGTTAAGTTTTTACCATCGGAAGGTTTAAGAGCCTTATCAACAGCAACAATTTTTTTGCAGAAATGGGATAAAAAGTATGAATCCCTGCCATTCCCTGAGCAAATCTCTAAAATTCTTTTGTCCGAAAAATCATAATTTTTTAGTACATAATCACAAAATTGTGATGGTCTATCAATTGATTTGTTTAATTTATAAAATCCTTCCCAATAAGTATCTTCTGCCCCATCCAAGAGGTGTGCCTCACTCTTTTCCATAATACCTTTTAAACCATTCTTCTGTTTCTATTTTGGAACTTTCCAATCTTTTCCATAATATCGTTCAAAAAACCGTTCCGGGTCAGAAATACAGAGCAAGTCTCTATCACGAAATTGTATTGTCTTCATAGGGAAAGTTTCATCATACATTAAATTATAAAATGTTCTATGCCCTTGCTGCAAGAACGGACTATTATTTAGTTTCTCGTATTCATACAAGTCAATCGCGACGTCGTCCTTAATCAAAGAAAACAAATTTGAAAACTCGTTTCGAATAACCTGATATCCACGGGTGTTGTGGAGCGCGTCAAGTTTCTTAATTAACTCCGCCTCGTCTTTTTTAAAATATCCAATATCTATATCATCATCGTGCTTTATCAGGTCATCATCTCTTACAATTCCCAAAAGTGTCCCGAACATAGGCCAGACGGTGACCTCATCACTCAAATAATCATAAAATTCAAATAAGATTTTTATAGCATTAGCTCTATGTGAATGGTCTTGAAAGTTCTGGTGATTTCTTTTCTTCAGGTGTTCCGCGTAAAGCTTATCATCTGCTCCAAGCTGCATTGTCACTTGATTCAAGATACCAGACAAATCACACCCCTCATAAAGTAAATGACGACAAATAGACTTAGTTACCCATCGATGTGGGCCGACGCGCTCCGTGCCGGATATCTCGTCTGTCTGGAGTGTCGAGATGTCCTTTAAAATAATATCCATCTAAAACTCAATCTTCCTGGTTATAATGTCTTTCAGCATTACCCAATCACATGCCTTTGCCCACAAAGGCTTAGACCATGCTGCTGGTTTGTTTTTTTCAAACACCAGATGTCCGCACCAGGCAAAAGGATACACTACCAAAGGCGTCAAAAGTAGCAAAAGCCATGATTTTAATAATACAGCTCCTAATAATGTTAATATTGTAGCACATTGTCCTAAAACATGCAACCTTCTATTTATTTTATTTTGATGCAGCGTTAAATAGTATGCATAATATTCTTCAAATGTTTGTGGTTCACTCATCCCAGCTGATCTCCCAATCTTTAAATTCTGCCGCTAAGCAATCGATCTTATAGTCTTTACGGCCGCCGGCAATTTCCTGAATTTTATTTTTTGCTACATTGCGAATTCCGTTAAGGCCATGAGTTAACTCAAGATTGTTGCCATCCTTTAGTCCTTTTCTATAATTTGCCTCGTTATGCCAAATATGTAAATTCATTTGTGCCAAAACAATGATAGCTCTTAAAGTTTCTGCAGAAGTTTTCTCGCTCTTATCTAAACAAATTTGAATATCATGTACAATATCGCTTATTTCTTTCGCATATTCTTCCTTGTGCTCTGAAATGAAAACTTCTTTCAGTTGTACGATAGACAAACGATCAATAAGTTCTGCTAGGGTGGGTAAATATTTCCTTTTTTCCATTTATTCCTCCAGAGACTACTGCGTTTTTTTAAGCAATACAGCATAAAGCCCCTCGTGGCAACCAGCCGCGGCGCCTCGGGGGAAAGTCATTTCAAAGATTTTTTCTAATTTTAAATCTTTGATAGATTCTTGTGTCGGCGCTATAACCTCAGTTACACTACTGGGTATCTGATCAGTATAATCATCCACAAATAAAATGAACTCATCTGCCAAGATATCATAATAATGTTTTAAAGCTAAATATTGATCCTGATATCCATGTGGTCCATCAAACAAATAAACATTTATTTTTTCGTTGTTTAAAAAATTACTTATTTCTTCTAGTTCTACAGACCAACAATCTGCTTCAAATATCTTTACATTGTTTTTTTGTTCAACTTTGTTTATTCTATCAAAAAATACCTCTTTAGGGCTCTCATCTTTTTTCCAATTCTGGCTCCAATTATCTATCCCCACTGCATTTATTTGATTGCCGCTCAGGGCAGCCGAAAAAGTGCCCCCTCGATAGAGCCCAATTTCTAAATAATTAATTTTTTCTCCAGAACAAACATTATTAATAATATTTCTTGTTTTATAACCCGTTAAGTCTGCTGCATTTATTTGGCCGTTGTTGGGTAATTTAGATGATGTTGCGTTTACTATCGCTGTCATTAATAATTGTTTTAGGGGGCTCATTATTGAAGTACTCCTTTGTCTTTAAATTGTCTAAAATAAGGCTCATATTTAGCATAATTATCACCGAATAAATGAGCATAACGATAAAATAGAGTAGCTTCCTCTTGTCTTTGCTCAATATTGTCTGTTTGCTGGGATCTTCCGCCCTCCAAATAGAGGCCGACTGGGCGATCTACTTTTTTAAACTTGAAGCCACTATTGACAAATCGAAGGTACATATCCCAATCATCTGCAAACCTACACTGCTCGTTGTCCAGAAATCCACACTCCTCATTCATCCGAGTGTCCCACATGGGCATTGGTCCGGGAAGACATTTTATCATATTCTGTGGTGAGAATTCTTCAACCGAATGCTCCATGAATTTGGTTGATTTGGTTTCTTCAAAAACTTCATTCTTTACCGTAGTACACAAACAATCACCATATGCCAAACTGACACCTGGGTTCTCCTCTAGTTCCGATAAAAGCACCTCTAAACAATCTGGGCTTTTTCTGTCGTCTAAGAAAGCAAAAGTTGCATATTGTGTACTTGCCATCTTAAGGGCGATATTATATCCCTCAGGAGGACTTGTGCGCTCAGCATAACGCTTATAAATGATATTGTCATACTTCTCAAGATAGGGCCTAATCATTTCTTGTTCTTGGCCGGGGGAACCAGTGTCTATCATAATTAATTCACAGTCATCAAATATTGTTTGTTCTACCATATTCTGCAAGAAGCCCTCCAAATATTCTTCAGCTGTATAAAAACTGCTGATTATGGAAACCTTCTTGGGTTCAGGTCGCGGTGTGGCGTCGGTAATAATAGCTAAAAAGAGGCTGAGTATCTCGTCCCTCTTGTTGGTCATATGATCTATCAGCTCGGCACCCTTTAATTCAAACCACGGCTCTGACGTTGCGCCGACTAACTGATTTGTCTTTATTGATAGACCCATCATACGAGCTTCTACCACAACACGAGAAAGTGTTTCGGGAGTGCCTGGCAGGAAAACAAACGTTCTGTTGCGTCCAAGTTTCTCCAAAAATTTGATAGGGTCTGGATCACTGACTAATTCATATGATAGTTCATTATCGTCACAATATCTCTGTGCCTTGGCTGTATTCTTATGAGCTATATTTGAGTTCATCACCGAACACTTATCTTCTTTGGGTTGATCAGCCATGGTTCTCAGTCGATTTAGCGCGCCTAGGGACCAAAGATTGCCTCCCACACTTATCACATTATCAAGTTGCATATTTTTCTTCAAGATTTCTTTGTGAAACTCGCTTTGGCAAATAATATTTTGGGCCTTTCTATAAAAGAAATAATTTCGTATCTCTGATGGGGGCGCAGTAAAATTTTCATAAGAAGCCGGGTTTCGGCTGGCTAGATATTTGTGGTCATGCTCATATATAAGATATGTTAGTCGTTTTCTTAGTAAATCTTTGCAAGATGCTGTTAAATTGATAAAATTAGAAATTATAAAGAAAGCATCAGAATTATTATTTAAAAAATCAAGATCTACTTGATGAGACTGCTTCTTGAGAACTTTTAGTCCTTCTGATTTCAAAAGTCCGATGAGCTCTTCATTATTTAGTTCTCCGCCGCCGGAAATATGTTCAGCAAAATAGTCTGCTATGAAAACTACATTTTTACTCATATTCTTGTAACATATCTTCTATCTCAGTTAACCAACCTTCGGACGTCTGGGCTTCGATATCCATAGCCTCAATGAATTCGGCGTACTTTAGCTCCGGAGTGAAATTTTCTAAAATATATTTTTGAAGGATTTCAGCATTCTTTCGATAGTGTGTTTCCTTTTCCAAACAATCTTTAAGTGCTTTTTTATACGAGTTTTCTCTAGCATAACACCACTTAGAATCTTCTACCAGAATGCCAGGCCAGACAGCCTCCTTTTGAATATCCTTAATATCATAATCTACTTTAACAAACCTTGGAATCTTTTTACCTTTTTTTGTTAGGGTATGTATAAAATCGTTCTGACCGCTCCATGAGGTTGTAATTACGGGGAGGCCGTGACACACACTTTCAAATAAAGGCAGTCCGAAGCCTTCCCCATGCCCAATATTAATTGTTCCTTTCATGGTTGGGTGCTCGTACAACCACGCTAGATGTCCGGTAGTAACTTCTCCATGAAGAAGATATATCTTACACTTACGATCCTCATATGGTGCTAACAACATTCTCAGTTTGCCCGTAGTCGCTTCTCTATCTCCAATACAGTCGGTTATCAGGTTTGTCTTAACTACGAGACCGACGTCAGCGTCGTCTTTGAACGTTTCAACAAACCACCTAATGGTGTTATCTAAATTTTTTCTTATCCCCCACTGGCAGATCGCCAAAAAGTTTTTATTAGTTACAAAATCAATATCAAGTTCTTCCGGATCATATTTTCTTATGGGGTAATTCACCGCAACAACAGGGCGCTGTAGTCCCCAATCTTTGTGTGTGGCACCATTTTGATCCTTGGCATCATAGCGAGTCTGATTTAATACCTGCGTGGCGTGAGTAGAAGTTGTGATTATACGATCAATATTTTGATTTGCGGCGTTAATCCACTCCGGCGCAACTTTTGTAGTTTCTATGCCGGCAGTATAACCAATATTTATAGGTGCAATTTTTTGAAATTCATTTGGAATGGTTACTTGAAGCGATATATCAACCGGGCCGTTTTGATGTTGGTAGGCCGCGGTTTTAAGAAGGGTGTCTTTTATAAACTGGTCCTCTTCCGTAGATCCTATCGTTTGGCCGGTGTGGCCCCAGGCCATGTTCTGTATATATATATCAAACAGGTCGGGGCGACTACGTAGGGACCTTAAGGCAAACCGTGCCTGTTCGCCGTAGCCGGAACGGGACATTACGGGCCCTCGTAGGAGAATCTTTTTTTTATTCATTATAATATCCTTACTTCATAAGGCGTATAGCCTTCGCGATCTTCCCAGGATCCTTTATTCTCATAAATTTGCATAAAAAGATTATCCCAAGCTGTCATAAAATCTTCAAAATTAAATTTCTTTTGAGTCCACTCTCGGCCTTGGGCGCCCATAGCGCGGCGCTCGGCCGGAGTCATCTGATACAGCTTTGTAAGTGCACCTAAGAACTCTTCTTTATTGATTCGATCTTCATGAATATATGGCACTTGTTGAGATCCAATAATTACTTTCGAAGATGGCTCAATACCGATACCAAACCAGTTTTCGCCATCGGTAATTTGATCTTGTAGGCCTCCTGTCAGGGTGACAAGAATTGGAGTTCCACTCGACAAAGACTCAAGAGTGGCTAGCCCAAAGCCCTCAGCATCTGAGATATTTATAGTCAAATCAGCTGCATTGTACATTAAAGCAAGATCTGGTGCAGAGATCTTATCTCTTGAAAACAGCACCTCTCCGTTGGTAAGCCCTAATTCATGAATAATAGCTTCTAAGTCTTGACCATGCTGGTCCTTAGTATCCGTATGCATAATTAAAGTTGCTTTATCGTGGCCGACGCGGTCTAAAAACTCTTTAAACCACCAAATCAGAGTACCGGACTGCTTACGGCGAGCATTCCTGTTATTCCAAAAACAAACAAATTTATCGTCGATTCCTTTTTCTTTCCTAAAGGTTCTAACTAAATCTTCATCGTGGGGTTTAAAAACTTCATCATCTACAGCATGGGGGATATAAGAAGATCCTACCTCTGGTGTTACCGTTTGAACAATATCATGGGTAAGCCGAGAAATACATGCAATATGGTCATTTGAAAGGTATGAGGACCGGTTAAATTTAGGGTAAGGATAATTATCCCACACATGATAATATACCATTGGGACGTGGGCCCTTATCTCGTGTTCCATTTGCCATAACCACCCATAAAAACGTGGATCTGTCATAAACCATAAAATATCTGGTTTTTGTTGGTGTATCAAAGCACGGACCTGGTCTGGACTTCCGTAACCATCAACTGGCCATATAATCCAGTCCTCTCCCCATTGTTCTGTCATCTGGGGCTCATGATTGGGGTGGCTTATGGCCCCGCCGAAAGATACAAATTGATACCTTCCTGTCTTTAGCATCCCTTCGATCATATATTTAGTTTGAGTTCCCACCCCGGACGGGGACAACGGGTGATCACTAATCGTGAAAATTTTGATCTTATCAGACATATTAATTCCTTAGGGGCAGTGTTCAGTATTAAGCAATTTACAAGGATAGGGCTTATGGCAATTCAGCCGATTCTTGATACTAAATCTTTTAGTGATATTATAGATTGCTTGATATAGAAGTTTAAGAGCGTTTTCTGTTTTTCTTTCGCCGCTCGTTACTCTAAATATCTCCACGCGGTCTTTTTTGGCTGTTCTTTTTAACAATGCAAAGTGAGTTTCTACGTTTGCAGGGTCAATCTTGTGCTTCTGACAGAAAAAATGTTTATACAACGTGAGTTGATAAGTAACCAATTTCTGAGCCTTCTTGCGAGAATCCCATCCCCACGAGCAAGTTTTCCAATCAAAAAGATGATAAGTATCTCCTACCTTAACGACAGCATCTACAAAACCTTTAAAATAAATATTAAAATTTTCAATGGGAACGTACAGCATTTCTTCAGACGAAAACACCTCATAATCACCAAAATATTCTTCTAGGGCGTCCTCCACCTCGGCAAGAATTGCAGGACCAGCGGATTTCATCTGCTGAACATTTACTGCATTAAATTCAATGTTCTTTTCTATTAGTTCTTGTATGCGTTTGGCAAACCCAAGTTGGAAGAGTTCGGTTTCATTAATATCTTCCTTTAGAAGTTTCTTTTCGCATACATCATGGATGGCACTTCCAAAGGCTGTATATTCATTGCCCTCAAATGGAGCAATTCTTTCAATCCAGGCTTTCTTGTGATAGTGGGGACATTGTGCCCAGTCTTTCAATTCAGAATATGATATGTGTTCACGCTTCGTCGTCATTAATTATTTCTTCAATCTTTCTATACAGAACTGGTGATACATCTCTCACCGTTCGTGGGCTATCGAGATAATACTTCTCGAAACCGTTTGCAAAATACTCTTGAATAGATGTGGCACCATATGGCGATACAAATAGGCCCATTGTCAAGGAGAGTAGTGTAGGATAACCAACTTCATTGGCAAGGAAATTATCAAACTTTTCGTTATACTCTATGAAATCGTATAAATAAGGAGTTATATGAAACCCTTCAGCCTCCAACAAATGTTTAAGGCGTTCGCGCTTTCCTTTAAACTCATTAATTAAATCATCTTTGTATATCATCATACCATATTGAGGCTCTAATGAGTGCGCTGTTTCGTGAACAAAATTTTCTAACATATCAAAATTGGTCGGCTCCAGGTTTGTCATGTAAATCGCTCCATTAGAATAGGTGGCATTTCGCTCCGTGAGGTTTTTAAAGTCGCCAATATACACCACTTCAACATTTTGTAATAATTCGAAGGGGAGGTGTTCTTCTACTTGAGAGCAAAATGCCGGTATATCAACCGCCGCGTCAACTTCGTTAACTAAAAAAAGCGGAATATTGTAAATATAATGTTCCATTACTCTTTCGGGAGAGTTTCTGTATCCACCAGAGCTTGTCTGTAGCCCCTTATAAAGTTCTCTTCCGCAATAGCCATCAAAAATTCAGGAAACTCTACTGCAAAAACGTCGACGGCCATGGAGACTGTAACATTTCCATCCTCCGGGTTCAACTTCTGACCAATATAATTCACCACCATTTCTTTTAATGCTGTTTTGTTTCCCACAGGGAGGGCCAAATCAGGGTTTTCTAATTCATTGTTTTCATTTTCCATTTTAATCTCACAAATTTTCTGCAGCGAATGTTGCTACCTTAGATCGTTCACCCTTATTGAGTGTAACGTGCGATGCTAGTTCAAATTTCTTAAACTTTTCAACCGCATGGGTCAAGCCATTCGATGTTGCGTCGATATAAACATTATCAATTTGTTCTACGTCACCAGTCAACACGATTTTAGTACCTTCTCCCACTCTTGTTATTATAGTCTTTAATTCGTGAGTTGTCAAGTTTTGTGCTTCATCTATTATGATAAAGGCATTTGAGATTGAGCGACCACGAATGTAAGTCAATGCTTCTATCTCTATTGTACCCTTTTGCATATAAATGTCAAGGGTTATTTTATCATTTCCCATTAAAAATTGGAGATTATCTTGAATTGGCATCAGCCATGGGGTCATCTTCTCTTCTAGACTCCCCGGCAGGAATCCAATGTCCTTTCCTAGGGGCTGTACGGGCCGTGAGACGATTACGCGCGTGTAGTCTTGTGTGGCCTCGTCTATGGTCTGTTCAAGGCCAGCAGCGATCGCACAGATCGTCTTACCGCTACCTGCTTTGCCAATGACTGTAACAATTTGGATTGCAGGGTCCATTAGAGAGTCCATGAGGAATTGTTGCTCTTTATTGCGGGGCTTTATCCCCCAAATCTTTTGGCTTCTTAGTAGCTGTCGCAACGGCATTGCTTTACTAACATATCGACCCAAGGCTGTTTTCTTTTCGTTAGCGCTAGAAACCATCATTACATACTGATTGGGGAAAAGTCCTTTATTTTCTAAATAAACACTTTGCTTTTCATAAAATCGATCGATTATCTGATCATCCACCAATATTGTTGTATAGCCTTCGAAGATATTTTCACTATGTGTAACAATTTGATTATTCTGGAAATCTTCAGATGTAAGACCCACCGCATCCGCGATAACCCGCATATTAATATCGCGAGAGACCAAAATCACCTTGCGAGTATTTTCTCTTTGGGCCTTAAGGGCTGTTGCAATGATCAAATGATCAGGTATTTTAGTATCAAGGTCGGGGGGGAGATCTTCTGGAATTACGCCGGCGGCGCTAATAGATTTAACTATTCCGAGTCCTTTTCGAATTCGTACGCCCTTGTCCAAAGATCCGCTGGCTCGGAGGTCGTCCCATATTCGAATAATTTTACGGGCTTGGAAGCCTACAGCATCTTGTCGCTTCTTATGCTTATCGATCTCCTCAAAAACTTTAAGAGGAACATGAATATCATTATTTTCAAAAGCGTAAATACACTCTGCGTTTGTTAGGTAAACACTGGTATCTAGAACATAAGTTTTTTTGCGACCCATAAAGATCCTTTACTACCATTATATAGGTTCGTCAAATTAATAATTGCCTCTCTTTGGAATATCGCCGCTGGTCGATATCTCTATTCGACTAGGTGTAAGATCAACTCCGTCCAATTCTGTAGTCATAGTGTTCTCGGCTATCATGCCAGAATCCACGACTAGTGCAGAAGAACTTTGTACTTTTCCGCCTCCGACACTCCATAACATTTCGATTCCCAATTCTCGACAAACATCCATTTCGGGTGTGTTGTTTGTTTTTCTGTCTCCACCGTTCGCAAAATAATCTGGTTTTATTGTACGTAAAGCCTCGCAAACCGTATTGTCTGAATCCTCTGCGGCGGTTGTTGCACTCACGCACTCAAAACCATCAATGATTTCACGGCGTTCGCGAAAGGGCATAAAAATATACCCCTTTTTCCGCATGAGCCACTCATCTGAGTTTACTATAACAGTGACTTCGCCATATTGCTGAGCTTCTTGCATCATTCTAAGGTGACCGACGTGAACAGGATCAAATCCTCCGGAGACGCAAACTTTTTTCTTACTCATTTTCTTGTAGCTCCTGCTCATCAGTTGATCTTATAAAATTTCTGTTGAGTGATTCTAGTGCTTCTTCGGCTGCGGCTAAATTTTTAGCAGCTGCGGCTAGCTCTGCTACAATATTAGAATGTTCACCTACTCCTGCCGCGGCATTAAGGTATAACTCGATAATCGCGAGGGCCTCTTGGCGCGACGCCTCAAGGCGGGCTAGTGTGGCGTGCATTAGTTGATTACTTAGTGGATTCGTCATATATATTTCTCCTTTCTGTGGCTGCGGTGGCTGGGCTCGAACCAGCGGCAAGCTGATTAACAGTCAGCTGCTCTACCAACTGAGCTACACCGCATCATTCTTTATTCTGTAAGTATACTACATTTCCTTCTAGTTTAAAAGATTTTATTTTCTCAAAATCATCCCCTTCCCACGGAAGCGGTATTAATCCATGATGATATTTTTATTTCTGGTGCCGGCGCCACGAATTGAACGCGGGGCCTGATGATTACAAATCAACTGCTCTACCAACTGAGCTACACCGGCGGAATTAAGATAAATTAGGATCATAAAAATTATCCTCTTCAAAATCTGGATCTGTTGTATATAAAACCACCACATATAAGTCCTTCCAGAAATATGGCGCTTGCTCTCGGATTTTAGAAGAGGCAAGCCGGTTGGGCGCCTCTATGTATAAGGTCGGCCCTAACGTACCATTTTTAATATTATAAAAATAATCTGCTCCGAATTCCAAAGCTGCCTCGAGGATGAGGTCGTCTCTTTCTGATAATTTCACTAATTTTTCTTTCTGCGGGTTTTTTTATGAAGTTTTTCGAAAAGAAGCTTTTTCCACAAGGTACCTTCAATTTCTTCATCAGGCATTTGCAACGAATAGAGGCCGGCCAATATAAGACGTATCTCTCTGTTGGAAAGATACACGGTTTTTAAAAACGCAGGTAGTTTTTTTTTCTCTTGGTCCACCATGTTGTTTGCCTTTAGCTCTCTATAACTAGTTTGAATTT
>Ga0208299_1000177_pt1 | contig 60717 bp, 87 predicted proteins | sample 15_taG_FD_184089 | JGI IMG/M metagenome (GOLD analysis project Ga0208299, IMG submission 184089) | Marine viral communities from the Subarctic Pacific Ocean - 15_ETSP_OMZ_AT15312 metaG (SPAdes) (version 2) | ecosystem: Environmental > Aquatic > Marine > Oceanic | place: Pacific Ocean | collected... | reverse complement strand
GACGCTACCTCCGTGATGATGGTGGTGGCGTGTTCGCCCTCACCTCTTCGTAAATACATCGTTGATTGAATGCAAGTATCCGTGCCTGCATCCAAGGGCTGTTGTCTTCCCAACGGTCTTTAACATCTGGAGGTCTGACACCAACACGCAAACAGGACTCCCATACTACGAAGTCTCCGTTTGCATATTTGGGCCATTGATACTTCTTTATTTGCCCGCCTGACCACGTAGAAAAGACTGACGTGCCGCTTCCAGCTTGTCTTCATCAAGGGCATTGGCTTGCATAACTGCGTTGCCGATACGGTTGATTTCGATTTCAGAGAAGCCTGCTTCTTGCAGTTCTTTGTTGTAGTTGGCCCAAGTAGATGGGTCGTCCATGACAACCGTGTCCCACTCGATCTCAGATGCTTTCAGAGACTCTAGGACAATCCACGCCATCTTCTTGACGTTGTAAGATTCTAACTGAGTTAAGTATCCCTTATCTGAGAAGTTCAACTCTTTGCCACTGGGTTTCATTACAGCCGGTGGCAGTGGCATGGTCAGGTACTTATTTGCACCATCCATGTCAACGATTGCTTCTGCGATTATTACAATGTCTTCGCTATCTTCACGGGGAAGAACCAGCGTTACACGATTTGGGCCTTTGATCTCACGACCTTTGATTTTCATTTGTTTATTCCTTTGCCGAGAATGGTAGTAAAAACTAGGAGGGGGCCGAAACCCCCTCCCAGAAGTAGGACTAGCTACGTGTTACTGTTGGAGTAACTGCGTTAGCTCGACCTGAGAACGAAAGTGTTGCAGCCTGAAGATCAGCTTCGAGTGACTCGTAGCGGAAGTCAGGGATCAACGTGGTTTCGTCTTGTGCGGTTCCACATGCTTGAGCGTGTTGAATCTCAACGTCTACGGCGTAAGGCTCGCAGAGGTCGCTAGACGACGATACCCATTCTGCTGCTCCGCCGGTGCCGTTAAGAGCATCGTAGGGAGAGATGGTTTCGTTGGTGCCGGTCGTGATGTGTTCGTAGACGGAATCCAAAGACACGTCCATAGGCTGTTGGTCGCCTTCACGTACTGTGTCCAAGTTTCCTCGGTCTAGAAGGTATTCGTAATCCTTGTTAACGGTCCAAGTCAGGTTGCCGTCGCCAAGTTTGATTTCGACTTGCTGTGCTTCAAAAGTAACAGCACCACCATCGGCGTAAGTACCAGCGGTAAGGGCTGGGCTGAATTCGATGTTGGTAGTCGTACCAGTCGAAGGCGTGCGTGCGGTTACAGTGTGAACTGTTTCCGATGCAGTCTCACCAGCAACGGTGAAGCGTGCGCCTACGGGGATTTGGTCAGTAGTTGTTGAGTTGAGAACAACCGTATCGATATCAAATTCAACAGCACCTTCGACGGGAGCGGAAACGCTCTCGTTGATAGCACCAGTTCCGGCCAGGCCGTCTTTGATCAAGATAGTTGCATCACGAAGTTCGATTCGTGCCATGTTATTTACCTCTAATTAAAATCTGTTTATAAACAGATGGACATTTCGTAATTTACGTCCACTCCATATTGACGTAACCGGGACTCCCGGTTAATCTCTCCGAAGTGGTAAACTTTTACACTCTCGTTTTTGCCCCGCCTGAGAGTAAGGCACCCAATCAAAGATTGGTCATCATCAGGGCCAGCCCCATACTTATATACTTGGATGAGTTGGTCGGCGGCTTGGGCCATGTAGCCAGCCATCTCAGTCCCAGCGTATGCGTTTGGCGAAGTACCACCCATGTAAGAAGTGATGAGGATATTAGCCCCAACCTCAAAGTACCACTGATTTGGACTTTGCTCCCTAGTGAATGGACCGTTGATACGGATTTCGATTCGGTCATCGGACTCCATGAATGCTGTGGTGCGTTCATCAATTCCTTCTACCAGCGATGGATACTGTTGAGAGTTACATACCGTCTTGAAATGATACGCTACTGACGCTTGGACCCATCGGGGCCAATTAGGATCATAAGACATATTAAACCTCACCAGTCTGTTGGATATCTACGATACTGTACCCAGTCAGATTCTGTATCTGATTAGGAGTGACGCCAATCAATTCAGCACCGAGGATTTCCCACAGGCCATCGAACTCGTTGTCCTTGACCTGTTTGATTTCATACTTTTTATTGTTGTAGACGATCCAGTCGTCCATTTTTATATCGTAACCGATAGGCAGGTCACGGGGGTCTATAAAGAACCACCGGACACCTTGGTCGTATGTACCACCGTAGACAAAACTCTTCTCGGATGAGATCATAGAGATTGTCTGTGTCTGTTCTCGTGTTAATTTAGCAGGTAAGATGATAGCTCGGTTGACAGGGTGGGCTTCTCGACCTGTCCATTCAATCTCGCCAGTCAAGATGTTCGTTGTCTTGTCACCTTGCTTGTACACTGTGATCATACCACCGTACAATCTTTTCAGCTTGTATATTGTGTTCCGAATCCGGGTGCTTAAAAAGCGATTACCCGGATTGTAGTTTCGGTTTGGCTGTGTCATCGTTTGCTCCTACTTGAACATGGACCCTACAACTGTAGCACAGGTTCCTACGACCGATGTAAAGACCACCCAGATAACTGCGTGGAACAGGGTTCGTGTTCGTTTAAGTCGGTCAACGTCCATGACCAAACCTTCTCGTTTGTCTCTGCCTACTAATACTGCCTTGATCTCACTGATGTCTTCTGCTACGTTAGAGATGAGTGCCGCTTGACGGCTTTGCTCTCTGTGGAGGTCGTAGATGGTTGGGACGGCGTGGGGAGGGATATGGTAAACAGGGTGATTGTTATTGTTATTATTTGATTCCGACATTGTTAATCCGGGTTGGTATCCTTTGAGGCTTTCCTTCCAACCTCTCAATAGAGGGCAGAAGGGAAACCTCCCCGCCGTGCAAATAGGCGGGAAGATAATGTTTCCACATGATTAACCAAGAACCAACTTGGCTAAAGCTGAATCGAGAACGGCAGTTCCGCAAAGCATGTCGATAACGACTTTCGTGCCTTGTGCGTCAATGTCGTACTGCATAGTAGCTCGCATAGCGATATCGTTGTAAGATGCAACGAAGCTACGGGCACCCATGCTCGAATCTGGACGGGCCAGAGGACGAGAAACGAGAGCGAATGCGTTGCGATGGAATGCAACGTTGAAATCGCCAGCAGGTCCGGGGAAGCACTCAGCTCCGTCAGAGATGCTGTATTCCAGTGGGCGGTCAAGAAGAACTTGAACTTCGGTAGCACTTACGGGACGAGTCTCGATGATCGTGTAAGTGTGGCGAGGTGCAGTGCCGGTAGCCAAAAGCTGACCAACAACTGGGGGCTTGCCGCTGGTGAATCCATCAACGTTGATGTATCCAGCGTAGCCAGCGGAGAAACTTCCGTTAGCTTGGCAAGAACCGTATTGCGTGACGACAGAAGCGTCAGCAACAGCGAACTTCAGAGCTTCGTTCAAAGTGACCGAAGCACCACCGCTAGAAGCGGTAGCGTAGGTAGGCTGACCATTGTCTTCGAAGACAACGAACTCACCCGTTACAACAGCGGCTAGATCGCAATCTAAAGCACCGGTTGCACCAGCGGCTTGAGCTGCGGAAGCTGCACCGGTGATCGTGTCACGGTCGGTGTTAGCCAATACGCCATTTACGTTCTGATCCATGAACGTATCGAATCCACCAATGCGACCCAAACGTGCTTCTTCCAAAGCAACGCCACCATCGCCACGCTCATTAGCTCGGACGAACAGTTCGCTTTTCAGCATTGCTGTTTCGCTACCAGGAGCCAAAACCATGTTACGTCCGCTGGTCCAAGCCAAAGAACGGTTCAGGGCTTCGCGTGCTTCCAATACTGTGTCGTAAGCCGAAGCAGCGTCTAAGCCACCGAGGGTTCCAACACGATCAGAAGGAGAACCGATCAGTTCGTGAGCCATACGGCCAACGATTGCACGATCGATACCGTTACCCATTGCTTTCATGCGGGTAACCAAGTGGATTTGAACCAAGTCTTGAAGAGACTTGCTTCGCTCACCGTCTTTGATGACGAAAGCTGCGTACATGTGTTGGTTCAGGGGAACCTGTACGTTCGTCAGAACGGCGTCTTCGTAGCTTACGGAATCAGCGTCGGTCTTACGATCAACAGTTCCGTCTACTGGCTTACGGGTGTTAACTACGTCGCCGTAGTTAGCGATGTCCATCGAGAAGTCACGGTGAACCAATTGGCCCATTACCATGTTTTCTTCGAGAACGGCGATTGACTCACGTGCCCATAACTCAGGGATAAGTGCGTCGTTGTCATTAGCAAAAGATGCTAGGATGTTGAATTGCAACATTGTGTTACAGTCTCCAATAAATTTGTGTGAAGGCCTAATGGCCGTAGTAGTTAAAAACTCAACCCCAAACGTTGGTGATTAGTTGCGTTTTCTAAGATGATTCAGGCCCAAAGCACTTGGGTTCTCTTTGCGTAACCTGAAGTATTGCTCATCAGAGAGTTTCGTAACGTCAACTGATCCGTCTCCCGACATTGCGCCGCCGGTGGCGGAAGATGATCCAATGCCTTCACGGATGTTGTTCTTAAAGAACCCACCGTATCGCTCTGGATTTTTCTTCATGTACGAGACTGCTTCTGATGGCGTCATCTTCAGAGCTTCGCTCGCTCCGGTCTCTTCATTCTTCATGGACATGCTGACCATTGGAGTGTAGACACCGGTGGGTTTTCCATCTTCAGACATCATCTCTTCGAGGGATGTTCGATTCTGAAGGTGGGTTACAACCAAGTCGGGATTGTAAGCATCGTTCTCAATAGCGGCTGCTTGCAATTCTCGGTTGATTGTTGATTCTGTGTAGCGGGATTCCCACTGAGTAGCACGTGATTCCAGTTCGTTGATTCGCTGGGCGGCTTCCTCTTCAGCTCGCTGCTTTTCAAAAGCAAGCTGTTGTTCCTTGGTGCGATGGCGGGCACGTAAGTCCTCAAGTTGATTCTCAAGTTCTTGGCGATCACCTTCGCTGAGTTGTCGATTTTGAATAGCCTCTTGATAAGACGTCTCCAATGTGTCGAACTTCTCTTTGAACTTCGCTTCTGTCTTACGACGGTCGTCTGCCAAGAATCGGTTCAGGTCTTCCTGAGAGAAAGATCGACTTTCGTCCTTCTGCTCTGGAGCTGGCTGCTCTTGGTTTTCTTCGTTGTCAAAACTGGCAAGTAATTCTACTAATAGCGTGTTCATTTGTACCTTCCTATAGAAGTAATAACCCCGCACTGTTTAAGGGCTATCGAGATGCGGCGGGTCGTCATCAGGATAGATTTGGATTAGGAAATCCGGTCTAAGCGTAAGCCTTTATCGTCTCTGAGAAAAGGTCTCAGGTACTTCCAGGCCGTTGCTGATGGAACCCCGTTCATAAAGTGTTCGAGGGGTTCCTGATTCCGATTGTAACTACTACGCACGGAACCGATTCCATGATTCGTCATGGACATGTTTTCTAATTCGATCTGAGGGTCAACGCCGTCCAGTAAAGCATATGCTATTTCAAAGCAAGCCCATTGGATCATTGTAGGCACAGTCGTGTCTGGGCCACGTGGGAACTCTAAGTCTTGAGCTTGAGCAGCCGCCGCACACTCCGCATCTGTGGGAGACTCGGTGGTTTGGAACAGCTCATAGACTGTGTGTTTCATTCCTTTGTAGTTCAGACTGTCGATGATGCGAGACGCCTCGATCAATGCTGGCTCTCGGTTATTCTGTAAAGAATTAGACCAAGCAACCTCGTGCAACTTGTACTGGAAGAACTCATCTGCTTCCGATACAGTTGCGTATGCTGCATTAACTGATGCCACGGGTCACCTCCTAGATAGCCATCCAACTGTATGCTGGTGTGCCACTTGCTGCCAGAACGTATACGTTCCACGGATCTTCTACTTCTAGCTTGATGCTTTCGCCAGCCTTCAGTGCGTATCCGGTAGCGGCGGTCACGCCTTCTTTACCGACATAGAGGATGATAGATGCATCATCGTTCTTGACCGTTACACCTTTGCAGGCTTTGCGGTTGTCAAGGGCACCGTCGAGGGTTTCGGCGGTTGCACTTGCAGCACCGGTGCCGCACTGGATGCGTTTGGCTTCGATGGTTTCTTTTAGGTAACTGGACATTATTTTTTATCTCCGTTGTTTTTCTTTTGTTCGCCACGAACTTTTTTCTTCGTGGAGTCGCTGGTCTCGGTCGAGGTTGCTTCCGCTCTCTCTTCCTTAGCAGCTTGGGGGTTAGCTGAAAGATCGTTTATGCCTTGGGCACCGGGGTCTCTTTCCGCACCGAGGTGCGACTCCTGAGCCTTCTGGATACGTTCGATACGGTCCTCGTGATCTTCTTGAGCCTTTGGAATCTCGGTCTCTCCGTCGAAGCCAAGGGCATCAGACAAGGTGATGTCACTAGCAAGCATCTGCTCTTTAGCCAGTTCGATAACCTTAGGATCACTCGTGCTGTACTTAGCCTCATCGATCTCTCGGTAGATTTTACCAAGTGTAGCGATGTTGGTCTTACCACCTAACAGGGCGGTTACAGCATCTTTGGCAAGTTCTTTCTTAACAGTCTTACCGGGGATGGAGAACATAAGAGCAGTCAGCTTGTCAGCCTCTTCGATACGCTCTAGTTGACTCTTCATCGTGTACTGTTCGGGGTAGGCGATGATCGCTGTGTCACGAGAATCGTTACCCTCGTAAGCCGCCCAGTGGTCTGCAATCTTTCTCTCTGCACCTTCGAGAACTAGCCCGATGAATGCAAGGCCCGACTCCAGTCCTTGGTTGTCAATGCTCTTGGCTTCGCCAGATGCTCGGCTATTGCCAAGGCTGACGACTGCAAGGTTGACTAGCTTACGGATATCATCTTCCAACTTACGTTGGAGTTCCATCGATGCCCTAAGCGGTTCGCTTGAGGGGTGGATGAAACCAGGCCGCTCGGCCTTGATATCGTAGGTACGCCCGTCGTGGGCACCTACTTTGATTTGGTTGTCGCCACTCTGCTGACCACCACCGCTGGCAGTGCCATTTTCCATGACGTCAGATTTGAGATGGCTACCCATCGCACGTGTGTCTGTCTGCTCTGTGTAGAACGGGAAGTTAGACTTGAGTGCGTATGCCACGTCGCTGGACACGAGGTTCAGGAGGGCAATCTGGTGTGTTGCTATGTCCTTCAGGAGACTCTCACCAATGTCAAACATGACGAATGGGATTCTCTTGAGGTCGAGACGTACAGGCTCGCCGCCGGGCTTACCGTCCGAGGTAATGGGCTGACCGTCTGCGTCAAAGAATTGGTAGTGGACGAATCCGTCGTCACCAATGTATACTAAGCGGAATCGCTCGAACTCACCCTTAGGCATCTCGATACCACCCCAAGCTGGGGAGTAGTCGATGCACCAGTCACGGAGGAGAATGGCCTCGAAGTCGCCTTCTGCCTCAGGCAGGGCACACTTCCAAGACATGATGTCCTCGACACGGTACATATAGAGATATGGGGATGCTCCAGCAGAGTCGGCCATCGTTGGGCCGGTGGGTGCGATATTGTCAACAAAGACTCCGCACTTGCCCATAGCCAGCATCTCAGGAAGGACTTGGGTGCCAATGAAGTGGTTCATTGAGGCCCCACGACGGTCTACGCCGCCCTTTTGACCTTGGATAGAAGACTGGTATGAGTCTGAGCCGCCGCGTCTAAAGATATCCACCATGCGATGGAATACGGCGTTTTTGATGTCTACGAGAGCTGCCTTGGCGAAGCCGGGAACCGGGGTGATGTCCCTGCGTCTCTCAAAATCTGTGTTGGACTCCCGCTCAGTGTACTTTTTCAAGTATGTGCGAGTGAATCCCTCTCCACCTTCCCAAATCCACCGCCATGTACTCCAATCCGAGAGATTGTAGTAATAGTCGGGGTGACGAGTAGATGAGATGTTAACTGACGGCGGTGCCATAGATGCCTCCGGTACGATATTTGCTTCTATTAGTAAATAGAACCATTTTTGTGATTTTTGACGTAAAAAACCTCAAAAAAGAGGTTTTTTCTCAAGAAAAAGGCCCCCTCGGAGCAATTCCGAGGGGTTTCCTTTGGTTTTTATGTGAGACCGTTGATGTTGACAGTCACAATGTCGTTAGACACCATAGAAATCATGTTCAACGCCGAGTAGTTCTGGTCTCCAGGGCCTGCTTGGTTCCTGATCTGAGCAAATGCGTCAGAAGTTCCATCACCCATGAGCCAGACTTGTGTAGCCCACCGCGACGGTGACTGGTTTAAGACCCAAGTAGTACTGCTGTTGCTAGCACTGCTCGGGATTCGGTAAGCCTTCGCAACCTTGTAGTCGGTGATCCATTGCATTGGGTCACGGACCATCATGCTGATCTCAGCATCCGATGGCATCGCTGCGTTTCTAGTCAAGGTGGTCAGAACCATCGAGGCTACCTTTCCTTGGAAGCTACGGTTTGAACCACGGCCACCAACGGTGAATTCACCCTCGAACTGACGATCCATTCTAGAACCGAACGAACCAGAGGTCCAGTTGAGTGCGGTGGACCTGTTGAGGCCCGCCACACCTGAGGACAGGCCGACGATTCGGATGTCGAATGCACTAGCGATTTCCGCAGCGGTGTGTCCGCCACTGTATCTCGCACCTGTAGATGCGATGTAAACTCCGTACCAAGTACCCGCTGTTGAGGACAGTCGGCCAAGGTAACACTCGTTTAATGCACCAGAACGTCCCCAACCGAAGTACATATCCCGACTGGAGTCCACTCGCAGGTAGATGTTGTCATCTGAACTTCCTGCACCCTCACCCTGATTCCAGATGTGCTGGTTCGAGCTGGCATTGTCAGAATTGAACACGATTGCCGTTGCCCACGGTCGGGCGTTGCTATCGGTTGACGTGTTACCGGCACTTCCTGCGACAGCGGTGTTGCTAACGCCACCCATCTCTAAAGCACCTACGCTCGAAGACGAAACTATCATCTGACACCTTTCAGAACTTCCATCGAAGTCCAGAGCCTTAGTCCAATTAGTGGTAAGGGCTGCACTACTGGCAGCGGGTGCCGATACGGTAGTAATGTCAGTGGTGACATCTGGTTCCGCCATCGTTGTGTTTTGCACACCGATGTAAATCGACTGAGCTGTGTTGGTTCCGATGTTCTCGGACTTGAGCAGGGAGCTTCCCCAGTCATCAACTGCTGTAGTGGTCGCATTGTCGCTGGCGAAAGAACCAGTGTCTTGGTACATGGCATGAACATCTTGGTTCGAATCGAACTCAAACGCTATGCCAAGTCTGGAGACAATCTGGGATTCAGTCAGTGACTTTAGATCAACGGCTACCGATGATACGGTGTACGCGCTAGACCCATTCGACCTGAAAGCACGGGCAAGGATATCCCCGGTGCTAATTTGGTAAAGGGTGACTCCCACACGGTACTCATTATAGTCAAGACCATCTGTGAAACTACTGGAGGGAACACCAATCCATACTTGATCGTTAGTCGCGGAGAAGGTAGGAATTATGTTATCATAAATCCACTGGCCGTCGATGACCATTCTCTCGCCTTGTGCTAACGTCTCATCCAGTTCGATAAACGAACCGTCTGCTAGATCCGACCCACTTAGAGCCGTTGTACCAGTTACGTGAGTAGCTCCGGTGATACCTGCTGAGTAGGTAGAACCATTCATAGTAATCAGAGAACCATTGGAGATACCCTGACCAGCTTGGCTACCAGCGTGATACCAGTACAGTGGTGGTACGTCAGTTGCTACTGCAATCTCAACGTATGCCCCAGCAGTACCGGGAGTTCCAACATGGGTGACACCAGTGGTGTACTCAGCACTTAGATCAGTGGTGAACCGTAGTGCATCGCTGATGCTGGCGTCTTCCAGTAAGAACCGGTAAGTGTAGCCAGCGTTTAATGTCGGGAAGGTTGTGCTTCCGTTGAACGACATAACGTTAGCCGACTCAGTTACATTGAACCAAGACGATGGCAGCGGCGTGTCAATCTCACTTAGACCTGTGGTGCTAATATCCATCGTGCAACCAATCGTAGCAAATACGATGTTGGCTGTGCTTGAGCCGTAACCCGGTACATTTTTAAGTCGGGTAAATGAACCCATTCCTGTGGAAGGGGAAGGCTCGGTGTTGATGTTAGCTACAGAGCAGGCAATCAAGTAAGCAGTAGTTCCGCTTATTTCAATTGCGTAATCGTAGAACGCATCCGTCAACGAATTAACAATCTGAGTGTTAGACGATGAACTGATGTTGTCCTGAAGTCTCGAATAGTGAGCTGACGTTCCGTTGTAGTACCAGCTAATGTAGCAGTCGAAATCACTTGTCTCAACTGTACTGACATCGAAGCCGGATTCCAATACACCACAGATAATTTGATCACCTGGGTTTTGCATACGTGGCAGGATGTAGGTTTCTACAAATTGCTTGGTAATAATGAAACGACTTCCATCTTCCAATTGATCGTCCCACTCAACTACAGATTCGACGTCCAGTGTGTCGGAATCGATCAAAGCAGTCGAGGTAGCTTCGTGGGTAAAGCCAGAGATAATCGTTGCGGGAAGAGTCAAGTTGTTGACGGTCAGGGTCAGGGTTCCAGTAGAAGAACTGTAGGCATTCGTTCTGGTAACCGTGATGACGTATTCGTCAGATGGGTTAGTCACGTTGTCGCCAGCTACTTCTGGGGCCGTACCTGCGATTGAACCTAGATTGAAGTTCATTCCTGCTGGTAAGCCGGTCACTGCTGTAGTCCAGTTAAAAGAACCTACTGGGTCAATCTGAATGTTGAGAGAGGTGTTCTCGTCAACAGACATCGTTTGAGTTCCGTAGGTAGTAGGACCAAACAAAGAGTCAGCTTGTGTTGGGATCTCGGTGTACGTGATCGAACCAGCGTTACTCGGTGCCGACGTTCCGTTTGAAACACCGTCCGTATCTGGCATCCACCAAGTAGACTGTGTTTGTTCGTCAACAAAGACGTTGGACGTTGAGTCACCACTTCCGCCAGCTACGTTGTCGTCATGCCAATCAGATTCTTCCTGAGTTGCAAACAGTGGGTAGTGGAAAGTCCCATCTGGACTTTCGATGTAGCGGTAGTTCAAACTAGGGGCTACCGGATCTAGTAGGTGTACCTCTGGGTCTTCCCAAAGAGACATTCCACCGGATTGTCCGTACAGCTTAACTACTAAACCGTAGTCATCTTCAGGCAGTTGGTAACTACTTCTAGCCAATAGGATGTAGGTGTTGGTTACGCCTTCGTCATAATACCATACACAGGCATAGCCTTGTTCGTTGATACCAACTTTGCATAAAATAGGTGTGTTAGCAACCAAATCAGCTTGTAAGTCGGTCTTGTATCGGAACAACTTAGATTGGTCACTTCCGAGCCAGCCTGGTCCGTAGATCAAACCAGAATTAGAACCGTAGGTCGTCCAAGGACCCATGTAGCTACCGTAGTCGTACAGAGCGTGTGACCATTTTATACCAGCGTGATCATTGACGTTGCCAGAAGTCTCTAGTTCCGTGATGTCCCCGTCTGCGGTGGAGTAAAGTCCTAGAATGATTCGCCCGTGACCAGTCCACTTAACAGTGTAGTGTTCGCCAATCTGATCGATGGTCTCATCTGACCAGTAGCGACCGTAGTGGGAGTACTGGGGTGCATAGTCTGCGTCACCAACGGGGTCAATCAATCCGTAGGTATTTGCAGTTACAGGCACACCTGTGGAGGTCGGGAAAGTTGGGAGGGGCACAGTTCCGCCGACACCCAAGGGAGTGACAGAGAACAGGGCATTCAACTGGTTAACAACCGATTGTGCTGTACCGGTAATGGTTGCCCCAGCGATGGTTACATTGCTTGAATAAACTTGTGTGTAAATCTCAGAACCTTGGGCACCGTGTTCCACGATGGAGATAGTACCATCAGATTCCAAGTTAGCTTGGATAGCGTTCACAGGGAAGGCATCGCCGTTGTCTACCAAGACAGTAGTGTTAGTTGCGTCACGCTGGAAATCCAAGTTGACGGAGGCACCTTGCGAGGTCGTTACGTGGGTGGCCGAAGCTGACTCAAGTAAGAACTCGATGCGGTTTCCGTCATTAACAAATCCAAGGTTACTAACAACAAACTCGTAAGTACCTTCTGGATAATTTGTGGAGGTAGAGAATGCTCCGAACAAAAGGTCTTCGTCGGCGGCTTGTGGGCCAATGCTGGAAAAGGCTTCCAGTGAGGCTTCTACTTGGGTTACGTTGTCAAAGACACCGGGGTCGTCGCCCCACCAAAGAAGAATCGTCTCACCAATGTAAGAAGTCAGGTCAGGGGCGATGTAGGTTTGGCGGCTTCTGAACCAGATAGCCGAGTCCTGCCCGTCGCCTTGAGCTTGGGTGTAGATTGTAAAGAAGGGAGAACCACCAGCTCGAACGTCAATGAGAGCATAACCAGAGGTTAGGCTTTCAAGGGTCATTTCTAGCTGGGAGTTACCGTTATAGATATAGTACCAGTTCGCCTTCTCAGATGTGTTGGCACTGTTTTTGAAGTACCAACCTTGAGATACGTTGGTGGGATCAGTTTCGCCAGCTTTACCATCGGCGTAAACACTTGGGTTGGTGTTAAGAAGGAGGGTGGTACTGTCACCAGCGGTCTGGTTCAAGAAGTCAGCACCGGTTACGTTACAGTTCTCATCAATGTAAGTAACACATTCTGCTGCCGATGCAAAGTTAACACCTTCTGCTGTTTGAAATTCCGTGTAAGGAATTGCGTAAAAAACGTATTTGTCGCTGCCGTCGCCAGTTTCAATATCGTTGACAATATTGATTGCGTTGGAATCGTCGGTATTGACTTGACCAGACAGACAGGCGTTAAAATACACCGGCTGTGTAGAGCCAACAAACGTGATGCAGTTACCAGCATCGTTTCTTGTGATACGAATTGCCATTCTATATCTCCTATCGTTGTATACTACACAACATGCTAATGGGTTGAATTTCAGTTTGGTTATTACATCTGATGGCGGGGAGAGCAGCCACGTTTAGGTCACCGACGTGTGCGAAGTAAGCAGTCATGGGGTGACGAACGAGGTAAGTGTTTCCAACTGTAGATGTACCGAAAAAGATGGGTTGGCCTGGAAGTTCAATGACCGAGATTTGATTTTTGTCAGCGTCTCGCTCCATCCAGATTAATCCGATCTCTAATGTGGAGTTTCCGATCGATGGTCGAACATTGAAGTCAAAACGAAGTTCTAACTTAGCACCCAGTTGTACTTCTTCCATGAACAGTGAGCCAGTTGAGGCAGTCCAAGGATCACCACTACCTGTGAGTGTACCACCTGCGTTGAGTGCAGTTGAGTTAAAGTCAAATAACTTACTCACACCTACAGGTAGTTGAGTTCCACCGAACAAACCCTTAGTGGCGTCGTAGCCAGCAACCTGAGTAGTGTCTGGATCAGACCAGTAGATGTTGTCGTTGGCGGCTTGGGCGGCTGAGGACAGACCAAAGGTTCGCCAAGTGCGAGCCTCGGCTTGGGCCGTGGTGTAAGTAATATTATCACCGGTGTTAGATACCCCTGCCGTACCGGATTGTCTCTCAACAAATCCACCAGTGAACTCCACGCCGGAGTCAGTCTTATCACCTTCTTCACCGGACTGGCCGATGAGGTATTGCTGAATAGCCATAACCTCGGGTGCTATTCGTTCCCAGTCATCAGAGTTGGGGTCCACGTTCGAGTTACGGTCAACTCGGTCGGGGTTTTTTGTCAAACCATTCCAGAGCGATGCTGGGAAGGATGGATTATTATAAGGCATGTGTGACCTCTTATAAAAACTTAGCTATGTTAGTGTTGTGAGCAATTGAGGCACCGCACGGTAGGGCCATTTCTGCGTAGTTGAGTGCGTGACCATAGTGATCAGGCTTGCCGAAGTTACGGTAGATAGCGTAGGGATGGCCCTCAGCGTCTTTCTCGTAAACTCGGACCAAGTTCTTACAGTGTTCGCCAAACCCGCGAGGTAAGTCACGAGGGAGTTCAATGCGATTGGAGTAGAACCTGCCTAAGCAGATATCTAACCAGTTGGTCCTATCGGTTTTGAGCATGGGGGCGTAAGTGCCGTCGTCCTCGATGCTCATCTCCTTGCCACTACGTCCTACGACGTACTTTGACATCCATACAAAGCCGGGGAAGCGTCGAGCAAAACGTCTAGCGTCCTGTGCCCCCGGTTCCATATCCACGACACAGGCTTTAACCTGCCACTCGTGCATAAGACGGTCGGGGTACATCTCGAAGTCTTCTTGGTGAAACCGGCCTGCGTCCAGCACTCGGCATCGAGCCGAAGTGTTGAGGTCTACAGACGCTTGGTCGTAGAGCCATTCGCAGACGACGTAGTTACACCACTCGCCTCTATCTATGCCCATAGTAATCATGCGGTTTTCGCCGGGCTTGGGAGCCAGCTCTTTACATGCGTACTGCTTGGTGTTGCGTGTGATCATCACATCGCTAACTTGAGAGTTCTGTCCGACGAAAGGTTCGCCTAAGATACTCTTGTGAAACTCCTGTCTTGCGAAGGAGTTGGTCTGCCCTTTGAACCAGTCAATCACGATCTCGCCAGCGGTCACAGTATAACTGTAGAGCTGGTTGATCTTGAACCCACGTCGGTCAGGGTCTGTGCCTGCAACTGTAGGCTCCCAGATACCGGTGTTGGTAAGGGCTTGTAGTTTGTCATCTTGCCGGACAAAATTGTTTTTGTCTTTGAACTCTTTGAACTTGTAACCGCACAGAGTACACTTGTAGTAACTCTTGTAGCAGTCTGGGTCCGTCATGTCTTCGCCACAAATCTCGATAGAGTCGGGGAAGCGTAGTTCGTCCATCTTGTTGCAGCCTGGGCATTTGAACCGGAAGTGTTCCTGCGTACTCTTAGCGTACTCCAGACTTACTCCGTGTCCGGGCACTGTGGGCGTACTAATGAACCAGACCTTCTTTTCAGGTTGTCCACGTAGACGCTGTAATGCCAGCTCGATCTGCGATTGATCCATCTCATCTAATTCATCGAGAATCAAACATGAAACGGGAATAGACTTCAGTGCGTTATCACCACGACTACCGCGAATGTAGAGCGACACGTTGCCTGCCATTTTCAGACCAACATTGTTCGCGTCCGTGAACACCCTACTTAAGTAAGGTGACATTCGCAGAGCGGGATTAAACCTTGAGCGTGAGAAGTCGGAAGCGTCTCCCAATGTGGGCAGGACGTACAACACGTTCTTCTTTAACACGTCTACTGTGTAGAGGGCTAGGTTGATACCTACCTCGGTGTAACCGGCCTGAGCCGACTTCATAGAAACGTTCCACGACGCTTTGCTGTTGTGGAGTTCCCGACACCAAGGGTGATACTTAAAAGAGTACGGTCCCTCGAAAGGATGACCCATGACTCTTCTTTTCTCTGCCCACTTGGAGGGTAATGATATGGTACGGTTCTCGACTTGATTTTTTAGTTCGTCGAGGAAGTCTCCCATTAAACCATCGCTCATAACTCTCCCTTTCAAAAAATGTCTGCCGACAGGAGGCACACCCACGGTGAACGGTAGGAAATTTCTCAACTACCTGAACCGGGGTGCCCTCGCATCGGACTTATAGTAAAAACATAAGACACAACGAAACCATTACTCGAAGGATCTTATCCCAGTTGTCGTACAACCAAGTCTTTAGGTCTTCCCAAGAGGCTCCCTTCCAATCGAACTTCTTCATACGAGCGTATCGTTCGATGCGGGCGAGGCCACGGCGGGTGACGTTCATGTTAGTTGTGAGGACATCATCTTTAGCTGCAAACAGTTCGTAGATGGAAGCGTTGACGTTAATCATCTCTTCCGTCATAGGTCGGCCTTCACGTGCTACACGCTTGCTGATCTGTGCCATTGCTTGCTTGAGGTCTTTTCTTTTGTTCATCATTTGATCCCATCATATGGATTGTTATCTTGCTTGACCAGTCTCTTAACGAACCACTTCTCTTCGGTGGCTCCCGCAGTCCTGTGCTTTTCCTTACCGTTCTCGTAGATCAAGAACTGGGGGTAGGCACGGGCTTTGTACTTCTTAGGGAAGTCTTTGTTCTGCGGCTCATCTACATCGAACACGTACACGAGGTAACCATCGGCTTTGAGTGATTTCATCAGCGGGTACATCTTCTTGCACCAGTGACACCACTCTGCGGTGAGCATAACCAAGTAGTTCTTCTTTTCGTTACCATCTTCGATGATTTGTTTTGGCGTGAAGTCCATTACTTCTTCCTCCTCAGTGCGGCGGTGCGAGGGTGAACCTTGTGGATGATCCTCTCTCTTCCAGTCGTAAAAGTGTCGTAGGGGTTCTGACTCTCCTGCTGCGGTTCCGGTTGTGGTTCCGGTATCACTTCCAGGTCCGGGTGGGACTCGGACGCTAACTGTAGTGCCGACATTAAAATCTTCAACAAGTCGTTGAGCTTGTTTGCCCATTTGACAGGTCGCTTGGTGCCCAACTGTATAAACAAAGAGCGTTGCCAAGCAACCCAACGTCGCCATATTTGAAAGTACTTCATTCATACTATCCTATCTGTTTTGCATGTTGTAGTCGATACGCTGTGCTGGGAATCCGATGAATCCACTGAGGGCGAAGCTGTCACCATCAGCACAAATCTCATCGATGGTCTTAGCATCTACCCAGAACGAACCATCAGGCTGTCCGTGTCGCTTAGGACCCTTTACCCAGTCAGCTCCCCAACTGTTCTGAATCAGAACGCCCTTGCGGTCAGACTGATCGTCAACAGCGATACCGGTCATGGCGTGATACCAAGTTCCGCATCGCTCTAAAAAGCCTTCGCTGTCTCTACCGTTCTGGTTGTGCTTCGAGCATTTGCCGAAACCAACGCTTGAGCAGAAAGCTACGGGGTAACCGTTGCAGATGGCATCGCGTACATCGTTGTACGAGCGGACCAAAGCGAATGATCGGATTGGGTGCTTCTTTGCTGTTGGCTCTAGCTCGTCAGGCATACCTGTCTTGCCCCACTTGCGGGCCAAGGCGGGATCATACTGAGTTAGGTCGTAGTCACCATACTTCTTACGCATAAGCACACCGTAGTCACGGCAGAACTCTGCACACCACAGTCCAAAGCTACCGTCACCGGCGAGGACTGATTTGTTGTTGTATCGCTGGACACCAATCTCGTAGCGTGAACCACCGTAGACTGACTCCGTGCTAACCTTGCCTTCCCACTTCTCAGCGTAACCATTCTGGTAAATCTGAGTAGCGGCTAGGATCTCAGTAGCGAGGGCGTAAGCCTGTCCGACACAATCACCGATCTTCTGGTGGTGCGTCTTGAACCCGCCGGGGATGGCCCGGTCGAGGTTCTTCCAAAGCAGGCTGATCTTGCCTTCACCGGAACCGATGAAGTGGCGAGCAGTCTGTTGCACCATGTAAGGGCGAGCGGTGTCTCGAAGGAATGCAGCGGATGCTGCTTTGTTAGGTAACCACCCTGAGTAGACTGGTGTGCCAGAACCGTTAAGGGCCAATGCACCCGGCACCATAGCTCCGACTACTCCGCCAACACCTATCTTCAAAAAATTCCTTCGTTCCATTTTGCTACTCCTATAGCGACTCTGCGTACTTCACCAGTGACTGGTGAATGTCCAACCAGGCCTCTCTATGTGCTTGGGCATCTGCGAGTAAACCCACATTAGCCATTGATGTTAATTCCTTAGCCAGTTCCTCTCGGAAAGGCATCCACCGTTGGTGACTGTCACCAAGGGCTTTCTTATTACTCTCGAAGGTTGCTTCCACAATCTCCTTAGCAGTGACTAAGGCTCCTGCCTCAATCCTGTTTGCGTTCGCTAGGAACGAGTTCGCCAGTGCAAGGGCTTCGAGCCGTTTGCTAGACGATGTTACTTTGTCGCACCAAGAGGCAATCTTAGATGATAGGACGTTCTCCGGGGGAGCATCGCCAATAACTAGCGTATGAGTTGCAAGGTCACAACTGTCACCAAGGCCACAGGCAATGATGAAAGTAAATGTCCCCTTTGTGCCACTACTAAAAACAATCCGCTTCCCACCATCGATCACAAGAAGGTTGTCAGTCGAGGGAGTTACAAGCCATTTGAAACTCATTGCGGACGACTTCTCAACAGATATGACAACTAGATCACCGACACCAGCTCGTGATGGTCCTTCGACAATCAACTTGGCGTCTGCTTCTTGTGAGATTGCCTTGACAGTTCCTTGTCCGCTAATAGACGTAGTGTAGCGAGTCGGGGCCGAGATGCCAACCAAGATAAGGGCGACTGTCAGTGCGATAATTTTAATGTTCATTTGTTTTCTCCCATGCTCTCTCTGGCGCAGGAGAGACTTCGCATCAGAACGCGCCAGTCAGTTTATATGCCGTGAATAAAAAAGACAGGGGGCCGAAGCCCCCATGTCTCATGTCTTATTTAACACCTTGGATGGGTTCTTTGGTCATGAGACGTAAGATTACGTTCATTACACCAATGACTGTTCCACCAAGTGCTACAATCTCTGGGTTGTTGGCAAGCAATGCGCTGTCCATCAAGTAAGTACCAATGCTAACCGCTGCTGTGATTGCGTTGGCCCAGAAAGTTTTCGATTTGATAAGGCCTTTGCCCATATTAGAATCTCCTTCAGATTGTTGGAAAAACCGATCTATTGACGGTTTTAAGACATAATAGAGGACAGTCTGCCATGTCTTAGTCCACATAGACTTAAACATTACTTGTCGCCCTCACGTTTTGTACCTGCTTCTTCGATAGCGACAACAAGACGCTCAAGCAGTGTGTCCATTCGTTCTTCTTTATCTTCCAATCCGTCCAGTTCTTCATCTAGAACCTGAGCGAAAGTGGAAGCGAGCTGACGTAGCTCATCCTTGCCCAACACAAGACCAAGTTGCTGTTGCAACTTCATCAGAGATGTCTTCATGGACTCCAGCCGCTGCACCAATTGGGTAAACGGGCCGATAGCCATCATAATATCTTGATCCGTGTGGATCATGCTTAACCGACGCTCAAGCATGGCGTGGGTCAGTGCAATTTCGTCTTTCAGGTCGAGGTAGTGGGCGTCGTTGTTCTGACGCAAGTAACTCTGCCTGATTTGTTCGTTGTCAATAAGGTAACGCTCTATCCGCTTCTTGGATGCTTGGCGTTCTCCATGTCCTTTGGAGTGGTATGAACACTTGTCAGTCCCTTCGACCGACAGGTACTCACACTGGCCGTCAGGCGTGGTCGCCTTGCAACGACGTGGGTCATCTGGTCGGCATTTGCTCATATAATAATTCTCCCGCCTTTTGGCATGGATTTTGCAGTATGTGTGATGTGTCTATTATTTAATAGAACCAAAAGACGCTTTTTATGCAATTATTTTTGGAAATCGCCCTAATTTTACTTGATTTACACTGTATTTCAGCTATACTTAGGTAAATCAATCAACTTACACGGAGAAAACATGAAGTACGACATTCTAGATTCACTACGCCGCGTCCCCCAGCTAGACGGAAAGTATCGCTATATCCCGATTTTCACGGTCCCGGCTGGCACAATCATCCAGTTCGAGACGACTGACATTCTGACACCCGGCGAGCGAGAAGACAGAATCCTGAACACCAAGAAGGAAGAATATGACGTTCTGACGGCCCCAGCGGGCCGCTACGAGCTTCGGACGACCGAGATGCCCACAATGTCGCTCCGAGGGCCGGATGGCTCTACAGAGGACGTCAGCCCCCTTCACAGGGTCATGGCGGCGGGTAGCCTATTCACGGCCAACCTCGACCGGAACCACGAGTACCCAGATATGTACAACGAGGAGTGGGCTACGACTTGGCGTCTCCGAACAGGTGTGATCACTTCGATAACACTCCCACAGGTTGGCATTAGACTACACTGTGATGACTTTTTACGACACCCTGAGGCAATTTTACGACGTGCGGAGGTAATTTAATGAGCGACAGCAAAGAATTAGAAGAGTTAATGGGAAAATATACACCAGAACAGGTGGAGATGTTCCAAAAACTGGCTACTTTACAGTATTCACAGGCAACCTATGCTGCAAACCTGCAAAAAGACGAAGAGGTCCACCTTGTGGAGATCCAACAGAAGCGGGCTGTGACCAAACTGGCTGACTACCAAGTCGAGCTGGTCAAGGACTCGATGCGGCCCCATATGCAGTACAAAGCCGATATCGGGCAAGAGCCTACATCCGGTGCGTACTACTGTAAGCTGCCTGCGGTCTTGGACATCTTCGACGATGCGGAAGAGAGCAGCAATATCGTGGCCTACGGCTCAACGCCTGCTGAGGCTTGTGATAACTTCGATACACTTTGGGTGCAGGGCCGGTACGGGAGGGACAATGTTTAGTCACGATCAACTACAAAAGCTGATGGGGACGGCGTACAACCTCGCCACGGAGTCTCCGTGTCCTTCGTCACAAAATGGTGCGATCATCGTTAGCCGGGACGCTGAGGGGCTTATATCGCCTATCTCGAAGGGTAACAACCACTACTACCGGGGAATCCCCGAGGTAACCAACGGCAACCGTGAGGAACGCCTTGCTGCGATAGAACACGCGGAGCGGGACGCAATCTACAATGCTGCGGCACGTGGTGTGAAGCTGCAAGGTAAGATCATGATCTGCCCGTGGGTGGCCTGTGCCGACTGTGCCCGCGCCATCATCGGCAGCGGCATTGAGGCGGTGGTCTTCCATAAGGAAAGATATGACTTGACACCGGACCATTGGCGTGATATACTGGATACTAGTCTCCACTGGTTACAGGATGCAGGTATCTACTTGTTCCAGTACGAGGGAGCAGTTCCCGGTGCGAAACCTATTTTGATTCAAGGGCGACAGTGGTCTCCCGCAAGTTTAACATTCATTGGAGAATAACATGAGCGAACACGTAGATAATATGATTCAGTCCGAGGTCAACTACCTAACTGACCAAGGCAAAGGCTTCGACACAGCAGTTAACATTGTGTTGATTGCACGTAAGGCTTTCAACGACATCGTTAGCCAGTACCTCGAAGAAGGTAAGCAGGACACACTACCGCTGGTTCGGGCCTTGGCAGGACACCTTAGCTACTTCCGCATGGCGAACGATGCACCCTGTTCCTCGGAGCAAGACGACAGCAAGGTAGACTTCGGGTCGTGGGCGTTCTGCCTTAACGATCTGGTCACAGCAGCCGAGGTGTTGATCACTACCGGTGAGGCCGAAGACCTGTGTTGCAAGATCACAGAGATCGAGACTTTGTGCCGGGGTTGGTTGTCTCAGTACCACGTTGACATCGAGCAGCGTGAGGGTTACGAAGTAGAAGATGAGGTGGAAGATGACTCCGAGTAAAACATTCGCATACGCCGTAGAGTTCACAGAGTGCCTGCACAGGCCGGAATGGGAGCCTCTGTACATAGAGGTCTCTTTCCCAGGACATGCGGTTAGGAAGGTACTCGCTGCGTCTGAGACTATGCAGACTGGGCAGATGCGTATCCGTCGAATCACCAGTGGTGTCGAGCTGATCGAACTGATGATGGACTTGGAGTACGTCGTCCAGCCGGGTTGTGAGCAAGTGGGTCTTGACTTACCGGAGGCCTAACATGACCAGTGGACATTTCGAACACGTACACGTATACTACAGACGGTCTACGGGTACACGAGTCAGAGAAGTGATTCGAACTAAGGGGTTCAGCAACGTGCCGGACCCGAAAGCACCGGAGGGGTTCGTCCTGCTCTCGCACTCCACGGAGTACAAGGCAGGCGTGATGCCTAAGAAGGATGATGATTTTTGGGATTGGAGTTCACTATGAGTAAGATTATAAAAGCCCCATGCACATTCGCTGTGCTGCCCCTAATGTGTAAGCTCATTCGAGTGGAAACAGCAGAGGTTAAGGGCTACGGACGAGTTATGGAGATGATTAACGATGGTGACGCTGAGATAGCTACCATAGAAATGGAGAAATACGATGAAATTGGGTGATTTTTTAGATAGTTTACTGCTTTTTTGCTGTTATTTGGCGATTATTGTAGCTATTGGCTACACTTCGGTGTGGGTCTACGCCTCGATGATCACATTTGCTCTACGGTTAGGGGAATAATATGTTTAGAACATCGCCAACTAAGGTTATTCGTGAGATGTTGCGTGGTTTCGGGTGGGGATTAGGTGCTGGACTGGTAATTGCCATCACTGCCTACTTCGCTTGGGAGTGTGCGGACGGTTTAAGGGAGGCATTGGGACTATGAGTACTAGAAAAGAGTGGGCCGGTGGCAAAGGCGACCGTCCGAGGAAGGTAGACCGCAGAAAAGTGCGTGACAACTTTGACAAAATCGACTGGACTAAGAAAAAGAAGGAAGAAAAAGATGAAAAACAAAAATAATCTCTTGCTATTGGCTGGAATCGTGCTATACTTTAGTATGCCCATGGCGTTAGCCGTCTATGTGGCGACTTTTCCACAGACAAACCAATTTTACGGCCCACAGAAAGCAGAAATGCTGTACGGCCTCAACAGGAGTGACAGAAAATGACGAGAAACGTAACTTTCGGAGCGATTTTGCTCTTTGTATCCGGTCTTTTGTTGGCAGCACTGAGTGTTTACTTCAGGACAGCAGTATGATACCCGTAATCAAAGGCATCAAGTGGGACGGCAAGGTACTTCGGTACTTTGCTTGGAAGGTTTGCTCCCTCCGCAGCGATGCAACCGGGCCAATCGCCTTGGTTAACGCATTTTGTGCTGACGGAGAGTGGGATACCTTCTTTACCAGTCCGCTATCCGAGAAAGACACCCGTGCCGCCTGCTCTACACTTAACCGTGCGTGCGATGGCTTGAAGTTTTGCCCTGAATACGGTCTGTATGTCCGTGTGATCCTAGAAGGCAGGTGCAAGGTAATCAGAGAGAAACAAATCGAGAAACGAGAAGAGGAACGCAATGAGCGAAGACAACAAAATCGAGCCACCTAAGGACTGCCTGTGGTGTGACAAGTCCTTGGAGGACTGTACGTGCATCGTAGACGCCATCCGCCGGTTCGACGGTATGTTTGGACGTCTGGAAAACCCAATGGATCAAATCAACAGGAAATACAATGAAGGCTAGTCAAGATGCACCCGGACAGTGTACCAACTGTGGAGTAATCACAGGGGTTCGCACTGACGGGTTATGTAACGACTGCCTCAACGCTCAGAGAGATGCTGAGAATAATGGGGCCTTGGCAGCAATCTTAATGCTTTTTGGATGGCTATGATGAAACACATATACTTCATACTGGACCCGGCGACTCGGGAGATCGTAAAGATCGAGACCCACGAGACCGAGGACTTCTGGGAGCTAACTGTAGGACTGGAGTTCTGCCGTAAGACCGCCCCGATGAACAAGTTCTCCGAATGGGTCGCAAGTTACGGGGAGCGTGACTGGTCCTACGATGTTGGCGTTTCGCCGCCAATGGACTCGTTGGCCGCAGAGGTGGAGCGTCGTCGATTGATCCGCAAATACTTGCCGAGGTTCACGCCCAACTGCCCACTGCTGGATCAGGTGGAGTTATTGTACGGGCCAAAAAATTTAGGAAAATAACTTGACAGCCCGGCCAGCCCGTGCTATACTATAATATCAACCACCAAGAAAGATTAAAAAATGTTCAAGAAAATCAAATCACTATTCCGCTCCTCCCCGGCCCCCTCCTCTTGTGCAGGCGAGTGTGGCACGGTCAAGATGGTCGAGGCCCTCGTGGACAAGATCAAGGCCGATCGAGATGTCTGCCAATGCGGGCTGACCTGTACCGAGAGGAACGAGATCCGCATGTCGCAAGAGACGTCCGGCAAGCTGGCCGCACGGTACAATATCTCCCGCGAGGATGTCCGCCGCATTCGGAGGTGTAGCTAATGATTACTGAAGCACAGCTACGGGCGGTTACCTCGATCCGGGGTGAGCCGGTCAGTATTAAGAAGGTAGTCAAGACCAAAAAACGAAATTACGTCATCTTCAAGTATCGGGATGGCCGCACGACTGAAATCGACTTTAAGGAAGAAAAATGAACAATAACGAAATCGCCAACGAACTAGCCAGCCTCAGTGTCCGATTGACTACACTTGCGTACAAGCTCAAGCGTCGCTCTTTAAGTGAGGCCCAGCGTCTCCAAATCAGTACGGCGTGGGGCAGCGACGAGCAGGTGGCTCGGTGGAACGACGTGGACGTCGAGACCGTGCGGATGCTCCGAAATGTCACTGAGTAGGGAGTGGCCCACGAAACGCGTTGATACACACCTTTTTCAGAAAAATTATTTTTTAGGCTTGACAGGATGACCGATACAAACCCCCGACCCGGCAGAACCGATTTAACCCCACCCCCGGTTCAGAAGCAACCAGGGCAGCACCCGCGTCCGTGCGACCAGTGCCGGAGCTACAACGATTGCAACCTAGTACACGTGTCGGGGGTGACATGGCTGTGTCGGGAGTGTCAGGAGGCCCTGTAGCCCCTGACGCGGTGGGCATGGGGATTTTTTGACAAGCACCTCAAACACTGCGTACAATCGTCATAACCCCTACATTGGGTATCATCGGCACCATCCGACCCACCGGTACAATCGTTACAATCGGAACCCCTGGAATAACCCCCCGACTCGGCGTGACTGATACAACCAGCATCATCGTCATAATCGTTACAACCGGACCTCAGAGTCGGGGGTTCGGGTTATAGGGGTTATCCTGGTTGTGAGGGTTGTGCGGACGGGACCGATTATAGCGGTTCTGAGGGTTGTGCTGCTTGTGCGGCAGCTCCCCTTCAGGTACGGGTTATAACGGTTGCTCCCCATGCGCCGATTAGGCCGATTATAGCGATTTTACCGAGGAAAACGACTATTTCTATTATACTATTTCTTCCTATGGGGAGGAAGGGAGCAGGTATAGTAGAAAAAAAGGTTATAGGGATAAAAATAGTATTTACTGTTATAGGGGATTTTCTGATTGTACCGATTATCCGTACCTGCGTACCTCGATCGTCATAACCTGTTTAACCGTCACGACTTACACATGGGGAGCAATCGTTATAACCCGTACCTCCCCCTCCCCATCGGCGCAACCCCTACGACCCCTACAATCGGACTGATCGTTAGATACGAAAAAACCCCTACAATCGTTACCTCAACTGGGAGGGTCCGATTATAGGGGTTATATCGAATCGGGGGGTTATTAGGAAAAGTCGGGATTTGCGGGTCGTCCGAATTCTACGGCCACGCTGTTAAAACCGGAACAATCGGAATTAACGGTACGATACAGATAAACGTGATCACCCATAGAATCGCCAGCAGGCACAAAACCGGTAGTTTCGATATCATCCCATATATCGTTATAATGGGGCGTATTCGGTTTATCCCGCACAACCCGCACGATCTGCCAAGCCGTCATAGGTACTTTTATCGTTAAATCCGGTATAACCCGAACACCGCTGCTGTTTTTCGTTACAACCGTTAAATTTGTCATAGTCGTCATAATCGTCATCCTCGTTAAAATCGTCATAATCGTTACGGTAATTGTCTGATCGTTAAAACCGATACAAACGTCACAACTGGCACAATCGCCAGAATCCAGAAATTTGGTTCAAGTATTCCAAACATCATAATCCTCATAATCGTTACAATCGGAACTCAACCCCTGCAATGCGGAAAAGCACTACAGCCCATAATACTGCTACAATCGCTACCATCGGTATAACCCTCATAATCGTTAAAATTGTCGTGGCGAGCCGCCAAGTGTTATTTTCGACATAACCCCTACAAACACTGCAAACGCTACAGATAGTTCAAACACTGTAAATGATTCAAGTAATGCAACCAGCATAATCGTCACTCCCGTTACAACCGTCAAAATCGGCCCCCCACGGTGGGAGGCCGCATAATCGTTAAAATCGTTCTAACCCGCCAAGTCGATTAAAACCTGACAATCGACCCAACCGCTCCAATTGGACTGATGATGAATACCCTCCCAACCCTCATGACCCCCTTTTCTGACAAAATCGAGAAAGTCGTTAACACTGGCAAAATCGACAACACTGATACAACCGTTACAATCGGTAAACTTGACAACCATTTTCAAAACTCCGGTAAAATCGTTACAATCGTCACAACCGGACACCCCTACACGGGATGGCCGGTTGTAACGATTATCGGGACGTATCCCCGATAACCGTTAAAATCGTCCGAATTGTCAAAGAGCCGTTTTCGCGTCCCGCGCGGGGGACATTTTCCCTTAATCCCCCGTTGTATCGTCCTTGATACTCAAGTTTAGCATATTATTTTCCCGAAGTCAAAATTTTAGGGGTTATTTTTATCAAAAAAGATTTTCGTTCACTTTTCGCCACGGGGAACCGTCACAATCGTTATAATCGGACCCTAGTCCCCTGGAATAATCGTCACAATCGTTATAATCGGACCCCATTATTTCCAGGCCCGCATAATCGGAATAACCCGCACAACCCCACCATCGTCTGAGAAGGCCAAAACGGGGCCATGGCGCGGAGCGGAGCGGTTCCGGTATGATCGGACGTTTTGCCTGCCCGCGCTCGCTCACGGTGCCATTTTGGGCCTCTCACGGGGTGTGGCGCGTTTGGAACCGCGCAACCGGGACGATTCGCGGCACCCCGATTCCAGGCCCCTACAACCCGCACAATCGTTATAACCCCACCCCCTAGTTACGGGGTCCGATTATAACGGTTGTAACGACTTTAACGGTTAGCTTCCGGCGCGGAGCGTGCATCGTTATAACCCGCAAAGTCGTTATAATCGGACCCCGTGCTATCCTGGTCCGGTTATAACGGTTGTAACGATTATAACGACTTTGCATAAAAAGAGGGTCGTAACGGTTATACCGCTCGACCCTCGATGTTTACTTTTTACAACACGCTATACGGCGATGTTGTTTTTTCGCATCCTTGATGCATAAAATTCACATAGCTGATCATCACCCCATATAAACCGCATCTCCCGCATGATCGTTACAGGTGATTCATTCCCGAAAACCCGCGTAACCTGTGCGATCGACATACCCTTGATATAATCGATAAATCTGGTATGAGCCTTAACCCAGTTACAAACCTCACGACCGTTAACACTGGCATGATGCAAACGAACCTCAACAGTGCCATATTTCTTATAACTGTCCCAATTGATCCAAAAGTAACGAGTGGACTGATACGGATAATCGTCACCATTCCTCAAACTGGTAGCATCGTACTCATTGCTATAACTGTGACGACTGCCCTTAACCTTACGAGCGTAAAAAGTGTCATTACGGTCTTCATCGACACAACCGATCCAAAAGTCTTGAGTGTAATAATAGGCAAGAGCCAATTTTTTCCTATCATCCGCATCATGGTCATTAACGTCACAATGCAGATGAACGCCACAACGGTCATCAACCTCACAACCGTTAGACTCGGCACGATCGCAAAAACTCTGAATAGCCTTCAAACCGGCATTACCGCTACAGGGCGGAGAAACGAATTCAACCCCCGAGATGCTACCATCCTCATCAGCGCCAAAAACGCCATCTTTGGCCCAATCGGTATAACCGTCACAGAAGGAAGTTTCCAATTCAACGCCAAAACCGCGAGAACTGCCAACATCGTTATAATCGTCACTTCTGACAGGACTGCCACAATCCCAAAATTCCTCCTGTTCGTAACGTTCGGCACAATCCCTACAAGTAGACTCATAGGTATAATGGGTAGATTGCTGCAAATCGTCATTATGGAAAGTACCGCAACAATGGTAACATTCCCCATGATGCTCCCAAAAGCAAGAATCGCAATAATCGCCACCATCCTCACCATCCCGATGATCGTTATTATGGCAATCATCGTGACAACCGTCACAACTAAAATGACTGTCACGATGGCAAGAATCGCAACGATCCTTACCATCCGCACCATTGGTAACATCCGAAACATCCATCGAATCCTCACAACCCGCACAAACTGTCAATTCCACTTTATCCGTCATAACCGTCACATCCCGAAAAAACCGAAAACCAGTAAAATCCCTAACAACCGTCGTTACCATCCTTGGTACTAAAGTTTAGCATATTATTTTCCCGAAGTCAAAATTTTAGGCTGATTTTTATCCAAAATAAATTTGTGATGCGAAAACGCCACGCATAATCCGCACAACCGTTATAATCGGACCAGGCCTGGCCGGACAACCGGCACAACCGTTACAACCGGACGTTCCGGGGCGGGTTGGGGACCGTTACAACCGTTACAACCGGACAAGTCGTTAGCCCCACTATAATAGATACGCGCCCGCGCACGCGAATAGCTTATAAAATCGGCAAGTCAAATTTATTTTGCCAAAATTCTCGGAATGTTTCGCAAACGCCACGGATAACCGTTACAACCGGACAACCGGCACAACCGTTATAATCCCACCATCTGAGAATTTCACAATCGTTAAAGTCGTTACAACCGTTATAATCCGCAAAGTCGTTACAATCCGCAAAGTCGTTATAACCGGACCCGCCAGGTGGGGAGGCCTCATAACCGTTACAACCGTTACAACCCGCAAAGTCGCTGCGACCCGCAAAGTCGTTACCACCCCTACACGTATATGTAAGACGCACTCACATTCTGCAAATTGAGATTTACCGGCAAAGTCGTTACAACCCGCAAAGTCGATACCACCCCTATCACCCGCGTAAGAGGAACTCATAACCCGCAAAGGTGTTACAACCCCTACAATAACCCGCAAAGTCGTTATAACCGGACCCAGGAACCTGGCCCAGGATGGGTTGTAACGGTTATCCGGGCCGTGCCGGTCGTGCCGGTTGTGCCGCCACCACCCACGCCGTGCGCGTAAGAGAGCCGCATAACCGTCAAAGTCGATACGACCGTCAAAGTCGATACCCTACCCCACGTGGCGCGTAAGAGGGGGACGCTTTCCGCAAACAAGCCCACGTATATATGTAAGAGCGACCCTCACGATCTAATGTGAGGCCGAGACGGGGTGCGTAACGCGAGCGGGGTACAGTTGTGACCGTAGAGACGGGCAACGGTTAGCGTGCGTTAGGCGGGCAGGCAGGTAGCCCCAGCAGGTATCGCGCACGTATATGTAAGAGCGACCCTCATGATCTAATGTGAGTACGGTGCGAGTACAGTTGTAACGACTTAGCCGCTTCTGCCGACCGTCCTGGCTGTGCAGGTTGTGCCGATTGTGCGGGCGAAAAGGTCCAAGCGCAAAAAAGGGACCAGCGCGATAAGCGCGGTCCCTAGTGGTGGATTAAATTGTACTGGGCAAGTCTTAGCCTACGTTAGCCCAAGCGCGGTTTACTTCGTCAGAGTAGACGCCACGGATAAGGCTAGTCGTCCCGTCATCGTGGTGCATGACTGCCGGGGTATTCATGGCGTGCATCATGCCACGGAAATAGGCAACGCTTCCACGGTGATAACCTACCCGCTCGTAAGAGCTAATTGAACTACCGTTAGCAGTGCGGGCGTACCATGCATTGTCAGAAGTCAAACCGAGATCGGTTAGTTCCCATTCAAGCGCGAACCGTTCGCCCTCTTGGAATTTTGCAGAGCTGCAAAGCGAATCATCCGATTCGTAGGTGCCGGTCGGAAGATTGTTTAGGTCAATAAATTTAGTCATGTTTTTTATCCTAGCTGATTTGAGTAATTCGAAGTGAAGCGTATCCTAGCTTTGTAAAGACGGTGTTTTCCTTGACCGTTTGCCGTTCAAAGATGCCCTCAAGATTCTGAATGAAAGCACGTTTTAGGGTGGCTCGCATTGAGCGGCCCTTGATTTGGCCCCTGTTGACCCACTCGGCACCGTTGGCCCCGTGGATGTTAATCTCGACTGCGTATGTTTGCATGATGTTGTCTCCGTGTGTTGTGTTGTCGTTCGTTCACTACACAATACTACACCACAGATTGCCGGTTGTCAAATTATTTCTCGAAATTATTTCGGACCAAACCTAAACCACAGCTCGCCAGTTTCATCGTCCCGCAAAGTCTCTACATACGGCATATTCTGAACAATCGTTAGAATCTCCAAAGTCGTTTTACCCGTTACTCGCCTAAGCGATTCGCAAGAACGTCGGTTATATCTCCGATCATTCAGTGCGTTTACAATTTCGTCTTGGGCAATCAATAGAGGGCGGTAATACTTAAAGTAACCCGTTACAATTAGGCCAACACCCATTGCCAGCATTATTTCATTTACCATTATTTTCTCTTTTCGTTTTTGATTTTAATCAGTAATTTAATTGCAGTAATCGGCCCAACTAGGTGAGCCGTTGTAACCCGCACCGCTATTGCGACCCATATAGGCGTCATTAGCAGCAAGGCCACGTAGCTATCCCGGTCAGTCCATTCAAACATCACAACCCCCCAACTCGGCGGAGTCGATACTACACAGATAATCGATCAACTCGTTGGGATCGGCAAACTCGTTACAACCGTACCTTAGCCGGTAAGGGGTAACGGTTGTATCAATCTCACCGGTTACCTCAACTGTATCGAATAGTGCGTACCACTGCCCGCGTTCAAAGCTGAACGAGAACCCTAGTATTTCCCTAACGTGATCCATTAAATTCCCCCGTTGATAACTGCGGCCACTAGGCCAATGAAAATTGTACCGTGGCAAAGTGCCACAATTGTTATGATAAAGCCCATATTATAGCCCCTGTTTCATAGCACCGGCGACGATACCCATAGCGATAACCACGGCGGTAATTAGTGTACTCATAATGATAAAGCCCATTGTGTTAGTCTCCTGTTTTAGTTGTTGTTTGTTCACTACTCAATAGTAGCCTATGATTCGCCTGTTGTCAAGTTAATTCTCAAAATTATATCCAGGCCGTAAAGTCGATACAACCCGCAAAGTCGTTAAAGTCGATACAACCCGCAAAGTCGTTAAAGTCGTTACCCCTGGCCCGCACGGATATGTAAGAGACAACGGTATTCTGCAAATAGAAAAAACCCCGTCACCTTAATAGGTGCGGGGTTTCGCAACAACAACAACAACAAGTTGATTTATCGTAGACGCTCTACATCGTCTAGGCCCGGCTTAGAACGCCAGATCGACCACTTCTGTATATCCACTACCAACCGGGCTTGGAGGCCAGCAGGTTGCGTATCCGAGCCTCTCAGTACCGCTTCGTGTGATTGCAGTGCGGCTACCAATTGCTCGCGGGTCATTGAACCCGGTTCGCCCATTACCTCTTTGAGTTGGGCAGTTGTATCTAGGCAAGTTTGTAACATCGTGACGGTGATCGGTTGTTCCGTCCCGTCCATGATTGTGATATGTGTAACCGTGTTTCGGTCGTCAACATCTAACACCAGACCCGGACCACTTGCTTCGGTCTTGGTTCGATTCTTGAGTGACACGATGCGAGCCGATAAGCGTTCCAGCTTTTCGAGTGCATCTCGGTATTGTGTCAGTAGCTCTTGCGTACTGTCGATGCCCGCCGTGTGTCCGTTGGCTCGCAGTGCGACCCGTAACCGTACTAGGTCAGTGGCCCCGCCAGCCAGTTCGTCGGTGGCTTGCTCGAATAGCTCAAGCGCGATTTCTAGGTTGTCATCGGATAATGCCCAGTCGATGCTTAGGCTCATGTTGTAAAAGTCTACCAATGTTTCGCGGTGTCTTCGGTCGATCATACTCATAATGTGTTTTCCTTTTTGTTGTGTTGTCGTTGTCTGAACACTTAAATAGTAGCATCAGTTTAGTTGTTTGTCAAATAGATTTTCTGAATAAACTACAAATTGTTTTGATTGTGTAACCACACTGTACTCTAATCGGTAGATACGCCAGTTGGCCCAGCAGTCGGTAGATCGTCGAATCGTGTTTTCCTGTACGTCCACGATCAGCATGGGGAACCCATTGTAGCAATCGGATTCGGTCACGGGGCAGGTAGGTGCCATCTCTATCAAAGTCGATAGGATCACCCCGGTCGTCATATATTGTTTCTTCAGTAAACCCATCATAATTGATAAGGTCTGCCCTTCCGGTATTCTCGTTGCAAACGTCGTAGACGAATCACCCCGCACGACCCGCACGATTGTACCTTTCGTTAATTTAATCTTAGTCATTGTAATCCTCTAAGTCGTTGTTGTCGTCATAACCCGCAAAGTCGTTAGGGCCTGGATATCCAGGCCCACCGACATAATCTTAACCATCGTACTCACTGGCGTAATCGTTCCACATCTGACGGAAGTCAGAATCATAATCTCTTGCGTAACCATCAGGGTCGTGAACACTGCCAACAGTGCTACTATAAGTACCACCGGTGTAACTGGTAGGGGCGATATAACCGGACTTGGATGTCTTGTTACCCTTACCGCCACTGGTTCTACGGTCCTTTTTGTATGAACTGGTTTGCCGTGATTCGAATCGCGGTTGCCACTTCATTTTGCCGGAACTGTTGAAGCTAACCGTGTCACCGTTTTTTAGGATGATGGTGTCACGTACACCCAGTGCCGCACTAAGGTGATCGGGATCACTTGAGAAGTACCATGCACCCCGGTAGTTTACAATGCCGCACGTGTTGTCATACATGCTCAGATAGAGTTCGTCGGTACGGTTATCGTACCAAGATAATGTCCAGTAACCCCACTCCTTTTCGAGGGCGGTTTGGTAGTTGGATTGACCTTTATCTAACAGGTCGATAGCGTACTCGCTATCCACGGTATAACGCTTGGGGGCGTCGATGATACCATTGTGTGAACCGATAACGTTACCGTACTGAAACGGGTGGCTGTTGGCGTCTACGTTAGCACCACGAGTACCGTAGCGGGTATGCCCTACGACAAACCACGATTGACGTTCGGCCAAGTCGAGATAGCTGGTAAGGCAGTCATTCTGTAACACTTGTGCAGGGTCATCTGCTTTTTTGTAAATGGTTTCGTTCGAGTCAAAAAAGCCAAGGGCTTGCTTGCCACGTTCGCGGTTGATCAAAGCCAACGCCCGGATGATGCCGGTGTCAACTTTTTTACGGTCTGATTTAATTGTTCCAAAGATACCACACATAATAATTCTCGTTTCGTTGTTCGTTAGTTGTTGTTGCGTTCGGCCCGTTGCCTGAACACTTAAAGTATGCCACATAAAACGGCACTTGTCAAGTAAATTCTCAAAAAATAATTCCAGGCCTTACAACCGTTAAAGTCGTTAGGCCCGGTAAAGTCGTTTAACTCGCTCCAACCATCGGGGTCGATACAATCGGCTTACCGAAACTTTCGGCACGTTCCAGATAGAACTCAGAGACGCTAGGACCCCAATACTCGCTAATGGCGTCAAACTGTTGCTTGACCGTCGTGCCACCGAGTAAGTCGTTTACTTCGTCCATGGATAACGAGCAGACCCAGTCTATGAATCGAAGATTTGCCTTCACAAACTTGGTGATCTTGTTGGCCGATAGCGTAGCACTGTGAAACCGTAGCTCTACGGTCTTGTGCTTACCGTATGCGTTCCAGTTGCACCAAGTGTACCGTGTGCCACCGATAACATCATTTACCCAGTCCATGACGTACTCGTAATTGAGTAGCGTAGACGGGGACCAGCGGTGTTTTGCACAGTAATAATTACGCTTGCGGGAATCGCTGATAAACGAAGTCCATAGCTCGTAAGTGTAGTGGTATGCGATAGCAATCTTTTTGAGATTCTCGTCACTCTCCCCTGATACGTCACAGTGCAGGTGTAAACCACAAGCCGAGTCTACCGACCAGTTGTTATCACGGGCAAACTCGCATACGTCTTTTACAGCGTCCAACCCCTGATCACCGTACAGTACAGGGCTTACGAATTCCATGCCATTGGTCGAGCCATCGGGGACGCAAGCAAAGCAAGTGTGAGGCCGTAGGTCACGGTAATTAAAGTCCTCATGAGTCTCGATCTCTACGCCGAATTTACGCTTGGAAAGCGTGCGACGATATGTAGGCTCCTCTACGTGGAAGCCGGTATTCTCCCAAGTGCGAGCCGCAGCGCAGCAACGGCAGAAGTATTCACTACGGTCGTGAGTAGTGGTGGAGTATTGGTCGCCACAAGCGTTACACCGGCGACCGTCTACGGTCACCGATTCTGGAGCCAGCCCTAGGTCTAGTTCGAGACCGGGGCGAGCGAGCGTTTGCCCAGTGTCGGGATCAATTGTAAAATGTTCGTGAAAGCAAGCCAGACAAACAGGCTGACGACTTGGTGCGGCAGCTCGGAACGCTACTTCTCTCTCGTTAGTGTATTCGCAGTTGGTGCAGGTTGGCATAATAATCTCCGTGTTGTGTTGTTGTCGTTCGTTCGATACCCAAGTATGACATACAATCCGGGTGTTGTCAAGTTAATTTTCTAAAATAATTCCAGGACATTAAAGTCGCTACATACAGCAAAGTCGCTAAACTCAGTGTAACCGTCACATTCGATACAGTCGTCATAATCGTCAAAGTCGTCAAAGTCGTTTCTCCTGGCTATAGGTACATAAGAAAATCCCCGTCTCTACAAGTGTAGAGCGGGGCGGGATGAATTGTTAAACCTGTAATGGGCAGGTGATCTAGGTTTTACGTCGGCACTGGCGGGTTATGATTTTGCAGTAGTTCACGCTACCGCTTTCGCCCTAACACTGTCACGCTATAGCTGACCGGATAGCTCACGGTCACGACTACGTGCCTACGACTTTGAACGGTCGGGCCTATGTTACCCTTAACAATCAGTTGCCGGTGATTGTGTTGTTCGCTGTCGATACTAAAGACTACCATACGAAAGTACAGTTGTCAAGTAGAAAATTAAATTTTACTGGTGAATGCGTCGATCTCGCTCAGTTCTTCAGGAGTTGTATCGTTGCGGAGTACGCGGAACCCGACCGTGAACATTTTCGAGTCCTCTCCCTGCATCTGTGCGACGGTCCCGATACTGTGCAGGGCATCGTCGATATCATCGTAAGGACCGAAGAACTCGCCATAAACGCTAATGATGTAAATGCCGTTCTGAACGGTAAAGTCCTTAGTACCCACCTCAGCCTTAGTCTCGGCAAGGTCGCTACAATCGGTACAGGGGTTAGCAGCGGCACACTCGTTACACTTGCCATCAAGCAACCAATAGCCGCAAGCCGGACAGTCGTCGCCAACCAGATAGTCGTCATAAGCGTTAGAGTTGACAGATACGGCACAATTGAGGCAGGCATTCCACTCGCCAGAATCGACAATTGGGGCTTGCCGGATATCGTTGCAACCGTCCATGAAATACACAATCGCAGACCAGCTACCCGTTGTGGTCACCACAGTGACCGTTGTGCGGCTGTAAAGGTCGGGGTAACCCTCGACCCTATCTAACACTTTGATGCCACTCAGCGGGACGCTGTATAGCTCACCGTGGATTGTGGTGCCGTGTTGGTTGTCTACTTTTTGCAGAGCAGGGTAAGCACCCAAGTCTCGCATAATAAAATCGTTGTTCGTCATTTTGGCAGATGACAAGAAGGTGCCACCGGCCCCGGCAGTCATAGAACTGTTGAGTCTACCGCCCCGTTGAAGTGTGCCATATACAAATACTAGTCGCTCGTTTTCGGTTGTCATATTGAATTGCTCCGTGGTTGTGTTGTTGTTCGTTCGATACCCAAGTATGCCATACGATCAGGGTGTTGTCAAGTAGAATCTCAAAAGAATATGGCCTGGCCGCACAATCGTTACAACCGGTAAAGTCATTCAAGTCGGCAAAGTCGTTAAAGTCGATACCAGGACCGCATGTATCGCGCACCCGCGAATCCCGTGATCACACGCGAGGCAGGCATCCGTAAGACGGGCGCGCATCCCGCAAATGTCACCACGAGCGCACGCGATAAGTGCGAGCTGCACGTGCGTTTCCACGCCCGTCAGCCCACACTCGCCTGCCATCCGATAGCACCGCATAAGACGGTTAGTGTTTCGGCAAATCATTTTGGCATCACTTCCGCTTTCCAGAACTTGCCGGGAATCCAGCCCACCATATAGGCGTAGCCCATGACCCCCGCGAGGCACAACGTGATAACGTCGAGTGCAATTATGTTACAGGTAAAGCACCCGAGTACGGTGCATCCAGCGATTGAGTTTAGTACGTCGTAATTCATTAGATTAATTCCTTAATGTCAGTGTCAGATTCGGTTAGTTTCAAAGCACCGGTGTCGAATCGTGCTTTGGTTTTAAGTCCAAGTATGTTTTCCTCTTTGAATGAACGCATACCGTCGTAAGTGTAATACATTCGGTTAGTCGTCCCCGGTCGGGTATCTCGACCCAAGTCAATGCCGGTGCGAGCCTTGCCGTTGTACTCGAACGTGTGGATGACTAGTATCGGCACCACCGTGGGTTCCGGTCCCAAGTCCTCCGTCCTGTAGCCCTCACTGGTTAGTGTAAAGTTCAACGGGCCAAACGTAAGTGTCACTGGCAGACTCGCTCCAGAAGAATTGTTCGTAGTAGTTGTCATAGTGGTTAACTCCCATATCGTTAAAATGATTGTGTAGTCGGGTGACCTGAGCCACCGTAAGGTCACGCAAAAACAGCTTGCGCGGACTTTCGAAAAATGTCTTGCAGTAGTCATCGGGCTTGGCTCCGAGGTCGCGGATACGGCGGCGGGCTGTGTCTAGCAGACCCTTGAGCAGCAACCGAGAGCGGTGCGAAGCGTGAAACGGTTCATCGCCTAGCCAGTGTGGTTGTACAATGCTGGCGGGGTCGTGTGACCCGATGCGTTCCATAGTCTTGTGATACGACTTGTGTGTGTCGGAGCCGCCACGAGCGACCCACTGTTCGAAAAGCGCGGTTTGATATGAACCAAGAGCAGGCAAGTAGTCTGCCCACATCCGCACTGCGGGGTGGTTCTGCCAAGCACCACCGTCGAGAATGCAGTTGGTGATCTGCTGAGTCTCTACGAGTTGCTTGGATAGTCGCACTTTGTCGAGGACTTTGCCGCACGTGGCAAAGTCGGGTGATGGTAAAAATGTTTGCATGATTGTCTCCTGTTGTTACTTAACTATACAACATGGATCAACAGTTGTCAAGTAAATAATCCTCAAATTCCCAGTGAATGTATTCTTCGTCGGCTTCGAAGCATTCGAATTCTTCCGCCACAACTGTATCCGCCGTAGCTTCCAGTACAGTTAGGACGGCATCTATTGCCTCGCCGTAGTGTGGGAATGGTAGGTCTACCCGTTCGCCATTCACGAGAATGACTGGGGGGTTGGAGTTGATAATGTCTAGCTTGTTTACGTTTCTCATATCTTTGCCTCTGTATCTAGGTTAGTTAATAGTTTATGGTCAATCTCGAATTCGCCGTTTACCACCATAACCCGGTAATCAACGTTGTATTCTAAAGTCGGGTGGCTGCTGTGCATGGAATCCCACCAGTGTGCAACCCTACGTGCCTCGCGTCTATCGCATCCCGCAACCTCCCAACGCTCGGGCAGGTCGTCACTGTACCTACGACGGCGGGTAATGAACGGGTGGTTAGTGAAGTCATCAGACTCGGTTGTGCTATGCATCCGTGAGAATGAACCCCTACCGGAAACACGGTCGCCCTCTACGCATCCACAAGAGTACTCCTCACACTCATCGCAGTACCCCGGACCGGGATCGGCTACGACGAAATATTTGTAGAACTGGATTCTGGTTTGCGGTACGCCCAAGCCTTGAGTGATCTCGAATGTTCGGCACTTGGCCGATACGCTGGAAGCTAGTCGGTGGGCTATCTCTTTGTCAGTGGTGACCTCTACCACACGGCTACCACCCTCACAGCCTACGGTTACAACGTAACAGTAGGTGCAGTAGGAGTCAATGGTGTCGTTATCCCACTTCTGAATTGTAAAGCCGGTCTTGTTCTCGGCTACGTTTGCATGGCGTACACAGTTGGTGACCCAAGCAACCTGATCGTTTTGTTTAACAATGTAAAGTATCATAGTGTTCTCCGTGGTTGTGTTGTCGTTCGATACCCAAGTATGCACTACAGTCCTGGCTTTGTCAAGTAAAAAATCAAAAAAAAATCCCCCACCGTTTCCGGCAGGGGTTGCGGGGGTTAATATTGTTTGTTGACGAAGCCGATCTTCTCTTGCTTTCGCCGGACCTCGGCCCTCTCCTCTTCCATAATGTCGGTAGATTTGTCAAGGTCGATAAAGTCGTTACAACCCTTATCGTATGCCACGTAGTAGCTCTTGGCTATCCGAGACGATGGAAACCGCTGGCTATCGCTGTACCACCAATCGGCCCACACGTTGACCCGAAAGATCGGCAGCATCTTACCGGGGCCACTCCTGTACTCTCCGACGTGGGTATGGGTAACCAGCTTGCGACGTACCTTACGACCCATCTCGTTAGGGAACGTTAGCTCCCCGATAAAGTCGTCCAAGACACGGCTGTCTATTTGCAGTCCCGGCTTTTCTTTTACTTCTTTTACGGCGGTCTGTGCTGACTTCTTAATGCTTGCGTCACTACTCATTTTTAGATTCCTTATTCATTTGTATTTTAGACCATTTTAACATAGGACACTCTTCGTCCGGGTGAGCTAACTTGTTGAGTGGGGAGCGTCGCCCACTCACGGTACACTTGCATAGGGTGCAGTATTCTCTACATAGTCCCTTACGCTTGTGTTCGCAGTTGTCACACGTTTGCTTTCGCATGGCTATCATCACGGGTGGAATTAGTCCGCGTCCCGTAGCGTAGCGATACAAAGCTCTGATGAAACTTAACATGGCATGAGTACCCCCACTGACTCAAGTAATTCTGGCCCCTCTCGGGATACCTTGAACAGGACCGCATCAATTACAAAGTCCAGTGCAGTACCACTACACTTGGTGAACTTGGTATTCTTGCAACCCTTCTCTTTTAGTTCTGGCCCACCGTACCACGTGATACGGTCCAGCCCTGAGGCGTAACAGTTAGACCCGTACATACATTCTAGGTCTACGATGTCGCACCACTGCCCGTCAATGCCGAGCAACGTCTGGTGCATCCCCAGCGTCTTGAGAGCAACCGCACACTGACCCAGTGATGCGAACTCCCAACAGTCGAACAAACAACTTACCAACTCTGCATCAATATGCTTGTTCTTACGTCGGTATCGTGTTTTCCTACCCTGTGTTTTACCCTTGCGTTTTTTCATGCTACTAACTCCTCTGTGCTATTATAATTGTTGCGGATAATCTCGCGGGCCTTCCGGTACACCCCGCCAGCCAGCTCACTACGCAGTGGGTTGCGGTTGTGCCATCTGGCTAATGTAGTATAGCACAGGGGGACGATGTTGTCAAGTACATAATTTACACGACGTTCACAGACCGCCTCTCCGCTGGCAATGTCGTTCATGATTGAACGGATGCAGGCTCGGTAGGCGTTTTTCACTTCGGTTGACAGTGCGTTGGCGTCTGTGCCACCCTCATCCCTTACCCTATTGAACCGTCGCTCCAAAGAAATACAGTCGAAGTACAGAATAATCGGTGCGACGCTTTTTGCTAGGCCGTTCACAGTGTGTACCCAGTTGGGTGGAAGTCCACGTCGTACTGCCCCGGTTTCACCATCGGCACGAGTTGCGAACCTGTTTAGCATGAGTGAGTACCGAGTGATATAGTCGGTGTGACCGGCAAAAGCCGGATGGTCGTGACAATACGAAGCCATACCACTGCCCATGCTTGTGCTAACCCCGATACTGCGGGCTATTTCGTTTGATCGTTGAATATCGTTGCTAAAAATTGCTGGTCTCATTTTGTCATCCTTATAATTGAACCTACTGGAAATTTGTTGTTACGTCTCACCGTCGCCATAGTCGATACCTTGCCGTGTACAATGCGACCGGTTAGCTTAAAGTGCTTACCCTCTTGTACTAGGTACTCCTCAATGTAGTCCGCATCACAGCCATAAAAGTAACGGGTGAACTTGACCCACGTTCGTTTTTCGTGGTGTACGTCCATCTCTATGTTACCGTGACGGCAGGTGTATGCTGCGGGTTTTGTCTTTGCTTTCATTGTCTCGCTTTCGTTAGTCTCGTGTTGTCGTTCGATACCCAAGTATGCCATACGTCACTACAGTTGTCAAGTAGAATCTCAAAAATAATTCCAGGGGGCAAAGTCGGTGCAATCGTTACAACCCGCAAAGTCGATACAGTCGGCAAAGTCGTTAGTTCCAGGGAGTGCCAGGGAGCTAGGCGCAAGTGTAGTAAAATCCAGAGTAAGACGGAGCCTCTCTGTCCAAATGGGTTCTAAGACGAAGCCTTACCGTCCATCTTTAAGACGGCGGGCCAGTCTAAAATCATGGTAGAACCTAACATCATCGTGACCTCTCCGGCGACTCATGTACTCCCACACTTCGTGTTCGCTGAACGGGCGGTACTCTCCTAAGACGGAGTAAGCGTTGTCAACTCCAACATCCAGTGCCTTACGCTGCGGCTCTAGGTCGTCTAGGTATTCCTCACGTTGCCCGTGTACGTGTCCGTACAGGTGGCCCGAGCCACGGTGACTGCCATCCCAGTAAGCAGCAGGGTAGTGGGACAGGTGCAGTTTTAGCTGCTGGTCCCTAAGAGGGTTCTGTATTGTAGCAGACCTCTGGTACTTGCACTCCCCGAACGCCGATGCCATGGCACCCGGTTGGTCGTGGTTGCCCAGTACGATTAGGATGTTCTTACACTCGATCCGCTTTCGGTAACCCTGCGGGTCTTTCTTGCAGAAGTCCCCTAAGATGTACAGTGTGTCGTCTCGGCCAACCACCCGGTTGATGTTGTCTATGACCATGCGGTCATGGTGGTCGGACTCGGTGATCACCTCTTGGATAGCGTGACTGGAAAGGTCCAAGCGCATCATCCCGGTCGCAAGCGCGATGTCCCCAAGGTGTGTATCTGCGGTAAAGTATTTCATCGAAGTCTTTCTAAGAAAAAAGCCTCCCCGTTAAGGGAGGCAACGAAGTTAGTTAAAGTGCTTACCCATGTCACCCATGCCGTGGCCCGGATCTATTCGACCGGCACCGCCCTTGCCTCGCCCACGTCGTGGGTTCATGGGGCTGTAGGTGTCGTGGTACTCAGGTGGGGCCTCGCCAAAGGTGTTACGCTTCAGCCTCTTCTTGCCACACTCTGGGCACTCTTTGACCACTTCGTCAAAGCGTGCTAGGATCTCGGATACTTTCTTACAAGCACCGCAAGTGTAGTTATACATCGGCATTGTCATCACCCCCGACGAATGGGATCATGTTGTTGCGGCCAATGATAGCCACACGCTCCAGTGATGTCACTCGCACTGGGTAGCCGTCCTGCTTGTTGCCAGCCAAGCGCGGCTCACCGTTAAGATCGTGGGTAATGCTAGTGACAGTGATTCGATTCAACCACATTTGAGAACCCCGACGCACCGGATAGATGCACAGGTCTCCAAGTAGAATCTCTCGATCAAAGAAGTCTTTGGCGGGTTTGTTTACAACGTCGCTCATCGCGCGTTCCTTTCTAAAAAGCCATGATGTAGCCGCCACTCGGGTGCGGCCAGAAATCGTTCTCGTCAGCAACACGCTGACAGTAGTCTGACGACAAGTCAGTAGTCACACAGTCCCAGTCGTTGGCGATGCACACCCTAAGAGTAGTGCCTGTCCCCATGAACGGGTCTACTACAGTTCCGCCCTTCGGCGTAGTCATAGTAAGACAGTCCTCGACTAGTCCTTCATGTAATTGTGTTGGGTGCCACGACCGTCGCTGCTTGCTGTTGCCAGTCACCCTCGCGTAATCTAAGAAGTCAGAGAACCATACGTCGCCCGGCACTTTGCCAGCAGGGTTTGCTCTCTTGTCTCCGTTCTTCATTCTCCAAGACTCCCGCCGGATAGCGTCAGGGAACAGTGGTGCATCGAGATGCCTGATCCTCACGATAGGTCGGAAGTTGTTACCGTGGTCGGTGTGCCGATGCTGCCCGAACGTAAAGCCCTGGACCATCCACCGTACCTCCACTGGGTAGACCAACATCAGCTTGGACAGCAGGTTACCCATGTGGGTCATCCACCGTGCGTTGAAGCTGACGTAGCTGGTCTTACAGTTTTGGATACCCCACTGCAACAGTTCGTTTAAGAAGTCCACGTACAGTTCGTTGTCCATGCCGTCCTCGTACTCGTCGTAACCCAGCCCGATGTTATCAGGCGGGTCCGCGAACATGGTGTCGAACCGCTCACCGTCTTTCATGAAGTCCGTGACAACGGTTTGTGCCACGGGTATCTCACGAAAGTCCTTGTTCATTATCCTGTAGGTGGGCACGTTAACTCCTTTATGTTGTCAAGCGCGGCCTCAGGGTTGTCCTTGTAGCACAAGAAGTGACCCTGCAACGCTGCCATGCTGACCTTCGTATCGCCCAGTTCTGCAACGAAGACACTCGGGTCTAAGTCGTAGAACCTCTCGTAGAGTGAGGCGACCTGCTCGGGTTGAGCGTTGTCGATCAGCAACTCTAAGTCGATTCGTCCGGGTCTTACCAAGGCGGCGTCTAAACGCTCTCGATGGTTAGTAGTCATAAATACTATCCTGCCCTCCGCAGCACTGACACCATCGAGTAGGTTCAGTAAGTTGGACAGCGAGATAGCCTGTTTGTTCTCCCGCTCGACGAAGGCACAGTCGATGTCCTCCAGCAGCAGGATTGAGTTCTCCTTCATGTCGCCCATGAGCGTGGACAGTTCGTCCTCACCAACCTGCCCTAAGTTTAAGACGTTGATGTTCAGGTTAAACTCACTCGCTATGGCGGTCACAATGGATGACTTGCCGTTGCCCGGAGGCCCGGTCAGTAGGTAGCCCCGCCGATACGGGATCATCATCCGGTTGTACCATTCCTTGTTGTCGATGAAACCATCAACATCGTCAGCCAGTGTTTGCCGAAGCTCACCACCCAGTATAACGCTGGACAGGTCACGCTTCCGCTTCTTGGTCCCACGGGTCCAGTACCCATGCTCGCCCACTTCGAATACCTTAATGAAGTCGTCGGCATCCTTCTTGACTGTCTTGCGACACTCATCGACGAAGGCCTCGACATGCTTGCGGTTACCGAACATGGCGATCACCCAACGCTCTCGGAACGCTCGGTGGGCATTGTCACCCGTACCCTCTCGGCGGGCACGTCTTAAGATCACAGGTCTGCCTTTGAACCACAACAGGTGTCGTCCTGGCGCGGGGCTGTATGCGGCAGTCCCCACTCTCCGGGCCTCTACTGTGATCCTCTTGGCCTTGGTCATGTACTGGTGTTGACTCAGCCACTCGCTCACCCACTTGAAGGTATCACTGCGGTCAGGGATATCCATCTCTGTGATGAACAGCAAGCGCATCCACTTGATGATCTTGAACGGCCAAGTCTTGACTTGGTTGAGGACGAAGGCCATAGCAGCCAGGACTGCACCACCAGCGATCAAATCATTCTTCGCTATCTGTTCCGTCAGGAACGTCGTTATCGTCTCCAACATCTTCGCCGCCAATCTCAATAGGTACTGATAGTTGTGGGGTGAACGGTTGCAGGGAGAAGTGGATCGTGGGGATCAACTCGCCCGGCTGGGTGTTGTCACCCGGTTCCATGAAAGTGATGTTACCAGTAAAGCTCGTACCACCCACAGCGTTCATAGCCTGCTCCATCTGTAGGAACACCTGTAAGACGCCGGGGCCGAAGTTGTTGTTAACTCGCAGGGCGGCTAACTGGTTGATCATCGACAACTGTTGTTCTTCACTCATCAATCTTCTCCAATTTAACACCAACGGGTAACCGCTTCTTCAAGCCTAGTTTACGTTTGATAAGACTGCGGGCCTCACTCCGTGTGTAAGCCTCAACACGCCCTGCCTTGTCGTCAAGACTCCAGAGCCAACTGGTCTTGGGCTTGTCTGTGTCGATACCTGCGGCCTTCTCTGCCCGCTTGCCAGCACGTGCTAGGTAGGCTAGTACCTCGTGAGCTTCGTACTTGCGTTCCTTCTGTACCATTCCGGCAAAGTTAGTACCGAACTGTTTCTTTGATCCTCGTGTTCTGCGTCCCATGTTATCTTCCCTTGTAAGTGTAAGTAGGTTTGGCACACTTCGCAAAGAAGTCGCCTTCTGATGATCCATCCGACAGCATCGACCGAGCCATCGCATCCAATTGTTTGCAACGTTGTAAGCTAACGTCTTTCGACAACTCAGTAAAGATATGTCGAGCGTTCAGTGCAGCTCGCATTGTTACCAGTCGTTCGTATAGCCCCATCTGGTGGGCCACCGATACTTTGGTAACGTGGCTGGCGACCCTCATCAGTGGCTTACCACCGGGGACACCCTTACCAACTAACTGCTCAATGCAACAGATCGTGTTCTGACTTCCGACAGGCTCGCCTGCCATCCATCCGTACATTGTCAACTGGTCCGCCCAGTCGATGCTGATCTGTTCCATGTTGTACTTGTTGACCATAATGCCAAGGTGTTCCACAGGCTCGAATAGCTTGTGTGACTTACCATGACTGCGGGACGGCTTATCAAAGCCTACTCCGTCGAAGCAACAGGCGAAGCCCTTGCTAGGTGACGTCGATCCCTTACCACAGTATCCGTTGACCTTCCAGTCTAGGACAATGTGGGCACCGTTACGGTGGATGAACTGGCAATCCGGCTTACCGGAGATATGCAGGTCATCGCCAAGTACAATCTCTGACGTGAACTCAAACTGTGGATCACCTTGTGAGCCTTCTAGCAGGTCCGTCAGACGCTTGTAAGCACCTGAGTGAACGTAACTAGCCATGCAGTGCTGTCCCGCTTCACGGGCGAAGTCACGAACGTGTGGCTCTACTTGGGTTTCAAACAGTTCCTCGGTCATATCGACTCCGAGGATTTCATTCATAAGACGACCCTTGACGAATGCGTCGAAGGCCGACCCCACTGATGCAGGCTTAGACTGCGGGTCGCGGGGAGTTCTTGGTTCCGCACAGTAAGTCAAGTAGTATGACTCACGATCTTTCTCGAACCGTGCTAATGCACTTGGGCTGATTCTCGATGGCGTTCTCATAATTATTTCCCCGTGCTAAAAGGTAGCAGTGGGGCGTTGGGGTCACCTAAGATTTCGTTGATCTCGGCGTAGACCTCAGGGTACTTCCTAAGAAGAATCTTAAAGAAGGCGTACACTTCGAACTGGTGGATTCGTAAGTTCCGTTCTGCCTTCTGACGTTCAGTTCGCTCTCCTAAGAAGTCTTGCCGGGATGCGTCTGCTGACTTCATCCAAGCCTGCTGAGAGCGGATAGCCTCAGCGATGATCAATTGTTGCTCATGCTCTTGGATCATCTGGTCGTAGGCGTTCTCGTACTTCTCCATGTAAGCCATCTCCAGTTGAGATGCGTTGAAAAGCACAAAGATCAGCAGGCCCAGTGTAGTCCAAGTAGCGGTGAAGCTAATACAATTCCAAAGTTTCCGTAACATTCTATTCTCCATCTAAGTAAAAGTTTGCGATTCGTTTCAAGTGCGACTTAACGTGCCGCTGGTGTATGTTGACTTGCCCGCTGATGGCACTGTCACTAAGACCGGCCATCTTTAACTCGACCAACTTTCGGTCGAACGAGTCGAGCAACTCTAGGAACGTGTCGAACCAAACGGTGTCGAACACGATATCGTCATCAGTACGTCTCTCAGTACCAGTGAGTTTTTGTTTAGTTAAGATGATGTTGTGGCGGCGACCCGTGGTAGCAGGTAGCGTGACCGCAACTGACATCTCTCGAAGCCACTTCTTAACTGCACCTAAGCAGCTAAGTTTTGCAGCGTTCATAAAGTGTGACGAAGTGAACTGTTGGCCCAGATGCCCAAGCACGTACATGTTAAGTTCGAGCAGTGCCTCTGACTGACAGTCTTCGCGGTAAGGCTTGGCGGTCGGTGCCATGCGTACAAACCAGTCAACTGAGTTGACGATGTAGCCTACGAGTCCCTCGATCAGTGGTTTGGTAATGGTCTCGTCCCCGTTTGCGTACCGTTCCATGTCGGCTTCGGAGGGGATATGTTCATCAGGAATAACAAATCCGTGCGTGTTATTGTAGACTGACATTAGATTACCTTTTGTATTAGAAAGAATTGACGTGGCTGGAAGTCGGGTTTATCAGTCCACTGATAAGTGTACCCTCTGGGGTCGTAAATCGTCTCCGTCGCTCTGTCCCATGCTACCGCATGTCCTGTCTCGCTTCCCTCTATGACTCCGAAGATAACTCCGTTGCCTCGTATCATCGCTCCGAAGAATCTGTTACGTCCTAAGAAAGCGGCGTGATTCATAATGCTGCCCCCGTGCTTCAGGCAGGGGTTTAGTTCGTACATGGTGCAGGACATGTTGTCTTCTGCTAGGATGTCTACGAACTCTTGTGGGTGGTAACTCCGTCTGCAAGCTGGTTCCTTCTCGTCAGGGCAGATGATGTCTTGCCCGTCGTGACCTAGCCGCCGGATCAGTTCGTCCATTGGAACGTCCATCACCATGGCGAAGGATGCCGGGACACACTGGTTGGTCTTCGATTCAATTATCTTCACAGTAGTAGACTCCCATCTTGTTCGCAATTGGCTTGGAATATAAGTGTAGTGTGACCAGTCGTTTGTCCGTCTGGTTGGATAGCCGGTGTATGCACTTCGCACTCGCGGCTATCGTGCTGGGCCTCTTGAAGCAAAGCGAGTACACCTTGTTAGTGTACCCCTCTGTGTCAGCCATGCCGTAGTTGTCTTCGGTGACCTCACCCTCCAGTACCTTCAGGGCACATGAGCTTTCGCCGTGGTCGTGGATCATCGACCCCTGCCCCGGTAGCCAGCACATGACCAGCAACTCGAACCACTTGCCACTCGCTACCACGTTGCGTGTGTAGAAGTGATCGTCCCATTCCATCTCATCCTGGAAGTCGTCTACAGTTACCCGAGAGTACTTTAACAGTTGCTCTAAGATGAACGGCTCTGCTACATCTACCAGTTGTCGGCAGTGGTAGATCAGTTTATCCTTGGGGCTTAGGGTCATCATCTAATTCCTCTAGTAGTTTATCTATGTCTATCTTCGTGTCCCAGCTCGACTTCCAGAAGTCTCTGAAGTTCGGTGAGCCGGACACAAGAACCTCGTCGTGTTCTTGTAGCATGTGGTCCTTGGTGCAGTCCTTGGACGACTTCGCTCCGATGATCCAGATGCCGATGCCGTAGGATTCCCATATGGGCCACTTCTTCTTTTGGGCCTTGGTAAACGTGTAACGTCCGTAGACCTTAACGTCAACCCAGCGAGTCCCGTAACGCTTGTGTGCTAGGTAAAGATCGGGGATGCCGGTCTGGAAGGCGTTACCCACCATCCTCTCGACATGCCACCCCTTACCTTCAAGGAACTTAACCCACTTATTCTGAATATGAAATTCAGGGCCGTTCTTGGCCCTCGCCTTAAATGGGTCCATGTCCCCTCCTATGTAGTCGCCTCCATCTCGGAGATGATCTTATCTTTATCATAGGTGATATGGTTTACGTTCTCCATGCCACCCTTCTTCTCGGCCCAGTTAGCCATATCTTTGCACCAAGTCATGCCGATCAAAGGCACCTGCTTGCGGAAACCCTCGACCGTCTTAGCCACCGTGTCAGAGACAAGCTCAACGTAGTCCGGGTGAGTCACACAGATGATCTCATCATGCACGTTCATCGGAGCTACAATCCACTGGTGGGCACCGACTGGTTGGTGTTCCCAGATAGCGACCTGTGTGTACTTGGTAATCTCAGCACCGGGTGATTGAATCTCGTGGTTGGCCGCAGCTCGAACAGTAGCCTCGCAGATGCCAAACGCTGCACCGTACAGTGCGGAGGACAAAGCCCCGTGTGCCTTCTGCTTACCACGCTGTTCTGACCGTGTGACGATTGCGTCACAAGCCATCCACTCCGAGGGCAAGTGTGCTGCCATCTCAAAGAGAGACTCAGCAATCTCGTACTCCAAAGTGAAGTACCGCTTAAACCCTAAGAAGGACTCAACGAATTCCTTAGGCTCGACCCACTCGATAGCAGACCCGATGCCACCCGGTTGTAAGAGCGGCTGATGCGAGTCAATGACACGCTGGCGGCTATCACCAATTCCGGGGAACATCTCACCCCACTGAGCGAAGGCCTGTTCAGCGATCTTCTCAGGGATACCTAAGTTCCGGTTCAATGTACTAGCGTTACCACCATAGATCATGGCGAACACACCAGCTTTGGCCTTACCGTACATGTTACCGAACTCGTAGTCGTGTTCGTTGTGATCCGAGTCAAGGATCTGTTCGTAGGTATGACCGGGGAATAATAAAGTGCCGAACAGTCCGTGTAACTTCTGTCCCGTGACGATGGCGGTTCGCAAGTCAGGGTCATTGTAAACGGCGTCGGCAATTGTAACTTCGAAAGCATCGAAGTCACCACCGCTGAGTGTATAGCCATCCCAAATTAAAGGAAACTGTCTACGCACGTTGGAATCGTGATTGATCCCTTGTGCATTCAGTCCGTCGCCACCTGCCATCCGGTTGGACAATGTACCAGTAACTTTGAATGAAGCGTGAAAACGCCCAGCGAGTAGTAGTTTATTGTAAAGCTCGATCTCCTTCTTGGCGACCTTGATTCCTAAGACCTCGGCAGCTCGTGAGGATGCAGGGTGCATTCCCTTCTTCACGATACCAGTGCCGTCGCAACGTGGGCAGTCTTCTTCCAGGCCCATGCACTTCAGGCAGTCTTCGTCCTCGGTGATCATCCACTGCGACATCTCTTCCAGCTTGGAACGCTTGGTAGTGTCGCTCAGGAATACGCTCTCAGTGTCATCGCAGCACTCGTTGATGTACTTGCGAATCTCTGGGGGCTTGTTCGTGTTGATCGGTGTCTTGATGGCGGTCTCTTCGGCCTTGGCCTTGAGTGTTCGGATGCCATCTTCGTTGATCGAGAAGCCGTGCCACCTCACCGATGCGACCATGCAGGTCAGCAGTGAGTCCTTGTCACCGGGGGTTGGCTTGTCCCAGTGGTAGTAAAGGCCACGGGTGTAAACGATATCGTCGTGAGCGTACTCGCGGGCAGCAGCGTCCGTGTTCCAGTGATGGATATGGGCTGCTATGCGTCCCGGCCAAGCGTAGCCCTTGATGACTTCTTCGCCTTCGTTATTGATTTCTGTGTAAGCCCAATCCTTGTCGGCACTGGAGATAGCCTTGGCGAACGGGGCATAGCCCAGCTCGACGGGTCGCATGTCAGGTGAGATGCAGATGTCCGAGTGCTGATGTTTGGGTGGTAGTTTCAGTACATGCTCTGCCAGTGCTTTCAAGCCACCGGAAGGGCTGAACCGAAGAACAACGTCAGCGAAGTTGCGGTCAACCTTGCCACTGTTGCTGATGCGATCAATGACACCCCAGCGAGGTGCGTCACGATCCATTGTGCGGGCGAAGTAGATCGGGTCTAACTCTACGTGTTCTTCTAAGTAAGCGGCCACAGCGTAAGCCATAGGGATCATGTGATCGTTGTGGCGAACTGGTGCCATGGGCACTCGCTTGATGCGAATGTCCTTGCGAGCCATAAGAGACTGGTACGGTCCCTTGCGGCTGTACAGCATAAGATCGAGTGCTGAGAACGGTTTGATACAGTTACCGTCCCGTGCGTCCATCTCCACCTCTGCGATCTCGTTTATGTGCTGCTCAGGAATCCAAGTAGGATCAAGCAGCGACCAGATCGAGTGTAGCTTTTGGATTTGGAAGTGATCGAAGGCTAGGTTAAAGCCGATGACTACGTGGTTCATCATTGCTTCGATAAGTCCGAGGGTCTTACCGACTGGTTCCTTCCAGATTTCGTACAGCACGATGTCTCCATGCTCCCCAACTGCGTATTGCAGAAGGGTAGGCATTCCGTGTAATCCACAGGTCTCTGTATCGTAGAATACTAGGTCTTTCGTCGTATTGTATAGTAAGTCAGTCGAGGTCATATTATTTATCCAGTGTCTTGAGTAAGTTTCGTAATTGTGTCGGTACGATGAATACTGTGTTCTTGCCGTTGGACAGGTTCAGGATACCAACCAGCTTGCCGTCTCGTACAACAGCACCGCCTGAGTCACCACTGCGGGCACCGGCTCCTACCAAGAGTCGTAAGTCATCTGCTTCGTCGCCTTCGTCGCTGCCCAAGCCCATGCTGGTGGCGTTGACGAATCCAGAGATGATACCTGTCTGCTTCAGGTAAGGGCCGTAGCCGTAACCGTGAATCGACCCGGAGACGTTAGCCTTTGGGTCTTGGCCGATAGGCAAGGTCTTGTAGGTGACTGACTCGATCTCGATGATTGCCAAGTCCCACTGTTCGCTCTCTGCGACGACTTTGCCTTTGATGACTGTCCAGTCACCGAATAGAATCTCGACGGCGTTGTCAGCCTCTCGACCCTCTACAACGTGGAAGTTGGTGACCACTCGTGTTGGAGAGATAAGTGACCCAGAACCCATCGACTCAGGAACGTTGTCATTGCCTCGTTTGCTAATGTAAACTCGGACGCACCACTCGGGTGGCTCCGTAGCAAAGGCAGGTGTAACGAAAGCGAAAGCAAGTAGTAGGGATAGTAAGGGTCTCATTCGTCTATTCTCCATAAGTCAAAACTGTATTGTTCTCCGTCAGCACCGACACCTTCAACGGTCATTCCGGTTACCTCGCCCACCATGACGGAATGTCCTGAGGTGAACTTGAAGACCGGTCTAAGCGATCTCCCGAGCCAATCATCCATATCGTGCTTGAGTGCAGGGTAGTGAGATTGGATAGCAATGACCTCTCCACTTTCAGTGAGCGGCGATGCTGTCTCTAAATCATACACCCTAAAACCGTCCTTGTCAAGTACTCTTAGGAAATAAATGTATTCTCTGGTCTCAATGTAGACGTTAGTCCCTACATCCAGGATAGACGGTGTAACCCCACCTATGTCCTTCTGTAATCTTTCGAACCCTTTGATCTGGCTTCGTCGAATTTCGGGGGTCATTTCAGCCATCCTTTTCTATCTCGGAGCCACGTTAGGGCTTCGTTAAGTTCTTCGTCAGTAATTTCCCCAGCGGTCCAACTTAGGAAACGCAACAGTTGGGGGTTGAAACCCTCGGCCAGCATTCTGGCGATGAGTTCTTTGATCTCGGATTTGTTTCGTGTACGCTTACCGAAGTGAGTAACACTGGACTTGCCGTTGCTTTCCTTCTGAGCGTTTAGTATTTGCCTTGCCTTGGCCTCAGGGTCACTTGAGTGTATGATCAGTCGGAGGTCACGTTCGGACAGTCTACCGGACGCTGCGGCCTTCTGAATGAACTCAGCCTGCAACATCAGGTGTCGTCGGAGTGAAACCCACTTCTCGGACTTGTGTAACTCTTTGGCAATTGATCGGATCGTTCTATAAGAGGGGAACAGTTTCTCCAAAGAATTTGCTTCTTCGAGAATGTTTAGCTGTTGCCTTTCAAGATTCTCCGTGAGATTCACAATAGCGGCTTGTCGGTCGCTCATTCCGTGCCGTATGATGGCAGGAATCTCTACCCAACCCAGTCGGGTGCAGGCTGTGAATCGACGAAAACCACACACGAGTCTGTAGTCGAAGCCTTTGGGGGCGTCGGCTACATCCTCTATGGGTTGTACGTCTACGGGAAATAGCAAGCCATCTTGGTCGATGCTTGCAGCCAGACTCTCAATAGAGTCTGATGATATTCCGGCCCGGCAATTGAACTCCGAGGAGACAAAGATCCGGTGCATAGAAATAGTATGTGCGCTGTAATTTCCCATACTATATTATAGCATGGATCGGCAGCGTTGTCAAGGATTTTCTTGGGAATTTGTGTACTTTCCGTACTTTCCCCAGATGAAGTAACCCCTTATCTGCAAAGAACTTAGGATTATTTCGATGGTCAATAAGTCCCACATTTGGGCCTGGATAGCGATGATGCCCCAGAGGAAACCTCCGAAGGCACCGAGCAAGAGTGCCCACCTGTGTTGGTGGGACACTCCCCAGCATCCAATGATTAGGACTATGTTAGCTATCCAGCCTAGCATTACTTGTAAGCGATGCCGTTAGCGGTGAACGTGATCAGGCACTTCTGATTGGCGTTGATCACCTTGTTCTGCCAGACGTCAACGTAGTTGTCGTACTGTTGCTTGATGATACCACGTCGGGTTCCCCAGTAAACATAATCACTAGGTGCCCACATTTGTGAATTACCTTGTCCTGAGAAGCACTTGGTATCTGCAAAGTAGGATTCTTTGCTCTTGAACGCACGCTTGAAGTGAACTCGGGCAACGATCGTCTCTTGCTGACCATCGGCCATAACCGTTCCACGGTGTTCTACCCAGCTAACTCCACGGCTCTCTTCCATGTAGATAGAAGAACCAATACCCGTTGCCTGTGGGGTAATCCAGCTACAGAAAACCGAAGTCATAGCTGGCTCTCGCTTGAAGCTATTACTGTAGGTGAAGTGGCTTTGGCTTCGGGTGGCAATGTCTAACTCCACTGTGTAATAACCGCCACGGGTCGCTACAAGGTCGTTATCCACGCTGATTACGAAGCCGTTATCAGGAGAGGTGTACAGAGTGCTAAGGTGATCGTCACCGAAGTTAATGATTCCGCTAACTGTAGTACCATCTGCATAGATAATGCGGTAAGGGGCATTAATGAGTCCACCTGTGGGGTTACCACCTCTGGCTATGTAATGCTCCTCAAGTAGCTCAGGGTCTAGCAAGAACTCTACCTGAGACTCATTGAAGGGACCGTTGCTCACTAGGCCGAATCGAGTGGCTTGAACAATACCATAACCATCCGTGATAATCACGGGCGTTGACGTTGCGGTCGAATAAATGTTTGCACCAGAAACGGTAGCACGTGCGATTAAAGTTGGCATAATTAAAAAATCCTAAATAAAGTTAAAAGATAAGACCCACCACTTAGGTGGGTCCCGATGTCTAGTTGGATCAGATGATGATCCGGTTGTCCATATCAAAAGATCCATCTTCGTATACGTCTACGAATGCGTAGCCGTGATTCCATCCGTTGATGCGAGAGTACTCAGGAGTCAGCTCGCACATGCAGCCAGTCGAGTAGCACCGTTGGTGCTTACCTTCGAAGTTGGCTTGGGTGAACTGAGAAGTACGATGGTTATGTCCTGCGATTGCGTCGCACAACATACGTTGCATCATACCTCGGGCCGGTTGAATACCGCCGCCACCATACAGTTCGTGTCCGTGGATGATCTTCAGGTCGCCCGCATGGATGACACGCTTGTCACCTACGTGGTCTACACCGAACTCGTCCAACAGTAGTACTTGCTCAAGACTGAACTGGGCGAACTTGGAGAACTCAGGGGCGTTGTTCCAAATGTACTTGGCCCATCGTTCATCGTGGTTACCCTCTTTGAACACAACCTTTGCCTCGAAGCGATCAGTGATCCACTCGAAGAACTCGTGTGCTTGGTCAATCTCGAATGCCGTGTCACGCACAGCAGGGTTCTTCTCAAAGCGAGACATACGGTAGAAGTCAAGCAGGTCGCCGTTGATGACGATCACGCTAGGCTCAAACTCGGATGCGTCCGCATACCACCGTTGCAAGGTAGCCTCGCAGTGGTAGGGCAGGTGGATGTCGCTAATGATAGCGATACGCTCACCGTTGGGAATGATATAAGGTGCCCACTCTTTAGTCTGAGACACAGGGATCTGACTCTTAAAGCCTGCTTCCTTGTTCGGTCGGTGGAAGTCGGTCTTCATGTTGGAAACACCGGCATTGCCACGGCGACGTCGCAGGGCGGATCGGACCTGTTCAACACTTGTGAAGAACTTATTGTGATCCTTGTAGATTGCTTTCGCAAGGGTCTTCGTCGGGACTTCTGGAAAGTTCGACAAAGCGTCGTCCATTGCTTCAGTTACAAACTTAGGGTATCTCATTCTTCTTCTCCGGTGTCGTTAAGGTCTTTAATAGTAACAGTCTCGATTGCGTCAGGGAAGATACGCCTTCCCTCAGTCTTAAATCCGCGTCCTGCGATGTTGTCCCGCATACGCGAAACTTCTTCTTCGGTTCCTTCCACACCAAGGTAGTAGTTCTTATACTGCCTTGGGCTTGTCGCTTCTAGGGCAACTACGCAGATCACGTACTTGTCCTTGGGTTTTTCAGTCATCTGTGGTTTCCTCACATTCTAAGTCTTTCTCGAATTCCTCAAACTCGCCCATTGTCATCTTCTCCAGTTTACGATTCTGGCGGAGAATGTCAAGTACTCGTTTGTCAGTTGGTAAGTGGAACAGGTCCACTATGATTGCGTGTCCAGTCATCCCTGTACGGTGGATACGATCCTCCGCTTGGGCACGGCTTGCTGGGTTGAAGTCGTTACTGTAGAAGCAACACACCTCAGCTCCAGGCCTCCCTGCTTGGGGGCATAGGGTCAGGGCAACGCCACCGGACTTGGGGTGAGCAACGAATGCGATCTTGCGATCAGCGTTCTCTACCCAGTAGTCCATCGGGTTATCCAGTCGGATGGATTTAGTCTTTGGGGTTCCATCCTCGTTGGGGTGTCCGGTCAATTGTGATATCTTCCAGCCACGCCCGTCTACTCGCATTGTATCCCAACCCTCACGCTGACAAACCTTGGTGATTCGATCTAGCGATCCAGTAAATCCTGCGAAGAACACGATGCGACCGAGTTCTTCATTCTGGGAAAGTAGGTCAACAGTAGCCTGCTCTTTCGGGCAGGGCACTTCTCTGGCAACCCTCTTCATCTTTACCACTCGCTGCGATCCCTCGCAACTCTCGCATGGTACAACCTCTCGCTCCATGCTATCAACAAACTCTGGGGAGAGCATGTCAATGTCTCGGATGACTCCACCGTTGGGATTGTGGTAGATGGTCTCGGTCCCGTCTTTACATGCAGGGCACGGTTGGTCCCCATCTTCTACTTCACGGTACTGGAAGCCATCGGACAATGCCCGAAGTGCAGTAATGCCTGTGATGACATTAGGTGCTGTCTTGGTGAGAGCGGACGCAACACGTAGCATAGGTGCTGACGGTTCGCAGACGATCTCTTTGTATATCTTCTGTGGAAGGTCGAGGCAGTCTTTCTTGTGAACTAGTGTCACAAGTCCGTCGAGCCTGTCCTTCAATTGTAGTACTTCGTTCTCTGACTTGCGGAAGTGGTGGAGTTGGAACGTGGTGTCCTTCTCGATCATCCCGCCGTCCTCTGTCCAGTGGTGGCCTTCGTTAAGGTACTGCCCACACTCTGCACAGCGGTGTTCGTCATCCTTCCATGCTACTCTAGTGTTGAACGCTTGTCCAGCTAAATCGTCACGTAATCTGTAAAAACCTAATCTTTTCTCAAAAGACTTGGTGTTACCCTCTTTGACGAAGCCGGGCCATGCGATCTCGCACGGTGCCCACCAGTCAGCAGGTGACTTGGGTGACGGCGTGCCCGTCATAAGGATGACGAAGCCCTCGTTGCCGTACTCTGCACGGATGCTGTCAGCGAGCTTTTGGGCACACTGTGTGCGTTGGGCTGTGGCAGTCTTGAGGTTCTGTGACTCATCGAACACTACGCCGATGGGAGCCGGGTCGCCCTTCTTCCAAGTCCGCATCTTGAGCATCATACCTTCGTAGCTCATCATGTCCGTAACTGTACCAGCAGGCAGTCCCCACTTGGCGAACTCTTGCTTGATACCGAACAGGGAGGACTTGGGACCAACCCACCACCAACCCTTAGTTTCGGATTGGGTCATTGTGGCGATAGCGGCCAGCGTCTTACCAGTACCCATCTCTGCACCCCAGATTTGGTAATGATAGGTAAGTGCTGTGTTTGCCATCAGGCGTTGCTGCCCCATAAGATCGTAGTAGCCGAACTGCTCTGAACCGAACTTGGGGAAGTCATGTTCAATCAGGTCGCGGTCGAACCACTCGTAGGGATTTCCACCCTCTAACCATGCAATCTGGAACCGGTTGCGTTGGCAATCAGCTACAGACCAGATTTTACGCTTGTCGCCCTCGATGAAACCATGCCATCGGGCACCCTTCATGGACTTAATTTCGTCCTTGAGGGCAAACGGTGCTGTAAGAAACTCGATACGTCCGTTGTCGGTCACTTGGTATTTAACCCGGACCTTGTACGCACGCTTCGGTGTGTTAACGATAAATTGTGTTTCTGTAATGCTCATACTTCTATTATACTCCGTATTTCGTCGTTGTCAAATTTATTCTAGAAAATATCCTGATCCTCTTGGCCTGGCTTGGCCGAACAGGTCGTCTAGCTGGTGGTTCTGGAACTGTTGGAAGCAACTAAGCCCCCAGTCCCTCACCGACTCCACCTCTGAGCTGCCTGCATGATGTATCGCCATGGCCCACTGTTCGCCGTCTCCGGCCATTAGAGCCATACCCATGCCTCGCTTGGCTGGAGCCTCTTGGAGCATACAGCGTAGGCCGTGGGGATGCCCAGTGACCTCTGCTATGAGGTAGTCGGGTCCGGCGCACATCATCGTAAAGCTCAACATCCCTCGCAGCGGAGCGACCTTGCTGGTATCCTTCCGTGGGTCACTCGCCGCCAAGTAGTATGCTAGTGGGTAAGCTAACTTACCCTTGGGCTTGTTCCCTTGTTGTACGACACGCGCGGGGTTATCTCCGCCAAGCTGTTCGACGTAACCGTGGAACGCAGCTTTCAGTTGTGTGTATGCAACAAGTTCGCAATGTATCATTTTGATTTCTCCACCCATACTTGGTCTGCAACGCCCCACTCAATGGCTTCGTCCGCCGTAAAGTAAAAGTCCGCTGCCTTCTTTGCTCGTAAGTTCCACCACTTGTGTGGCTTGCTAGAGTGGTCGGCCAGTAAGTGAGTCCACTTCTGTCCAATCTTCTCTAGGTGCTTCACTACGGTCTGCAAGTCCTGAGCCTTGCCACCGACGTCCGCTGCCCAGTCGTGGTGCATGAAGGCGACGTGTGGCGATATCCACCGTTGTCCGGGTTCGCCTGCTGCAATAAGCAGGACAGCCGCCGACATGATTTTGCCATATCCAAACGTATGGATCGGGCACTTTATTGTATTCATAATATCGTAGACCGCGAGTGACTCGTATACGCAACCGCCGAATGAGCTGATGAACATCTCGATCGGTGCTTCAGGGTCAATGGTCTCCATGAGGTACAGCCCTTTGACAAGCGGGCCGATAGTCTCTGCTTCAATGTCTTGGTCTAAGAAGACCCGCCGGTTGTTAACGTCCACTCCGTGGTCGAAGTAGGCACCAACCCAGTCTTTGTCAATACCTGCCATGTAATCTCCAATACACAAAAAGACCCGGAGGGGATACCTCCGGGCTTGTAAGAACCAGACTATCGCTTGCGTGAGCTGGTGTTCTCAGCTACTTCGACTTCTGGAGTTTCGACTTTCATAAACCGCTCGATCTCAGAGCGAAGTACATCAGCCGTGGGCAGGTCGATGGCGGTCAAGCTATCTTCTACCTCTGGTGCGAACCACTCGAAGCGGTCCTTCTTGATGTACTTAGACTTCAGAGTCATGGGCTTGGAGAAGCGTGGTGCTTCTTCGTTCGACAAACCGGCGTCGATCATCGCTTGTGTTACTGGTAAGTAACCGTTGATGGAAGACGATGCGTATCGGGCACTCTTGTTTCCACAGAAGAACTCGTAGAAACTTTTCGTTCCACGTTCGTAGATCAAGTAAGTGGGGCCGTATGCACAACCGCTGTCACGGGTGTTGTCAGCTAGGTCAACAATGCGTTTGAACTCAGCCGAGGTCGTGTCATTAGTAACGATGATGTTACTCGTGTCAGACATGTCAATGGCTTTGGCTTTGCGGGCAATGACTAAGACGTCAATCGCGTTGCCAAGGTCGCTGATCTTCTCGCTGGACTCAGGTACACCGAAGTTACCTGCACCGACTAGGGTGCCGCTGGCGTTCGATTTGCCTTTGGAATATAGTTGAATCCGGCGAAGGAAACTTGAGCTGGATGACATTGCATCCAATGCTTTGAGGTCAGCAACCGACTGAGTTGCCAATGCGTTTTCGCCACCGAATAGTTCGTTCAATACTGATACTTCGTTTTTACTCATAGTAAATTCTCTTTCAATTAGGTTTTTGATACTTGTCTTTCAATGCTTCGAGTTCTTTTAGTTCTTGATAACGTCGCCTCCCTATAATTTCTGTCCTGTCGTCACTAGTAAGTTTGTGTCGCATCTCTCTGACTTGGCGTTGTCGGCCTTCCTCGTCGAGGTGTAACACCCATTCTAAAGCAATTATAGCACCCTCGCGGGCACTTGTCAAATTGTTTTTTACAATTAAGCCAGAAATGTTATCCAGCCTGTCCAGTTCGATCAAGCATTCATCCATCGACCTGTACCGAGGGTTGAGTTTGATCTTGTCTCGTTCGTCCCGTCTCATTCCCTTCTTGTTGTCTCGCTTCTCAGCGATGAACCGGCCCACCGCCAGTTGGAAGTCACGGGTGTTTGTATCTGGTGCGATCTCTAGGAACTCACGTTGATACTTGTGTAGGCGAATCCTTGCCAGTGCCACTCCCTTGCCCAGTGTCATGCGTCCTTGCTCAATGGCCTTCTGTGCCTCGCTGCATAGCGATAACAACTTCAGCCTATCCGATACCCACCCTGTTGATTTGCCAACGGTACGGGCCAACTCTGCCATCGTCATGGGGGAGCCTGCTTCGTCTCGTAGGTCAATCATCCTGCTCATCTGCCTAGCGAACTCAATCGGTCGGGTCTCAAAGCTAAGGGCGTTGCATTGTATTTGTAGGGCTAAGTAATCGTCATCGCTTAACTCTTGAGTATATATTATAGCATGGATCGTCGGCCTTGTCAAGGTTTTTATGGCAGAATACCTCCAAAACCCATCAATTACTTGATATTTTCCCTCACGGGTAGGGTGCGGCCTCACTAGGATGCTGTTGAGCTGGCCGTGTTCGCGGATACTATCTACCAACTGCATGAACTCTAGGCTGTCCTCCATGACGGGGCGTAGCATGTTCCATGGTGGTAGGATATCTTCTTTAGCTATCTCTCTGCTCATCTAGGTGTTTCCCCCACTGGTCGGCCATAGCGTTAGCGATGCCTTCCAAAGTCTGTGAACGTTTTCGGCGTCTGTCCTCTCCGGGCGACATTGCCAGAAGATAATTTCGTTCGTAGTATGGTAGTGCCTCTGTCTCTGCCTTCAGGTCCGTGGTGGGGACCAGCTCAGGTAGGTTCTGGAGCCACAGGCACGTCCTCTTAGAGACTTTGTGCCCGAATTGGTATGGTTGTATGGTCATATCGTACTTGCGTCCTATACGCTCTACAGCGTACTTGTGGGGCACACTGTTCTCTATAGCGATATGCGGGATGGGTGCATTAAGTAAGGCGTGGAAGAACCCAGCAGCCTTGACCATCCGACCCCACCGACCCTCTTGCCGCTTGAGCCAGCTCACACCAGAGTTAGCTAGGTACTGGCACGGAGGGTGGGCGATCATCATGTCCCAGCCTTTATTAAGTACGTCGGTTACGTCTGCCTTCATATGATACTCGGGTAACTCACCGTATGTATCTATAATGTCACAGCTCCAAGCGTCGTAGCCTCGGTCGCGGAATGCTTTAGTAACTACGCCGCTCGCCTCGCAAGCAATCAATATTTTGTGTGTCATAGTATTTCTCCTACCCCTAGTATAACATAGAGATCCTGGATTGCAAGTCAATTCCAGAAAGATTTCAAAATAGTTCAGGTGGGTATTTTGCTTGCTCCCCATTAGGGAGGGCCAGGTACGGCAAAGGGGAGGAAGCTCCCCGCGTGCCTGACGCGACTTCACTACGGTTTTTGCTTATTATTATCTTATTCTTCTTACTCTATAGGTACGGAAGGGAGGAGGTATAGTATAAAAAGAGTCTATAGGGAAGAAAATAGCAATTTAGTATTGTTTATAGAGAGAATAGACCCGTTACCTGCTCCCCTCCGTAACTTTCTGCTTGACACCCCTATTTTTATGGGGTATACTCAGATATGCACGGCGAGATTTGCTCCCCCGAGGTACGGAGGTGCGCAACTTTGACTATTCTTCCCGAATTCCCTTGACATAGGTGCCTACCTATGCTATAATGGGGTGTATAAGGATTCGTTTACTCTAACATAGAAAGACATTATGACAAAAACGACAGAAGCAATTGGGGGTTTCCTAAACAACGTCCCCGTAAACTTCGCCAAGGATTTGACCCAGCGGTACAATCCCGGTATGGAAGTACAAGTAATGGTTGACCCCACGGGCGGGGAACCAGTATATGAGGACGACCGCCTCATTCGCAATACGTGGTCATGCTCTCCACCTGATATGGAAAGCTACACGTTCCACCATATTCGTGTACCTCGGAATGCTATGTCCGAGCCGTACTTTAATGACACTGCTATGAAGTTCCCCCTCATGCGACACGTTGAGTGCATCGGTATGACTGGCTGGAACTGGCAGTTAAAGAAGTCACTGTGGGTAGGTTTCGATTTCGATTCGATTACCGGACACGCAGCAGGTGTAGGTGTTGACGACGAATCCTTAATGGCGGTCCGTAAAGCCGCTTCCAACATCCCGTGGGTCCAAGTCCGTAAATCAACGGGCGGCAGTGGCTTACACCTGTATGTATACTTTGACCCCTCCGACGCACCAGACACGGAGAACCATAACGTCCACGCCGCTCTTGCACGGGCTGTACTGGGGATGATGGAACGTGAGGCTGGCTTCGACTTCCGGGGTAACATGGATGTACTGGGTGGTAACATGTGGTGCTGGCACCGCAAGATCAATGCAGACAATGAAGGTTTGGCAATCATCAAAGATTGTGATTCCGTCTGCCCACGACTCCCAGCTAACTGGCGTGACAA
>Ga0208299_1000176_pt1 | contig 61003 bp, 70 predicted proteins | sample 15_taG_FD_184089 | JGI IMG/M metagenome (GOLD analysis project Ga0208299, IMG submission 184089) | Marine viral communities from the Subarctic Pacific Ocean - 15_ETSP_OMZ_AT15312 metaG (SPAdes) (version 2) | ecosystem: Environmental > Aquatic > Marine > Oceanic | place: Pacific Ocean | collected... | reverse complement strand
CGGACGTGTACTATGTCGGGATTGAGTTTGACGGCGAGTCGGTTGGGGTTCCGGAGGCATCGACAGACAAAGATGTCTTCCTGCCCGACGACGAAGTATACAGGACGTGGCTTTACTCGTTCAGAAGAGAGCCGGACCTTGGGGTCTATTTGAATTCAGTTAACAATGTTGGGGGCATAGAGATAGACGCCGCCTGGGGTCCTGCGTAGTGATATCATGGGCAAAGACTAGATACGGAATAGCGGTTATCGCTGCGGTCACTACTGCTGGTGGGCTGTGGTTCAGTGAGTCGCGCCGCCATGTTACAGCGAGAGACGTCGTTGAGTTGGCCGAGGCGATGGAGGAGCGCTGGCGGGCTGTGCATCTCGACCAGACCCAAACCGTTGAGGTTATCGAGCAGAACGTGAAGCTGTGGACGACCAACGTTGTGGATCCTCGTTACTGGTTCACGTATAGCGGGGGGGATGTGGTCAGGTCGAATGAGTATCTCTACCGTAATGGGGATACGAACATAACGTATACCAACGGGATACAGTTCTACCGGTTCGGCTATCCGACGATAGAATATTACAACACCCCAACCACGGTTAGGACGGGCAGGTTCATTTGGGCGGGATGGGAGTCCATCGTGATAAGCAATTTGTCCTACGCGGGATCGCCAAGTCCGGCGGATGGCGAGGAGTTTTTCAGGCATGAAGTGCAGCCTTCGTATTACACTCAGGGAACCCCGTACTCTAGCGGGACAGAGTACTGGGTGTTAAAGGACCTTGGACATGATGCAGGGTGGAGGGTTGAGTACACAGACTTCCCGGACCCGACCACCGGCCCATCCTCTTGGGATTACATCACTACCAGCGCATGGTATCAGTGCGAGGCTGGGGACTATACGTTTGTCAAGCCGTGGCAGGCTGTTGTGGACCCGTACGGCGTTGGCCTTGACCTCGAATATTACGACATCCCTCAGGCCGAGGGTATCGGCGTCAATCTTAACGATGACTACATAAAGGACGTGACGGCAACATATATGGAGCACCGGTACCAGGCATTCACGAGGACGAAGACCCCAACAGAGTTCTGGGCCGCATTTGATGCGGTGCTCCTGAATGAGCTTGTGGGGAACTTCGTCAAAGAGGTGGACACCAATGATGGTTCCGTTGTATACCACACCGTGACGGGGCTGTTCGATCAGCTTGAGATTGGGGACGGGACCAACCTGTTCACGAGGACTCCGGAAAGAGGAACCAATGATGCCGTCTATGGCCTTCCTGGTAGAATCACGAGGGAGATCCACGTGGCAGAAAGATACAAGATCCTTAACGCCCTCACGGTCACGGTCGCAAACGCCTATTGGTACACGAATGTAGGGTCGGCGCACTCTACCAATGAGGCGGTGCTCGTTTCCGATGACGAGGCAGAGGTATCGCTGGTGCCGTTTATTCCTCAAACCCCGCCCCCCGACGCCCCGGAGATATGGCACGACCTCCCGGTCGACGGGAACCCGCTGTTCGCTGATGGCATCTGGCTTGACACTGGCGGGATACTCCCCGTTGGCGGACCCACTGACGTCACTGCGGAGTTTTTCACCGACTACTACCCAATTAGCGCGAAAACGTTTGACGGCCTACCGCATGATGACGCAGACACAAACGCCTTTTCTGATATTTTCCTGCCACCGATATACCATTACAACTGGGATTACTACATATACAAGATTCAGAGGGCGGCGTGGTTGTGGAATGACTACTGGTCGGCCTGGATACTTACTGCCGGCGTAGATTACACATATAGATCCGTCAGGCAGAGATATGAGTACGACTACTCGAACAGCCTCGCCTCAATCGCATTCGATGTGAACCAGGACCTAACGGGGGTTACTTATCGCGCAGAGCTGTGGGTCAATTACGAGCAGAGGACGAACACGGCCGAGGACGCGTGGTTTGTCGTGTCCAACTATCACCCGCATCTCTCTTCGACTTGGGTTGGAGAGCTAACCAACTCCCCCAGGTTTGACATCTTCACCAACGATGGGGCCGGAGATCCAGTGTATGCGTATACAACAAACATCACGGACGTTCAGACATCGCTGCTGTTCGGGGTTGGGTATGACGAGGATGACGTTGAGGAGTTCGTATACGATGAGACCGAAACAGACCGGAACTGGCGGGCGCAGGCGTTCAGCCCGTTCCAGTGGTACAATGTAGACTTTTATTTCGATGCGACCCACTTTGTGGGAAACAACACAAATCAGCACTACTACGGGAAGCGGATGCTTGAGGGACCAACGCTATTGTATTGGGACTTCATGCGGGCAAACGAGCCTTACACCAACCAGCCCTAACTTTCCCTTGAGGGAAATAACAATTGACACACACAGGATTTACTATAGATTAGTCGCACAAGGAGAAGACCATGGCACTTGAACCAACTTCAATTGAAAACTACAGGGAGCAAGAGCGCGCTCGCGGCGTGACTGGCGCGGCCTCAGGGGCAGAGCTGCGGTTCGAGGAGGCCCACGGCGACGACGAGCGTAGACAACAGGGCCCGCTTGACCTGGCCCAGGAGGGACGCCGGAAGCAGGAGGAGCGCGACAGGGCTGCGGAGATCTCCGGGGGTGAGGCGCTTACCCCTGAGGCACGTCGAGAGTATGGGCTTGAGATGGAAGTCAACGGGCAGAAGTTCTCTGACGTGGACGAAATCCAGAAGCATTTTGAGGAGGCCAGAGAAACCCAGAGAATCCAGGCCATCAAGAATGCTAGTGAGCGAAGAGCCGAGGCCATGGCAAAGGAAGAGGCGGCGCGCACCGAGCAGGAAAAGGAGACGCTGAGAGAGATCAAGGAGTCTGCGGATCAGGCGCAGGAGATTTCCCCGACACAGAAGACTGAGGGCCTTCGGCATCGCAGTCGCGCAAGGTTCGCCGGCATCACTAATCCTGACCATCTCGACGCGATTGAAAAGGTCGCTGCTGGCGTTGGCGTAACGGAAGACGACCTTCTGGCCCTGCAGAAATCCGGGTACAAGATCAAGAAGAGTTCGTTCCACGATGGCGAGCTCCCCTCGATGGGCGAGCTGAACTCGCTGAAGCAGGAGGCCGACAGAAAGGTTTCCGCCATGGGCCTGACCAGTCCGGACGCAGCGCTGAAGGCATACCAGGACATCGCCAAGGAAAACCCTATGTATGCTAGCGCGCTGGCTCAGCACGGGCAGATCAAGACCAGCGAGGGCCGAGCGAATTTAGATACTGAGTACACTGCAAACCATGACGCCTACGTGAATGACCTTATGGTCTACAGCGGCCTCTCCAGGGAGGATGCCGAAGGGCTTTACGAAAGCGGACGCCTTGCCCCAAAGAACCTCAAGCTGTACGAAGACTTCAAGAAGCGCGGCGGGGGCGTATCGCTACAAGGCAATAGCCTGAAGCGGGTTCCGCGAAAGACACCGAGCGCTAGCGCAGCGCAGGCGGCTTCAAACAACGCTGCCATCCCAATCAGAAAGAACCAGACAGACTGGAAGAACAAGGATCAGCTTGATCGAATCGGCGTGGCTAATAGTTGGGGCGAAGAGGATAAGACGTTCTGGTCGAATGTGGACGCCGACGTGTCGGAAGAGGCCAAGGGCGCGGAGGGTGCGGTTGTCACCGTTACGGTGCAGGGGCAGAGCATCCGTGATAAGGTTGAGGCGGATGTAGTAGACCAGGCCATGGGCGGGAAATACGGAACGGTTGCGGAGATGACAGCTCGCGCGATTGATTCCGCCATTGAGCGTGGCGACATCTCCAGAACCTCGGACAAGGAGTCCCTGAAGAAGCAGCTGATTGGCTACGCCCGCAGGGCCCTACTGTCTGCTCGCGACGAGATTGGAGGCCGTGCCGCAGAGGTGGAGAATGATATCAAGAGGGAGTCGGACAGCAAGCTCGTGACCCACATGACTGGTGTCGGCGAGCGGTTCACCGGGCAGGGGAAGGCTCCGGGATGGACCAAGGGTGTCCTGAAGTACGACAGCCACAGAGAGATCGAGGCATCCGTTGCGAATTATCTTGCAGAAAGTATGGACCACATCATTCCCGGTGGGGACAAGAAGGTCAGGGATATCCTCGCGGAAGACGACGAGTCCAAACTGTCTGATGTCGAGAAGTTCCTGAAGACGATGTACGGGTCTATCGTTGACATTGCGCGCCAGGACACGGCCAGGGTTGCGGGTGACGCACACAAGGTTAACTCGAGGCGAATCACTGAGGCAACAAGCGGGCTGTCGCCCCTGATTTTGGAGCGGTTTATTGGTGCCAAGAACGTCGCCTCGTTGACCCCGCTGCAGGCGCAGCAGTTGCAGTCTCGCATTGAGACGCACGTAGTCATGGAGGGCAAGGACGCCCGAGTGTTCCCGAACGCTGGCGTAGCCGAGACTTATAGAAACCTTGACCCTGACGACAGGGACAACATGAGGAAGATGCTCGGCGTGACGGGCGGCATTGTTGGGGGAGACGGGGAGACCCCTGCCGGAATGAACGCCAACGCAAAGATCTTTAGCGCCGTCATGAGCGCTCCAACTGGACAGGAGGGTGGGGCTTTGGTTCAGGCCGGATTCGCGAACTCGGACTCCGCCAGCACCATGACGGCTGCCGCCGACGCGATGCACCAGAAGTTCACCAAGAAGTCAGCGTCGGATAACGTCCCGACCCTTGAGGAGGTTATCAAGAAGGGTTGGTTCGACTCTGAAACCGTACCGGCTGTATACACGAAGCATCTTGTTCCGGGAACCCCGGCTGCGGCGGCGTTCGCCATGTATCAGGCCAGCGACGGAGATCCGCGATACCTCCACCTGGCTATGGGGATGGCCTATAAGTCAATTGCGACTAATGCCTTGCGCTCGATGGGCATCTATGCCGACGGCAAGATTGTGCCGACCGGCGAGGGGAGCATTGCCAAGACCATCAATGGGCTGCTGAGTGCCACTGGCCCGCTCCTGCAGGACATTCACGCCGGGCCTTCCTCCTGGCTGGGCGATGGCGGAAGGGCCGAGAAAAACCTAAACTCCATGTTCAACATTAACGAGCGGCTGAAGGGCGGCACGGGGTCGAGGGCGGACCTTGATGAGCTCATGAAGAACATGACCCTTGTGGTGCCGGACCTAAAGACGGTAAAGGACTCGCGCTTTATAGATACCGCCATTTCTCGCTCGCGCGGTGTGCCAGTTGCTTCGTCGCAAAGGAAGTTCCACAACGCAACAATCCGCTCAAACGTGATTGATGCCGGAGATCGGATCTCCAAAATGAACGGGCACATAAAGGACCTGGAGGCTTCGGGGCAGCACGAACTGGCCAGGGAGCTTTCCGTTTACAACTACCAGGCGTACAGGCTGTATGTAATTGCCGCGAGAAAGACCGGGCTAAAGACAATGCCAAACAACGTCGTCTCAGATACACTCCGCTGGGTCGGGTGGGCTGCCGGAGTTGGCCCGGTCGAGGATCTGTTTTAGAGGCTTCACGGACACACAATTATGAATGAAGACTTATATCCAAAACTAACAGAAGGCGGGCGGCTGTCTAATGATTATCTTGCGGCGGCTGGGCAGGAGGCCCAAGAGGAGGATCGCATCGCTCCTGTTGATGAGGGATTTTGGAACGAAACCTGGGACGGGCTTCAGACCGGCAACGCCAGCTTCTGGGCTGGGGCCGCCAATACGGTTGGGTTCGATCAGTTCGCAGCAAACCTCAACGAGCAGGTGAGTCGCAACGATCAGCTCGAGGCTCCGGGTGGTATGTTCGACAGCGCGGGTGGCTTCGGGCACTTCCTCGGCCAGATGGCTGCGGAGTTCACTCCGTATGTTTTGGCCGGTGCAGCTACTGGTGGCGCTGCCGCAAGCGTACTGCGCTCTGGCGCTACGGCTGGCACCCTGACCGCAGGCACCGCAAGGGCCGCCAAGTACGCGCCGAAATTGGCTACATTCGCTACTGGCTTTGTTCGCGAGCACGGTGATGCGTACGACAGGATTAAGCAGATGAGCGGCGGGAATATGTCGAACCTGCAAATCATGGCCCTGGCAACCGCTGAGGCAGCGCTAAAGGCATCTGTCGAGTTGCTCGGTGTTGACTCTCTGGCGGCAACCGCAATGGCGCGCAGAGCCATGGCTAAGGGGCTGAAGGGTCGCGCGGCAAGCACGTTCCTCAAGGATATATTCGAGGGCACTGCGTCGGCCTCGCGACTCAAGGGCGTGGGAAAGTGGGCGCTGGGGTCACTTGGCGAGGGCGCGGAGGAGGTCGTCCAGTCCATGATCGAGGGCGCTGTCGACTTTAATGTGAGCGGGGGGCAGCTGGACACTCTGCCCACTGAGGCCGAACTGACAGAGGCGTTCATTGGCGGAGCCATCGGCGGCCTTATCCTTGGCGGCCCGTTCGCAATGATGGAGTCTCGAGCCGAGGAAGCCTCAAACAAGACGATGGAGGAGGCGGTCAAGGAGCCCGACGAGGACCTAATGCGGATCGTTGACTCTGAGCAGGTTGTTGACGCAGAAGGGAAACTCAAGCGCCAGTACAGCAAGGCCCAGCGCGACAAGTCGAACTACGCCTTTGGTGAGTTCCTTACATTCCTGGTCACAGATCTAAACATGGAGCCTTCTGAGGCGAACATCCTCATGAAGCTAGTTCGCTCGATGTCCTACAACATGGCGTACCAGAACGGCAGCCCCGTGACGGACTACCTCAATTTCTTTGCTGTCGCGATGAAGGACCTCCCGCCGGATGTGCTCGCGAAGGTGACAGACCCGCTCACGCCCAAGGAGGATGTGATCCTTATCCTGGAGGAGAACGGTCTTCGGGACAAGATCCGCAGCTTCTACGCAGAGAAAGACTTCGCCAGCTTCTATGAATCCATCTCTGGATTGTATACCTCCGACGGCAAGCCTCTTGGTGAGGTGGGCAAGGCTGTGGAAGAGGCCGTCAATGAGGACGGCGCTCCGCCAGCAGAGGGTGATGCGCCTGCGGCGACAGCTGAGCCGGACGTTGACCTGCCAGACTACAACCCGGATGAGTATCATCAGGTTGATCTCTCTGACTCCGGCGGGGTGGGGATTGCCAATGTGACGGCTGCCCTGTCCAGCGCTATAGCTGACGGCAAGAAGGGTGTGGCCATCAAGACCCCAAGCGGCACTGTGATTATCAGGCAGAAGGAGTCCAGGCAGGAGTCGCAGGCTGATCGCGAGGCCCGAGCCAAGGAGCATGAGGCGGCGCGCGAAGAGATCAAGAAGCAGATTGACGAGATCTCCAGCAGGATCACAGAGGCCATCAAGGCGGGCGACGCCGCGCTGATAAAGTCTCTGAATGCCGAGCGCTCGCTGATGTACGACAAGCAGAGCGAGATGGTCATCGAGCACAGGGACACGCAGATCGCCTCGATAGAGGGCACGCTCCACAAGCCAGAATACATCTTCGAGTCGGTGTCATTCGACGCCAAGAGAATTACGGGCGGAGTGAACGTGGACCAGTACTATGGCTGGCACTACGTCAAGGACTCCAACAGCCTGCTGTTTATCGGAGAGGATGGATCGGCCACGACATTCACCGATGAGCGCTTGGCTTCTTACATTTCAAGCAGGGCCAAGCTGGCCGGGCTGCTCGCTGCCCATGGAACCATCCAGTCCGAGCTGATGAAGCTGCGTCCGGAGGGGTCGCCTCGGCCGACGTACTCGGAGATCCTGAAGATGCTCGAGGACCCGGACTTGGATCCTGGCCTTAGAGAGCAGATAGAGGCGTTCACTGGAGAGGTAAGCCAGGTGCTGAGCGAGAGCAATGTGCTCCTGACGCCCACCGACTTGCTGTCCATGCTGGTGAAGCAGCTGGTCCAGCTTCAGGGAGCGCAGAAGCGCCGCGCGGAAGACGGCTCGGCCTCCGTAGATGACACGGCTTCTGTCCCAGAGAACCTGGCGGACAGCAACAAGCGTGCTGTTTATGGTCGCTCAAGCGAGGGAGGCAGAGAAGGGCTAGAGGTAGAGGGGAGCCCGGAGGCCGTAAAGGCTGCGGAGGAAGAGGGCGTACTGCCTGAAGAGGATCCGCTGGTCGACGACGACATGGACATTGATGATGTTGTCGAGGATTTCCAGGGTGACGAGAAGAAGGCGAAGAAGCTCCGCCGCATATCAAGAGGCCCGAAGGCTGCTTACATGGGGGACCATCGACTGATGGTGTTCTACGAGGGGGCTGATGCTGCCACGGTCGTGCACGAGTGGGTTCACCACCTCATGGCCGCAAACCTCATGCCGCACCAGATCCGAAGCCTGTTCCTGAAGAGCTTTGATCCGCAGATCGAAACAGAGGATGAGCTGTTCGCCCAAGGCGGCACCAGGTTCCGGGAGTTCCACGAGTTCGTTGCTAACGGCGTGCTGACTTATATGCGTGGATCTGCACCGCTGAAGGACAAGGCGATGGCGGAGGGCTTTGAGTTCGTCCGTCAGTCTATGGCCAGCGGGTGGACCGAAGTGAAGATGATGTTCTCCATGAACGAGAAGCGCACTGGTGTCCCGTATACGCTGAACAAGGAGCTGGTTGACGCAATGGACGGACTGTTCCTCGGGCTTGAGGAGTTAGACCCAGCTGCCGTGATTGCTGGATCCACCTACCCGAGATCCCCTGACATCCTTCAGGCCTCCGGGGCAAGCAATCCAGTATGGAGCAAGGGCAAGTACCAGCGCTGGAAGGGAGTGGAGCAGGGCATCAGAAAGAAGATGCGCGCGGCCAGATCCAGAATGTCTGTCGAGGCTAGAGAGCGGGCAGACGCGCAGGACATTCGCATCAAGCACTTCCTCGACGCGGCGCGCTTCATGCGGAATCCCAAGGCCGCAGCCAACGAGATCCTTCAGGCGCAAAGGGAATTGTTTCCGGACATGGACATTGACGCGGAGCTGCAGCAGCTCTTCCGCATGGCAGTAGGGAAGGAGTCCAGCCCTGACACTATGTTCATGGGGCAGAGGTACGGCGGTGCGGACATCAGGCAGATGGTGCATATCCACTCGGCGTCACAGTACGACAAGAACCTGGACGGGACCGTCGCAAAGGAGGCGGTTCAGAATGCGGTGTTCGCGACAAAAGGCGAGGAGACGCCGGCAATCCTGTTCGGGTCAGAGGACGTCGAAGAGGGGGAGGTGCTTGATGCGCTTGGCCAGGGCCCTGGTGGTGCGGTCAGAAGCTTCATGGCCGACAACGGCATTGGCATGAACCCGGAGACCATCGTGGAAAAGTACCTGCCGGCGTACAAGAGCGGCCAGAAGGAGGGGGATCCGGGAGGATATGGCGCGGCTAAGATCGCGCTCATCGGTGGGGCCGAAACATGGCATGTGATCACTGCGTCGGAGTGGCGAGGTGGCATATACCAGACCGAGGTTAGGGGCACGGGTGCCGCCTACAAGGAATATGTAGTGACGGGGACGCACGACTTTGACTATAAAATCGCGGAGTGGTTCGAGATTGCAGACGGAATAGAGATGAAAATCAATCCGCTCCTGCAGATTGACAAGAACGACAAGCACGCACTGGCCACTGGCACTGTGGTTTCGTGGGTGCATGAAAATAAAGAAGATTCGTTCACGTCTAAGGGGTACAAGAATGCCGTCAGGGCCTCGATGAAGTACCTCGGCAACGTTAAAGAGATCTCAATTGACAGGATTTACGAGGACATCTCTGAGGTGGCGCGAAACGCCGAAGAATTGTCTGGCCGTGGGGAGACTCTTGGCGACATGTCGTATGGAGAAATCGAGGTGATTGATACCTTCTCAACCCCAGGTGCTGACATCCAGCTCTTGGGCCGCCCGAGGGGGAAGGGCCAGGCGTGGAAGGTGCCGGTCCTCAACAATGGAATTCTTCAGTTCAAGATGAAGTACGGCAAAGACGTCCGGCTGCCGTACGACATCGCATTCAATGTGATACCGAAGGTTGTGGTGGGGAAGGACTACCCGTTCCCCATTAACCGGGACTCGCTCATCGGGGCCGCCAAGACGGTAGTGGAGGACGCGCTGGAGGCCCTGGCCGACGCAGATAAAGCCCGCCAACTGCAGGTGCTGGAGGAGGTAAAAGACAAAGCGCCGACAGTAAAGGGGTCTCGCAGCCTGAAGCTCGTAGACATCTCTCAGGCAGTCCCGCCAGATCTGATGGACAGGATGACTGGCGACCGGGACTTGGGTCTAATTGCCAAGGCAATTTCTCGGGCGTACAACATCATGGTGGTTGACCTAGAGGCAAAATATAACCCGGACGGCGCATTCAGCCCGGTGACTTTCGGCGGGCTGTTGCTCAACAACGACGCGGAGGGCATCCGGTTCGGGGTCCCGGCCAAGGGAACGCCCGGAACCATGTATCACGACGTGGGCGTGACGGCTCGAGACGCGTTGCGTATATCGAGGGACAATGGGCGAGACCCAAACGAGGTGTTTGCCGAGCGCATGGCCGGAATTATGCTTCACGAGCTGGGGCATCAGGTGAACCACACCGAGGGGCAGGAGCACGCAAGGGCCATGACGTTTATGGCCGGGCACGTTGCCGAGGGTATGGTCAAAACAACCAAGATTGTGCTGCGAGCGCTGAAGAAAATAGACTCTGATGGCGTGAGTCGAATAATGCGGAGACTGGAGGAATACTACTATGAAACAGCAGAATACAAGGACTACGAAGCAATTGATCGTGTCAAAAGCGCTAGAGACAAGCAGGCATCAGAACTCGGGGATAGAGGGCCTGTTGAAGGAGATGGCGGAGGCAGACGGCCTGGACTGGGGGGAGATCGAGGCGATGGCCGAGCGGGACCGGGCCCTGTTGAAAGACTTAGAGTAGACGACCCAAGGCTGGACGAGCTGAACTACTACCTTGAGGATGTGCTTGGCGGCAGTGACAGGTTCTCCGTCATCCCCGTCTCCTACCAAGATGGGCGGAACGACGGTCTCAACATTGGCATCCTGAGGCTCCCCGAGAACGTCCGGGGAGAGGGGCGCGGCTCCACGGCGGTGAGGCTTATTCAGTCCTTTGCCGTTGCAAACGGTCTCAGTGTCGTCAACGTCAGCCCGTACCAGGAGCATGCCGGCTTCTATGAGAATATGGGCTTTACGCTGAAGGAGGGGAGCTCGTCGACCTATGAGTGGACGCCAACCCAGTCAGCGCCGACCATGGACTTGGCGGCTAAGGCGGGCTACATTCCTGTGGTTCACGGAAGCAACGTCGAGGGCATCAAGACATTCAAGACGGATCCGACAGAGGTGGTGGATACGCCAGATGGCCCGCGCCAAGTGCAGATGGGCGTGCACGTGGGAACCACGAAGGCTCAAGCCAAGCACCCGGTTGCGTACGAGCTGTTCGCCAAGGTCAACAATCCGCTTAGGCTTAAAGACGTAACCAAGTGGGACGCAGAAAGAATCCTCCCCCAGCTAGACCTCACAGAAGAGGAGATGGCGAGAGTCAACTCGGTGAGCAAGAAGGGCGGGTTCAGGGAGCGGGTCATCCAGGCCATCCTCAAGAAGCGCGGGTATGACGCAATCGTATACGCCAACGAGTTCGAGGGTGAGGGGGATTCGTACATCCTGTTCGATGACAGCCAGCTCAGGACTCCGGAGGAGATCGCGCAGATGGATGCTGCTCCGCTTCGGAAGAAGCTGTCCGACAGGCGGTTCTACTACTCCCCAAACAACGTCGACGTAAAGTGGGCCATGGAGTTCGACCCGCAGGCGCTGCTCGATAGCCCGTCTGTTTATGATGAGCCCATCGTGGAGGATTCCCAGCCGCGCAGTGGAGATGATATCGAGACGGCGAAACAGCTTGGCCAGGCCCTTGAGGATGAGGTTCTGGTCTACGAGCAGTTCGTGGGCAGCTCCCCTATGGAGTTCCTGGTCTGGCTGGGCAAGACCACCATGGCCAAGGACAAGGAGTTGCTTCGCCGGCTCGCCGACGACTACTTCACCCCGTCCTGGATTCAGGCGCTTGAGCATGAGCGAAAGACGGGAGAGGTGCTGACATCCTGGGGCCTGGAGGATAAGCCCCTGCCGTTTCCGGTAAAGTGGAACGAAGAAGTCATGGCCGCATACGGCAAGGCTGTTGCGGAGAACGGCTGGACTCTTGCGGATAATGAGGCGGAGATGTCCGACCTGCTTACCGACCTAATGGCGAAGGCACAGTCGGAGGGCGCGGAGTTCGTTGAGGAGGAGAGCCTGCTGAAGCCCAACATAGATCTCGCCAATGACCCGGAGGGGATCGACATCGTCGAGGACGACCCAGGCACCCTCTACTACAACCAGTCCGAGAAGAAGCGACTGCTCGGACGCCTGCATGGAATTGTGGGCAAGGGGAAAGACTCACACAGGATAGTGAAGCAGATCATCGAGCATGTGAGTGGCGGCGTACTCAAGGCTGATGAGCACTGGACCGCAGAGGACGTGAGAGACGAGTGGTATGACGCCGCAGTTGAGTACCTCATGCCGTCCGGAGCGTCTACTCCAGAGGCCCGTGTAGACAACCGGCTCGGGGTAGAGGGCGAAGCCGACCCGCTTACCGAGGCCATCAGGATTGTTGACCTTGGGTTCGAGAGACAGAAGGTAGGGAACCTAGCCGACGACAAGGCTGTTGATGACATTGACGCCGGTGCGGCCACAGTGGAGCTGACGGATCAGCTGCGCGGAAGAGAGGGGTACTCTGAGCGCAACATGAAGTGGCAGGGGTTCGGGGCCAGAGAGGTCCGCGCCTTCGCCGACTACATCAAGAGATTCATGAGCCGGGTCAACAAGCAGTTCACTAACATGCAGCACCTCGTCTACATGCTGGACAACTACACCCACGGCGGGGCCTTCGCCAAGCTGGTGCTTGCGCCGGTCAAGGCTGGTCGTGCGATTGCGGCTAGAGGTGTTAACTCTGACAACGCTGCAATGCAGAACCTGCTGAAGAAGAATGGCATCGAGTCAATCGCCATAATGCAGAGACAGCACAAGACTAGCGTCAAGCGCATGACTGCCGGCGAGATCGTGCACATCTACATGTTGACGCGCGACCCGAAGACTCGCGACTCGCTCATCAAGTCCAACATTGACCTGTTCCCTGGCGGCAGCGAGCAGATCATCGCCGACGCTGAGCGCATTGTATCGGAGAACAAGGACTACCAGACAGTAGCCGATGCCATGTTCGCCTACTACAATGACAAGTACGGCGAGCTGAACAAGGTGTTCAAGGAGCACGGGGACGGGCGTCAGCTTGGTAACCGTGGCCTGCACTACGTGCCTGTTGTCCGAGAGGGCGAGGTGATGGAGGACGCAGAAGCTGCGTACCTGCGCGTGAGTGGTGGGGATGAGGTTGATGTCGGCGGGACCGCCAGAGATGTGAAGCCTACGGGTGAGCCGTCTGTCGTGAAGCGCTTCCGTGGTGGGGCTGCTCGTCCAATCCTGATTGAGAACCCATTCAACACATTCAACAGATACTCGGTGATGACCAACAACTTCATCGGCAAGCTGCAGCGAATCAAGAAGATCACCAAGATCCTCAGCGTTAAGGGGAGCAAGGGGGTTGATCTGCAGAATGCATTCAACAAGACGTTCGGCCCCGGTCAGAACGAGTTGAGCACGCTGATTGACTTGGTCACCAGAGAGCTGCGCTATGACGGGCGCACGGAGATCGGCGGGGACTTGGAGCCGTTCATGCGTGATGCTCGCAACAGGTTCCAGGTTGGTATCCTTGGTGCCAGAGTGACGACGCCGCCGAAGCAGGCCGTGTCGCTGCTGCAGGCTATGGCTAACATTCCGGGCGGGCCGGAGGCTCTCCTGACCATGGCTAGCAATGGCATTAAAACCATGATGGCAATGAGCCGCAACATCGCTGACCGAGCGGCCAATCAGAAGCCTGCGGATAGAATCAACAAGAGTTCCTCCCTATACCTGAGGGGCACACGGGTGCATGATCTCATAGAGGAGTTCGCTCCTTGGATCTTCGAGAGATACCCAGACCCTGACTACCAGGACTTGGCTCGCTCCGGACGCCTGATCCAGCTGGCTATGGCACCGATCAAGAACGTCGACATGTGGACCGTTGGCACGGCCTTCGAGACTGCATACGACCAGTCATATGCTGCGCTAATTGGGCGCGGATACGATAAGGCTGAGGCCCACCGGCTTGCCGGAGAGAACGCAGCTGACATCATCACTGCAACCCAGCCGCCGTCCCTTATCCACGAGCGCACCCTGTTCCAGACCGGTTCAGAGTACAAGCGATCTGTCGTGGTGTTCAGCGGACAGACCATCAACAACTTCCAGGAGTTCAGAGACAAGATGATCCGCCCCTTGTTGAGTGGATACAGGAAGGATGGATGGAGTGGAGTGGGGAAAGAACTGCAGCCGTTCCGTAAGAGGGAGAACCCTCTGGATGTGTCTGTCAGCAAGAGGCTGATGTACGGGGCTGCGCTTCCGGCGTTCACGATGTTTGCAATCATGAACCGCCGCTGGCCAGAGGACGAGGAAGATATGCTCCGCGCCCTCATAAGCTATCCGATTGGATCAATCCCAGTGTTTGGGCAGATGACCGCAAGTCGGATAACGATGCCAGGGTCAGATCTGGACTTCGCGCCGCTGCACATGCAGATGACTGTCGACGCTTTCGCTGCCATATCTGATCTCGCCAAGCGAGAGGTTGGTACAAGAGATCAAATCCGAGCCATCGCCGAGTGGACTGGGCTGCCCGAGGCTATGATGCGCTTCGTGATTGAAGCTGGAGCCATGAAGGTTGACGGGCAGGACTTCTCTAGTGTTAGTAAGGATGAGTGGTTGGAACTTCTGCAGATTCCGGTGAAGGAGAGGGAGCGCTAGACGCCCCCTCCCTGACACCGCTCGACGTGCATGCCGCACTCGATGCACCGACCGCTGATCATGTGGCCATCGGTGACCACACGATCAAGCAGTTCGTGACTACACAGACTTGAGGATCCGTATCGCCTCGTCGAATTCATTGGGCGACAGGCTGCCTTTGAATCTGTCTTGATGAAACTGCTCAACGTATTCCTTGTGGAACGGAAGAGTCTTGCTAAGCACTGCATCGAGCTTTTCCTTTGTAGGGGGGTGCCCATCGTGTAGGGCCCGATGGTGTTCCGAACACAGCAGCACTCCATTCAGCAAGCTCCATCTCGCCCTCTTGTGTCTCCTTCCGATCAGGTGATGGGCGTGCATCTCGTCCTTTCTCTTCGTCTCTTCGTTCTCTTCTCTGCATATTACGCACCTTCCGTTGAATAGCTTGTGAATTGTTTCTGTCCATAGTCTATCTGCTCTCGTTTCCTTCGCTCTCATATTCTTCCTCTGGGTCGCACGCACAGACCCCGTCTTTGTCTATTGTGCACCAGCACGATGGGCACACCGCCTCCTGCTCCATTAGTTGCCACCCGCCACCGTCCTTCACCGACATCTTCAGGTAGTCGCTTCCTCCATCCGCTGCGATTGACTCACACTTGCACCGCCTGAAGTCATGCCTATGCATAGACTGAATGATGTCACCGCACTGCATGCACATCACCTTTGGCCCTGCTGTCGATTTATCCGCCTCTACCATAACGGCTTATCCTCCCCTGATGCTACGGATTGTATACCCGCGTCGATGACGTGCCAGAAGTGAGCGGCGTCCTCGGGCAGTATGCACATCAGCCACGGCTTGTTGTTCTTCTTGCAAAGCACCACGGGAATCTTGCGAACCTCAGACCCCTCGGCATCCTGTATCGCCTGCTCGTGTGCTGCATATATGCTGAGATTCTGAACATGCTTCACCTCCACCTGTATCAGCTTGTTGACATATGGACTCTCGCATTCAATGTCAGGGGATTCAGCTGTGCCCTTGACCTGCTGCCCCCTTCTCCACCTCAAGCCGGTGACCTCCTCCATCAGCTTGGCCGCTTGTCTCTCTGCTCTGCTGCCTTTCTGTCTACTATTGATCGGCACTGCTAACCTCCATCCTTCCTTCCGCCTTCACTACCCGTGCTCCTCGTACACTGCCCGTGCTGGATCTGGAGTGGAAACAATCACATCCATCTCCGGCTCGCAGTGCCATCCGTTGACGAAGCGAACCTCTGCCGCCACCTCATCCCACAGGACCGGAGCGTATCCGGTCTGCTCGATACACACGCACTTGTACCTCTTGTCCTCCATGCCCGGGGCGTTCTCAATCCTGTGAGTGTGCCCATGGACATTGAATGGACTGCGGTACTCCAGTTCATTTGGGTGCATCGGGACATGTGTGCACAGGAAGTCCTGGTCAAGCCTAATCCAGCAGGGCAGGATCTTTACAAAGAACTTCTGGTAGAACGCCACGTGACTGGTGTCATGGTTGCCAAGCATGAGCCACTTCTGTCCGTGCAGTCGCCCCAGCTGTTTGATGTTCGCCTGCCCACTGCCGACGTCACCGAGGACCAGAACTCTGGCCCCCGGCTCGACGGTTTCATTCCACCTCTTGATGATATGCTCGTCCCTCTCCTCCGCACTGGAGAAGCCGCCGATGTGGACGCGCTCCCCGAAGTGCGGGTCGGACGTGATATACAGCCCGTCTGTTTTCATTTCCGCCTCCTCTACTTCTTCCATTTCCTCTTGGCTTTCTTTTTGTCTTCGCGGTACTGCTGGTAGCGCTTGAACGCACACTCATTGATGCAGTAGTAACCTTGCTTCTCGTTACTAAACATCTGGTGCTGCACGGTGCCAGCCGCAGTAACCCTGGTCTTGCTCTTGATTACGTCCGTGGACCCAGTCCAAGGGCATTGCCATTTCTCTCCACCAGCCAGTACGCCGGCGTGAGTCTTCGGTTTGTGGTATGGTTCGAGTGCTTTCCACACGCGCTCCAGCAGGCGCACGTCCTTCTTGCAGTAGCTAACCATTAGCTTCATCGCCTTCGGGCAGTTCTCCAGAAGGATTGCCTCCCATGTAGAGAAGCCACCATCATCACCCTTACCCTCACCGAACAGCAGCTTGCCTATGTAGTCGAGACGGTTCGAGTTGAGATAGAATCTCTTCCTCGCAATTACCAGAGTGTCGACCGTCTTCCAATCAGCCATAGGTTCGAGGCCATGGATGAGACACCGAGTGTTGAACCACCTGATGTCAAACTTGTCCCCGTTGTGCGCTACTAGTTCGTCGGCCTCGTGGGCTACCTCGAGGAACTTCTCCAACATAGGCCCGTCGTCACCCATATCCCACTCAAGGTGGTGGACTTTCTTCTCGCCCTCCCACTTGTAGCAGATGCAGATAACCGCACGCTCCCTGATGATGTTGCTTGGCTGGATGCTGAGCTTATACCCGGCCCGCCAGAACATACCGATGTTGGGGGATGTCTCAATGTCCCAGATGAGCCTCTTCACTTTTCTAGGTTTGTATGTCTCTAGTGTCATGCATGTACCTGTGGCTAGAAGGGCAAGTCGTCGGCGACTCCTTTCATAGAGCTATCCGCTCCACCCGTCTTTCGTCCCTCGTTCTCATTGAGGAATACATTAAGCCAGCGCCCTTCCATGGGCACGATGGCAATCTCTCCGGTAAGAGTTCCGCCCTCGGCGGTCAGGATGTATCCACACCACATATACCGAGTTCTCTCTCTACCGCTGGCGTCATTGTACTTTCCCATGCTGGCGCACAGGTCTCCCTCGATGAAGTGCTCGCCCTCCAGGGGCTTGCATACGAACTTCTTGCCCGCTGCCGGAACACCGTCCAGCTTCACCGAATAACGTGGCTGGCCATTGTAGTCGTCAGTCCAGATAGATCCGAACTTCTTCCACTCCTTGCCCTCCATTGCTCCCTCTTGATGGATAACCATCTCGCCTACGAACTGCATACTCTACTCTCCTCGTCTTCGTTGTTGTATTCTTCTTTTGCGTCTGCCAACGCCTCCCGCAGCCGCTCGACCTCGTCTGCCATCCTGTCCAGTAGATCTGCCAGTTGGGTGTCGCCGTCACCGCGTACCATTATTGCATAGGCGCGGGCACTAGGCTCGCAACGCTTGTCACTCACGATCCAATGGTTGCCGAGTCTTCGTTATTGTGCTCTTCTTCCGCGTCCGCGAACCCGTCTCTGTGCCCTTCTTCTCGTGCAGCATCGATGCAGAACTCACACGGCGTCACCTCTATTGCGTCTCCTGCGCGTCCGTAACAGCGGGCCTCTAGCGGTTTCTCGCACTCGCTACACTCGACTGACACATTTACCTCTACTGTTATCTCACTGGCCATTAGTATTTCCTTGGGTCGTACTTGTTTGCAATGCACCAATACTCGAACTGGTGGCAGAATGCCGACTTCCAGTCCTCTGCGATGTCATATGGAAACGGCTTTAACTCTGCCGTCTTCCTGTCTACCACCAGCTGCACGAGTGCCACTGGCGTACCCTCCATCCGCTCATCCTCAGTTAGCTTGTCGTATCCCCCGAGCTGTAGCTTCCACTTGGCATACGGGGCCTTCAGCTTGCTGGCATCAGTCGTCTTCACGTCAGCGATCACGACCGACCCGTCAGCACACAGCCATTCAAGGTCCGGCGTACCCGCAAAACCGCAGGCAGCCGAGGCCCTGTTGACTTCCGTCTTGCCTACACCACCACCGAACGACTCAGTCATATAGTCACGGATAGCAAGCGCAGCCTTTTTGAACAGCTCATTCTCTGGTACTTCTCCCAGATCAAAGAACCTGTCGATTGCTGCGTGATATGCCTGACCAATGTCTGCCGCTTCGTTCGTGTACTCATCGGCCTTGGCCCTGACCACAGAGATGTATGCGTCCAGCTCGGACTGCGTAACACCTGTGTAGTCAATCGACGCAGCCGCCTTTACTGCCTCATTGATCTTCCACTCTCCGAGGGAGTAGGACTCAACCTGACCACAGATAGACGTAACGCTGGGCAAGAAGCCCAGCTTACGTGCGTCCCTAACGGTTGGTGGTCTCTGAGTCTCAACTACCTCATCGCCCGATGGCAGCAGGATCTTCTTGGGCTTTGCTCTGTCGACGCCCTCCACGATCTTGCCGCTGTCTCGGTCGTAGTATCGGATCTTCTTCTCTTTCACTAGGCCTCCACCCAGGCGAGATCATCCTCCACTACAAGCACAGCCTCTAGCTTTTTGTCCAGCCTTTCTGCCTGCAGCGCCTTGAGGAAGTCTAGGTTGGTTGCGCTCCTGCCCGCAGAGGAGTAGAAGATCTGCGGATAAGAGGACTTCCCCGTCCACTCGTAGTCTACAAACCTTCCGGTCTCCTCGCACAGGTGAAGCATCTCCCACGCCTTCTCGCATACTGGCAGCTTCTTTGTGATTCTCTTAGCCACTGATCTGCACCCCCGATCTGTTGCACTCAATGTACAGCGTTGTTCCCAGCTCCTTCGAGCAGGTGAAGTAGTTGGGATGTGAATCTTCCATGCCCATGCCTGTGGCCAGGGCCTTACCTGCGTCCAGACATCGCTCCAGGTCGTGGAACTTGTCCGCCATGGTTGCCGCTGGTGCTGCCTGCTTCTGAGACTGACCGCCTCCGAATGATGGTGGCGCGCTTCCGCCCCCGCCCATCTGCACCTTGGCTACCTGAATCTTGCCTTCCTTGTATGGATTAGGCTCGACTGTTACTGTTCCATTTGGCGCAACGAGGCCGGCCTTCTGGCCAACTGCGCTGATCTCGCCATTGTATGGCTCGCCGTCGAGGTACCCCACCACATCAAAGTAGAAGATGGTGTAGTTCTTTCCCTGCGGCTTGTACTCACGTGGCACTGATACTGTATCTAACTGTAACTGCATTGTACTGTCTCCCTTAGTCGAACATCTCTACGATTGCTTCGTAGTGTCCTTTTTCTGTTTCCTCTGCCCTCAACACTCCGACGTACCCAGGCGGGTCGTCCTTGAAGGTTTCCATTACATTGACCTGGAGTGTCTCAACTCCACCCTCGTTGTTGAACCTGTGAACGATTGCTTTCATCACCTTCTCGTGCTGATCCGTGTCGCCCACTAAACGTATTGTGAATTCCATCTCATACCCTATCTTGGGTTAGCATTCTGAGCGCCCTTTCACTGAGCGTCAAGAATTATTTGTGCCACGAGGGAAACTAGAAGTCCCCCTTGTATGCGGCGTACTTGCTTTCGTGTACGAACAGCTGCAATCGCTGAACGAATATGAATGACAGCATGCCCACTGGTCCCGATCTGTTCTTCGCGATATCAACAATCATTGGCCAATCCTTGCCTAGCCCGAACTCCGACCACGGTCGGCCTGGGAGCTTGGAGAGCATGATGACAGCATCTGCATGCTGCTCGATCTCTCCCGAATCCCTGAGGTTCTGGACGGTGGGCAGTGGTGGCGTCGTCTCCTTGGACTTGTTGTTCATATCACGTGACAACTGACTGAGCACATTGACACATGCATCGTGTTTCTTTGCGAATGCCTTGAGCAGCTGACACCAGCGCCCAACGCTACGGCTTCTGTTACCAGACCTCTCGTCCTTTGTCTCGGACAGTAGGGTAAGATAGTCAAGCCAGTAGTTCTTGCATCCATGGTTTTTACCGCAGGACTCGAAGAACCTGAGGACATCAAAGATCGTGGCCGACCCATTGTCCATTAGATACAACGGTTCCCGCTTGATCTGGTCATACGCAACCTTGAACTTGTTAAGCTCAGTGGAGCTGTACTCCCCAGACTGTAGCTCGTGCAGGTTTACTCCCGCCCGGATTGCAGCCAGCTTGATCATGATGTCCGCATTGGACACCTCGATTGTGGCTACCGCTTGAGGTATGCCAAGGCTCAGGGCGTGCTCTATCTGATCGCATGCTATGGTTGTCTTGCCGCATGACGGCTGAGCTGCGAACACATTAAGAGTGCGAGGCTTCAGGCATACGAGTAGCTGGTTGAACTTATCCCATCGCCACCTCGTGCCATTGTACTCACCCTTCCTTGCCTGCTCAAACTGTGCCGTCGGGTCACAATCCACCTCTGCTGCCGATGTGACAGCGGAGGTAGACTCACCGAGTAGCACCTCTAGCCTGCTGTATGCCCTCTGTATGGCGTCGTACCCGTCACCCCTGGGTGTTGAGGCATCCAGTGACTCCGAGAGGCGTACAGCGCATTCTGAGGCCTCGTCAAACGCAGCGATCTCCTTCAGTCTCTGCGTGTGTGCCCGCATATTCGCAAGGCCCAGGCTGTGGTCAACGAACTTGTACAGGTCGTCCATCGGGATCTCTGTCTCTGATCCTATCAGAGCTATGTCCCAGGGGAGTCCCTGTGCATCCTTGTCTATGCAGTACTTCAGGACCAGCGCAGCCGAGTGATCCTCCACGCTGCTGGGTGTTATCCCCTCGGCGCGCAGTATCTCTACGGCTGGCGGCCCCTCGTAGATGCAAGACCCAGCAACACAGCACTCAACTACGTGCCGTGCGCTCATCTGCATCGTGTCGCTCATGCTATGTTGCGTCCACTAGTGCAGCCAGCATCCTGTCCGGCCCATTCCTTATTGTCGTGCCCAGTGCATCAACGCCCTCGTTGTGGGCAGCTTTGATGAGTCCGTCGAGCTTGGCACTCAGCTTCTCCGGTGACAGTGCGTTCGCTGATACCTCGTAGACGATCTCTTTCTTGATTGCTTCTGATTGTTTCTCTGGCATATACCTTTCTCTATTTGACCAAGAACGCGTCGAGGTCAGTTGTTGTTTGTGAAGGTAGGTACGCCCCGACCTTGCCGATGAACGACATAGGTGATGCGAACTCCTCCGATGTTCTCTTGCAGTACACTTCAAAGGCTGCAAGAAGTTCGTCATAACCATGCTTGGCTGAGTATTCCTTGAACTTAGCCGCATGTTTGCTGGGGAAGAAGTCCCCTCTGTAGTACCTGGCCCATATGTCAATGAACCCGCCTAGCTTGAACGCCGGCACAGCTACCGCCGGGCGTTCACAATCACTGCCAGCAGCACCATCGCCGACGATAGGGCCGCTAGGTACGCCATCACCACCATCACTTCCTCCTGAGTCATCTCCACCTCCTTGTGGTAACTCGAATACCTCCCAGTCCCAGCCCCTAACAGTGCCGGATCGGGTCCGATGAGGTTTCTTTTTTACATAGCCAGCCTTAGCTAGCTCTTGCATTGCCTTGCGAGTGGCGTCCCTTCCCTCTGCCGATGCGCCAGACAGCTGCTTCATGTTGCAGTTCCAGTTGTCAGGCTTGGCGATAAGGTACACCAACAATCCCTTGGCTCTCCATGAGAGTGAGTCGTCGTCAATGGCAGACTTGTCTACCTGTACGAACGGAAGCTCCCTTCTCTTTACTCTAATAATCATTATAGCCCCATCGGCGCGGATCGATGATGCCCGCAGCCGAGGCAGTGACGCCCGCCCCAGCCGATGTGCCACCACACGCTGCCGCACTTTGGGCACTTTAGTCTGTGCCCTTCGGTGTTCCAGTAGTCGTTCAGATTTATGTGGCCAGACTGCTTCACGTGCTTTACTTTGCCCTTCTCTTCTTCCATTGCCTTCCTCTCATTCTCTTTGTGATTATCTCGCCTGCGCTTGTCTTTGTTATCTTGCTCATGTCGCCGCGCACCCCGAACCTCTGAAGCATAGCAAGCTGAGCGGGAGATGCAAGCCCCGCCTTGTGTCTTTCTATGACCATCCGATGCGCCTCCCTGCAGTACCCGCTAGCCATACCCTCGGCATCAACGCGGAACCCAGACAGCGAGCGCACCATCCAATCAGGAGCGGCACCGTAGTCGCTAGCATTATTTACCTTGAAGTCAAAAACACCAGAGTCACCAACCACTGAGGCTATCCACGCAGGATCAATAGTCTTGGGCTTCCGCTTGTGATTGATGTCGATGTACTTGGCCAGCTTCTCCAGTCTCTGATCAGCAACAGATGCGCCTGCGCTCTCTACCAAGTCAAGGATGTCGCAGTTCCCCGAGCTACGCATCAGCCTCTTGGCCTCCTCGTGGTGCTCCCTGTCCACGGCTAGCAGTGCGGCCGGAGTACACAGGTCGTGTGTCTCGTGTTGCCACAGCGGGTCGAGCACAAGCAGGTGATCCTTCCCGTCGCTCAGCCTAGTGCCACGGCCCACCATCTGCGAGTACCTAGCTCGGGATAGGGTTGGCGACATGGGCCAAACGGATTCGATTGTCGGCTCATCCCATCCCTCAATCAGCAGGTCAGAGTTGGATAGCACCGCCCCAGGGGTGCTTCCGAACCACTCGAGGATCTCATCTTGATCCTTTGACTCACCATCCACATGCCTTGCGTTTATGCCCATGTCCACCAGCTCATCAACAAACATCTTGCTTGCATGAATCCCCGGAAGGAAGGCTACAGACTTCAGCCCCGTGGCTGCGCCGACAGCAGACTGAGCAAGCCCACGTATGTAGGGCAGTATCCTGTCCTCTACGTCTGACTGCTTCAGCTCACCTGCCGTCTTCCTGATACCCGAGAAGTCAAGCTCAACGGGCAGCGAGTGCGTAACTATAGGCGACAGGTATCCGTCAACGATGGCATCGCGCAACCCATACTCAAAGATGACCGGCCCAACGATCTCCTCGATGGACTTGTTGTCACCCCTGTCTGGGGTTGCAGTGAACCCGATCACATGATCTGGTGCTATCGCATCTATCACCCGCTTGTATGTAGCAGCCGCAGCGTGGTGCGCCTCGTCAATGATAAGCACACCGAACTTGCCCTTGAGCCTGTCGATTCTGGATGGCATTGACTGAACGGATCCGACCACTGCGAACTCACCATCGGATGATATGGATCCCATCTCCACCCCGCAGGGGACACCGAACTGTTCGATCTTCCCCTGCGCCTGAGTGATTAGCTTACGCCGATGTGCCAGACACAGCACTTTTTTCGCCTGCTGTGATGTGCTCAAGCTTAGTTCTGAAATCAAGCTCGAGAAGATCACAGTCTTCCCCGTCCCAGTTGCCAGTACACACAGACCACGCATTAGCAATGTCCTCCGCTCTTGTTAGAATCACCTGCCTCGGGGTGTCGTTGATTGCTTCGCAGTAGATGTTCATGACGCTGACTTCACCCTCGTCGTCAAGATATCCATCGGCCTTGAGACACCCAATGAATGCTGCGTCGGCCATGTCAGCCGGCTGAAGTGGAGAGGTCACGTATATAACATGCCACCCCATGTCGTGCGGCGTCTGCCACTTGTTCTCACCCAAGTCTACGTGGCGGGCAGCGGATAGCCGAATGGCCTTGAGTATCCGGCTAGACATACCGTACTTGCTCAGAGCACCGGCCCCGCTGTTGGCATAGGCCCCGTCCATCCCCATCCTGATGATCTCGGCGCACACATCAGGGCAGGCGTTGTATGCCCAGAGAGGCACACTGTTGAGAATGTCCACCAGCACGGGCGTCGGCAGCTGTGACTCGATTCGCTGATCCAGCTTAACTCCGGTTACCATGATGAGGCCGGACCCCAGCATACGGCAGAGGTCCGGGTCTATGTGGTGAACTACCAGCTCCTTGTGTTGAGAGCCGGCAACCCAGGCTGCGCCGTTGGTGCTCAGTCTGGTTTCCTCTGGTAGATCTTGGGCCAGCAGTGCCTTAATATTCGTTGGCAGCACTCCTGCTGATAGGGACGCAACTTGAAAGCTGGGCCCGCTGAGAACTGGAACGTCAGCTGCTGTTTTGAATCCGCCCCCAAGGTAGTCTGCTCTGATCTTCTCGAGCAGTTTGATTGCTGGTTCTTTGTAGTCACTTCTGATTGCCTCCATCATCTGGCTGATGAACATGCCCTGGCCCTCGATGCCAATGGTCTTGTTTGCCATTGACGTCATCATCCGAGCCAGATTGGCAGAGGCGATACCAGTCCCCGCGCCATCGGCCAGGTCCTTCAGCCATATATAATCGTCTCCGCCCATGTCCGCTGCCTTCTGGAACAGCGCCTTGAACTCTTCGGATTCGCACCCCCCAATGATCCCGAGGGGGACTGAGTCCTCGACCGCCCCGTTCGGCGGTGCTGCGTACAGCACACTGAACATCTGCTTGGTGTCAGCGGAAAGGTCTGAAGCCCCAGACGAAATCGTATCGGCATACAGCTTGTATCCGAATGCATACCACGGCAACCCGCGCCGTGTCTTCCCATCACACCGATCTCTGATCTTCTTCACGGCGTACTCTGCTTCTAGCTTCTTAGTGTCCAAAATGGATCCCTCCTGTTGTTGTGGTTCCCACACTTTGTCTAGCCATGAGCTACCTGTGTTCATCGGCCAGGTCCGATCTGAATGTCAGCACAGTCGCGTCCTTGTGGAGGCTGATGTCCACGTCAAGAGACGTATCGATCGCATCCTCAAGCTCGTCGGCGGTGAGCGCCTCATTCTTTGACATCATGTAGAACTCCGACCGCCCCCGAAGGGTGCTGCCCTTTACCGCCGCGCTGCTTGCCGGCACGATGGTCACTCTGAATGTATTAAGCATAGTATTCCTTTATCTTTTCTGCATACCTATTCAATGAAGACCCGATCAGTCCGGGAGATGAGTTAACCTCGATCACCTTGACCCCGCCGCCCTTCGTTGTGCACACGTCAACCGCACCGAAGTTCAGGCCGAGCATCTCGACAGCCTGCTTGGCTGCTGACTTGCATCCCTTCGGAGTCTGACTGACATACTTGCCCTGAAGAACCCAGCCCTTGCTGTGCGTTCGGCACAACGGGTCTGGTCCGTCACCCTCGGGGACCTTGATCATGCACCTGATGATCTTCCCTTCCATGACGTGCACTCTGTACTCGGTGTCGATGTCAATCAGCGGGCGGACATACCGACCAGCGGTGACCGTGACGCCCCACTGCTTTGGTGCGAGCCCGGCGTCGAGTAAGACAAAGTCGTACCCAGAGAAGTGCTTCACTGGCCTAGACACATACATGCCTCCGGCCTCATTGAACACCTCGCCCTCGGTCCACACTGGGATTGACCACGTATGACCCTGAAGGGCCTTGTGCTGGATCGCCTTGTTGCCGCACTTCTTGCAGGCCTCTGGCGTGTTCACCACCTTGCCCGCCACGATGCTACCGTGGCTGCCCCAGTTGATGACCGTCTCGCCTGGTGCGTTGATGGGGGCGGAGGTAACCTCCACTCCCAGCGCCTCGCCCAGAGCCAGACCAGTCTTTTTGGTTTTGCTAGTGACTGCTATCAGCATTTCCCGAACTCCTCTCTGTGCTGTACCCATGCAGCGTCAGTTGCCAGTGCACACGAGCTGTGCATTTCGCTCTCCTTCTCAAACGGTGAGCTATAGAGAGGAGTCATACAGATCCTGCAGAGCAACCTGTTCTTTGAGCCCGAGTTCCCAACATTCATCTGGCTCGGGCTGTTTGCTTTTTTTGACGCGTCTACCTCCTCCTTCTTCGGCGTATCATTTACCGCAGTGAACGAGTCCCGCTCGTGGTTCCACTTCCACGTGGTCCCGCCAAGGAAGTTGCTGCACTCAGAATATACAGACACGCAGTTGACAGTAGTCTTGCCACCCCCATACCCAGCGCTGTATCCCCCAGCATCGTACGAGCCGAAGTTGGTCGATTGCGTCCGCTTCTTTTTGTAGTAGTCGTTGCTGTACCAGCACCCATCAACAAGGTCACCTTTCTCCTCGTTGACAATGGACACCTGGCCCTTCGCATTCATGAACGCGACTCGGCTTTCAAGTGAGATGAACTCCTTGATCATGCTCAGCACGCCATCATGCATCTCGAACCCATTGGCGAAGTGGGGGAGATAGTCTTCCGCAAAGATGCGAGAGTCGCTCCTCCCTGTGCATGTGGTAGAGACGCCGATCTTATGGATGGTGCCGTTGTGCACCATGCCCACGTTCCTTCCCTTGACCCTGAATGGGTGACAGTTCTCCTTGTTGGTGCCACCACGAGTGGTGTACCGAAGGTGGATTACCATCGCACCGTTCTTGGTCTCCTTGATGTCCTTCTTGATGCCGTCAATCGCATCATCGAGGGCCTCAATGCCCTTCCTGATGACCAGCTTGCCGCCACGCGCGAACATCCAGCCCGCACCATCCGAATTACTTGACCAAGCAAACCTAAGTTTGTCCTCGTCCAGCTTCTCACCCTTTGGCTTGTGAATAATGATACACATTATACAGCCCCTTTCTTTGCGCTCTTCTTAGTAACGGGAGCGTCTCCGTAGTACTTGTTCTTGACCATCGTATTGTCCCCCGTTTTCCACTCAGTAAGAGACGGGTAGGCGTTCTTTGGATTGCCATCCACCCACTTCCAGAACCCCGCCGGCGTGGGGTTCTCGGCCCCCTTGGTGTACCAGTAGAGCGCAGTGACCGCCTCAAGGTTTTTGATCACAGTCTCTGAGTTCAGCGTGCCACGGAAGATGCGAAGCTCAACCGTGTTCTTCCCAGTAAGCATGACCGCAACGTGATGCGCCTCCCACTCTCCGCAGAACTCACCATCCTTGATCTGCTGGGCCGCCTCCTTGTACTCCACGTCTTGTGTATCCACAAACGCACTGGGGTGTGGCGGGCAATACTTTTCCATTTCCTTGAGTTGTCCCCGTTGTGAGATCTCAAGGGCGAAGTCCGGGTTCTCATAGATCATGCCCATGTACCTGACCAGGTGCTCTGTTGAGAACTTATTGATTCCGATGTGAACATGCATGCCGCAGCACTCACCAGTCGCAGCCTCACAGCCCAAGGACTCGAGCTTGCTAAGCGGCTTGGTGAACAGCTGCTTCTTCAGCTTCTTAGCGTAGCCAAGAGTCATCGGGTGGGACACAAACTCAGCCGCACCCATCGGTGCAGAGTGTCCGCCCATTGACTTGAGGATAGACGAGTCCAGCTTGTAGTACCACGTCGCCTTGTGAGCATCGGGGATAGACTTCTGGTGTACAGCAATGATGTTGTACGGAGACGTCCCGTTCTGCGTGGCGTTGGTCTCAAGCTCAATCCCCATTGGCGGATCGACATCGTCCGACCCGGTGGTCAAGAACTTGAGCTTTGGCACAAAGGACCAGTTCTTCTTGCCGGCCTTGGCTGTGTCAATACAGCACAGGCAAGCGTGCGCCCCCTCCTTCAGCCCTTGGACGGAGTATCCCTTGAGCAGGGACTCGCCGCATGCCTCGCACTCACCATCGATGAGGTCCCACTCAGCTACGGCACCATACATCTCAGTGACCGACACCTTGTCCTTCGGCACCAGTGCATGTGTGCCTCCGGCCACCATGGTGGCGTCCTTCGCGCACTCATCGCACCAGACCTCTGGGGTTTCGGGGCCAGTATAGACCTGCTTGCAGGAGGCGAGCGGCCCAAGATCAGCAGAGCAGTGGTTACACTTTTCTGCCTTGGCGGAGCACGATTTACAGATGAGCAGGCCAGTCGGCCCGTCGCTGCTCAGCGCCTTCTTGTCATAGTATGTGCAGCATACATCACATGATGTAGGAGTCATCGTTGCATTTCCTTTGCTCTTGTTTCCCTCACGTAAGTAGAAAACTTGACCTTATTGAGGGTATTAAGGCCGTTGTTTTGTATCCATTGGTTGAAGCCATTAAGGCATTTCTGACATGAGCCGAAGCGGCTCTTACCGAACATCCACACGAGTGGCTTGCTCTCCATACACAGGGCGCATCGACCTGGAATATGCGGCGGCTCCTCGGGTACCTTGGCTGAGACATCCGCTGACTCAACGACCCTGACCTCGACCGACACATCCTTGGCCTTTGACTTCCCCACCGTCACCGGATTGATCACCTTCAGATGCGTAGACAGCCAGCTTAGCGCCGCCCCGTCATCTCTCGGCATCTTGCAGATGATCCTTCCGCTAGAGGTTTCCACCCTTACCATATCCACACTAGTAGTCACTGATTCCCTCCATGTTTCGACCTGATGTACGCCACCAAGTCATCTACTTCACTTCTAGTTCTCCCGCAGTCAATGCAGTCGCGGATCTTAGACAGATCCACACCCACATCTAGGGACATGACGCCACCTCGCATGATGCTGTCATCTTGAGCCACCTCCAGCGCCATGCAGCACACATCATAGACCTCGGCTGGCCCACCCTCTTTGAATACCCACCAGTTGGATGGAGTTCTGTACTCAATCCCGTGGTCAGGCATTCGGATGGAGCCAGCAGATCCATACAGCTGACGCCGACGCTCCTCGCCTACTCCAGTGCGCCCATACTCCAGCAGCAGATCAAGCGCAAGCGTAATCTGCCGTGTGTACGAGCAGTCGAAGTCCCCGATGCCAAGGTGGACGTGACCACCAGCGCAGCGTACAGGGCTAGCGGCATACTTACCGCGCGGGCTGTGGTTCTGAGTACCGGTGTAGATGTTGATGTCCGGCATGCAACCTGCATCAGACAGCTCATCATCATCCAGTATGTCCTCGCTGAAGACACCGACGACCCTGTCCGATGCCTCCATCCCCTCGCCAGCAGCACGTTCGCAGATGAAACCAATGGCATCATAGACCGCGCTCGAGAACCCATCGCTCGTGGCCTGCGGGTCCAGCCCGAACTCCACCAACGCCCCGTCTCGATACACAGACGCAGCGCCAGCCGCCTCTGCATTATCTTGATGGTTGAACAGAGGCTTGGCGGGTACGGGAGATCCCCCTCGAGTCAGAATAACCTCGGGGTCAGCTCCGATTGTGATTAGTTTCACAGCAGGTCCTCGGGAACAATCACTACTTCATCTGGAGCCATCATGTCAGTGAAGCACACGTCATGCACGTCCTTACACTCCTTGAACTTCTCCCAGTTGGAGGTCAGTGCGTGTGACGGGCGGAGGGTGTCCATCCTCCCATCGAACAGGCACGCATCAATCGCCATCCAGTATTTATATGTCAGGATCACGTCCTGCCGGTGTTGGGGAGGGTGCCCCCTGACCACATCCCAAGACTCCATCACCACATTGGCGAAGAAGTCCTCTGCCGACTCGTACTCTGGGCATTTGAGCAGGATCCTGACAAGCCACGTGTACATGTGTACCATCTGTGGCGACATCATCCAGTCATCATCAGCCTTGAGCAGCAGCGCCGGCTCTCCGTCTGGCCCAGTCACATCCCAAGCACAGGAGGTGTTGATCCCGTTCGCGGATTCGATCCGAGTCAGGGCCTGTAGCACCGCCTTGCCTGCTATTGGCAGGTCATTGCTTGACTTGTCTGTAACCAGCAGGCGCATGCTAGTGTAGGGAGAGAAGGACGATCCAACAACAGGCTTATACTTGAAGCCTTGGTACTTGAACTGTTTCTTCATTACCTGTGCCCACACACAGTCGGCAATGAATGCCCTGCATGTTACCATCTGGTGGAGCTGGTTCATCTCCCTGTCCATCAGGCACATCTCAACTCCCGAGCTAAAGACCTGCGCCGCCTTGGTGCGGGGTTGGTCAAGCCATTTCATTTTTATGCTTCTCCTTCAAGGACGATCTCATTTGTTTTCCTTTGAGCTCCCAGCGTGGGTCCTCCACCACGATGGGGCACTCATATGCCGATGTGTTACCTTCAACCTGATCCACGCAGTCCTTCTTATAGAAAGAGCACCGACTGAAGTGCCGGTGCCTGCATATGTAGCAGATCTCAGGGATCATATTGCGTAGAACTCCATGCACATGTATGTGTCGCCCTCTATTTTCATTAGTGGGTACTTCACATCCGTTGCGGAGCCATTCCGCCATACGGTCTCGATGAAGTAAGCGACCTCGCCCTTCTCCGCTAGTGCTATCAGCTCTTCAGCAGTGTACCACTCATTGGTACTGTCGCATGTCCACATGCCTTCAGCGTCTCGCGGATCCACCTTCTTTGTTTTGGCCAAGCCGACCTCCATTCTTCTTGATGAGAGCCATCGCCACGCGCGGCGGAACGGACACGTCAAGCCCATACCCGCCAGCCGCAGTGCTGAACAGACATCCCTTTAACAATTTCAGCAGCTCGTGAGCGTCACTCTTTGAGTCAGCCCACACCCAGCTGCCGCGCTTATTCGACTCGCGACTCTTCGATTCTACTCTGATTGACACAGCAATCTCCTTCGCATTTAGCATTTAACACCCAGACCGCCAGGATAATGGCGGCGATAACTGTAAGCCACTCGTACGGCCTCAAAACGCACCGTCCCCAGTTGCTGCGGCCATCTTGTCACCAGCATAGGAGACCCAGCCACACCCATGGTGCAAGCGGCAGTTGTTGAAGTCCTTGTATGGACCGTGACCATTGACATCTGGCGAGCGCCACATGACAGACGCATCACTCAGCAGTCCGCCGAGCCGGTCGACCAGCTTGGGCCCGCCATAGCCAGCGACATACTCGGGGTCGTTGCCGCTCATGTCCAGCATTTCGGTGAACAAGTCGCGCAGACCCTGCGTGGTTCCCCCAGCATTTCCATACTGACCCATTCGGATCGACCCACTGAACATGCTAACCGCAGCAGGAGACCACGTCCATTCGGATGGTCCGATGAACAAGAAGCCGCCGTCTTCTGTGGTGAGGAGCACGGTGTGCTCGTCCAGCTTGTTGGCATCCTCGATTGCCAGGATGATGGACAGTGCGTTCTCGGCGTCCTTCTCTCCGATGCCAGTTGCATACACAACCATGCGATCTGTCTCTGCTTGCGGCATCGTCTCGGGATCATAGTTGAACCCGTAGATGCTGGACTTGCGTCCCTTGATGAACATACATGCCATCGCGTCATGCAGGAAGTCCTTGCACTTGGCAAGCTCATGCGTGGTCTCGTAAGAACCGTCCTTCTTCTTGCGGGCCAGCGCCATCTTGGCATTGGTGCTCTGGTAGATCTCGGCCAGGCTGTGACCGAACTTATTGACCTCTACTTTAACCTTCTTCATGTGTTCTCGTTTCCTCGTTTGATTCAGCCTTTAATGCGGGTGGCTGTGTACCCTGTTCTGGTTGGTTGGTAAGACATTGTCCTACTGTGCTAGTGGGTGACTCTTGACCAAATGCCTTGCGATTTGCATGTAGATGTTCCAATTGGCCTCACTTGCTCCGACTGCCTTGATTTTTTCGCAATGGATGTTGAGATTACAGGCAGTGTTGATCTCAATGATGTGCTTCGTCCCGTTGTAATCGATGCCGATGTCCACGAAGCAGATCTCACTGCCCAGCTTGCCGGCGGCCAGAGCGGCGATGTTTTTGAGGGCACTTGGTATCACGGTCGCCTTCTGGTCCGGGTTCAGGCAGCAGGACAGCTTCCACTCGGCGCTCTTTAAGCCAACCGTGTCTCGTGTGCCAAACCGCATTGGGTTTCCACCAATAACGAAGACCCGATACATGCTCGAGAAGTCAATGAACGGCTGAACAACAACCCTGCTCGTGGGCATGTCATCGTATGTATTAAGCGCGGCCTGAACGGACTGGTGCTCAGTCGCCTGATCGAAGACCACCGCCACGTGGGCCCCCTGATCCTTCGAGTAGTACGGCTTCATGATGGTCCTGAACTTTGACATGTGCCCATAGCCTTCGTGATGGCTATGGGAGTAGAGGGCCCCAACCGCAATCCTGCTATTGCACACCCAAGACTTGATCGAATAGGGAACGTCAAAGAACTTGAGCATTCCCGCATGGCTCGTGATCTTGCACACCTGGGGATCATTGATGATGCTCCAGCCATCATTCTGCATGTCGATAAGGTCATTCATCCACTCGCTACGCGGGTGCGCCGCTCTCATGTGGATCAGGACGTTGCCCTTGTTCAGATGCGGACGCTTGGCGATTGTCTTATGAAAATGCTTCCATGTTGGCCTAAAGACAACGGCTTGCGGGTCGATCTTTTTGATCTCATCACGCAGACGCTTGCTCGAGCTCCCGCCAGCCGAGGTCCGAATGATTATGTGATATCTTATAGCCATGACTCACTCTCCTCTTGGTAGTCACCCCAAGGCTCAGACACCGAGGGCTTAACAATCACCTTGTTCATTACGACATGGATCAGCTTCGCATCCCACTCGGGTGATGATGCCTCGAGCTGCATTTCCATTGCCTTCTCCTGACTCCGCGTGTGAGCCACCGACTTCTTGCCTACTACGATGAACATAGTCCATACCCTTCTTCACTACCACAACCCCTATGGCTGCAGCCTTTACCAATGCCGCCGCGCACATCATGCACACGTCAGGCTCCTAACAAGTACGTTTTATCAGGCCACAGCTTGTTGTGTGCCCGAAGAGCCTTTGCCATTCCGTTGGCAGAAGACCGCAGCATGCTGACCGTTCCGTCGCTATCCCCAAGGGCGCTGAGCGTGCTTGCAAGCTTGCGCTGCTTCTTGATGTACATAGCGACCTGTACGGGGGCGATAGGTCCAACATCCGGTCCCCGTATTGCCAGCTTGGTAACCAGATACGAACCCCCACAGTACTTGATTACCCTCGGCTTGTGCACCCCGTTGGTCGTGCTGGTGACCCCGTACAGGTCGTGCATCGAGTAAGAGTTATTGGGATAGTTCAGGTCCACGACCGCCAGTATCATTCCGTTGACTGAGTCAACTAGATGCCGGCGATTGGCCGGAAGTGGAGCATGACCTGCTATCGCGATGTACGGCTTATTGAACGCGAACGACACGAACACGCACTCGCCATCCTTGATGAGATTCAGACTGCAACCATACAGCGGCCCGACGCCCTTCTTGGGCTTTATGCTATCAAGATAAGGCATCTGCCAACCTCCAGAAGAAACCTCTCCCGCCAACCGCCTCGCGCTCCCACTCTCCGCTAGCCACTAGACTATTCAGAATGTGCAGCGTGCCGCGCTGATTGAGGCCCATAACGTCGCCCCATAACTCCGTGGATGCATAGCCCAGCTCGATCAGCTCGGCCACTCTCTTCTTGTTGCCCTTCATTCCATCTCCTTTTTTCTCTGATGTAAAGAATGCCCTCGGCAGGACTCGAACCTGCGACTTGCGGATTAGAAATCCGCTGCTCTATCCAACTGAGCTACGAGGGCAGTACGACATTGTCTTACTCAGGACGCGGTCTGACCATCGCCTGAGCGTACTGCGTGTCTGGCCAACCATCCGACGCTGTGGAAACGCCGCCTTGCGGACGCCAGCCATCTTTAATCAGTTCGTTGACCTGCTTCACGATGCGGTCTTGGGCATAGGATACCGTAATCGTGTACTCTGGATTGCGCTCGGGTGACTTCGCCAGCCCCTCTAGCGTCATTGTTCTAATCTTCATTGGTTGCAGACTCCCTGTACTCGCTTGAATAGATGCGGTTATGGATGAAGTCCATTGCGATTACTCGCCCGCCCTTAGTTGACTTGCAGTTGGTGAGATAGTTGATGACCGAGTCAGGCCACACATCAATCTCGTCTCCCTCTTTCGTAACCATGCGCCACCCACCGAACTTGTTGGGCTTTGCGTCTTCTGGAATGAGAAGCGCAATGATCTGCCACTTCTCGTGAGGGATGAGCACATCCCAGTCCGCAGGGTCACCGTCAATGGATTCACCTGCCAGCCTCTTGGCCTGCGACCCTACCAGCAGTCCGCCATGCACGCACATCTGGTAGACCAGTCGCGGCAGCATCTTGTGGGCCATGATTTACACTCCCTCTGAAACATTACATGTAAGGTTCTTTGGCTGGCGTACATGCCAGTGGTCAAACACCCACTTGCCTACGCCATGCCGCCACACCTCGCCACCGCACGCATGGCACGGGTTGACTGGGTGCTGGTCATCCTCCAGCGCGATCCTGCCGCAATCTTCACATCGCGTGATTCTATCCCAGCCACCCCTGTACCCGTAGTACATAGGAGCCACGTGGCCGGGCTTGCTGTCAGGGCGGGGAGGTGCGGCGCGGCACGCCAACACCAATAGCGTCGCTACCCCCACAATCACCCCGAGAAAGCTAACGACGAATAGCGTGACCATTATACATCCCCCTCCTCTTCAATAAGGGCACGGCACCATCCATCCGAAAGGATGAGGAATATGCCCAACAAAAAAGCGGCCCAGTTGGACCGCTCGATCTCTCGCTCTATTTTTTCCATGACTACAGACAGTTCTCCTCGATGTACTCCAGTTCGCATTCAAGCCCCCACTCCACAACACCGGCATTAGACCAGTCAGAGTAGTCCAGAAGCTTCTCGATCTCCTCAAGCCGAGCGACCGCCTCCTCCTTGCTTTTGGGCGCAGTGAAAGTTACCAAAGGACGGTCACTGCATTGCACAATGATCCTGCCCCCAGGTCTAGGGTGTGTGATCTTCGATGGCCCGCTCATATGCTACTCCTTTTGTGCATTTACCCAAATACCGAGGGCACATACTCAGTTCGGGTTTTGATCTGTCCGACCACGCGGACCACGTACACGTCCTTTACGAACCCCCACTCGTCGACATTGATGCGAGACTGCATTTCGCAGAGATCCATAGCGGCGAAGGAGGCCTCGTCGGCAGACTCGTAGACGGCACTGATCTGGGCGCACTCAGTGTCAATCGCGAAGTGCCTTACGTCCGGCTCCTCTGTCGCCTCCGGTACGGGGCAGAGCAGAAGTGCGGCGTCAGACGCCTTGCCGGACACGTTGCGCCCAGTTTCATAGTTGCGCGCCATATCCTCTGCGTCCCGCCTAGACAGCTGCGGGTTCTTCCACAAGATCACCGCCACAAGGGCTTCGATGAATCTATTCGGCATGATTACCTCCAATACCCGCCACAGACTTCATGCCTGTAGCGGGTAAAGAAGAGGGACCTAGTACAGATTTACGACCTGTTAGTGTGCGTTGATGGACGTAATGTCCGCACAAGGTCTACTGACTAGGCCCCTAGTCTCCATCTCTCTGCATCGACCCATGTCTTCAGGTCCGGATTTTATACCGTCTCGGGAATGGTGCAGCGGCGTAATGCCTTGAGCCAAGGTATCTCAGTACTCCCTCTCGCATAGAGGCCTTTCGGATGCTCTAATTGTGAGCGGCTGAGGTAATCACCTGACACGACCTTGAGTGTGTGCTCTCCGGAGGTCAGTCCGCCGTGCCTGCAATGGTTGTAAAGCCCCCGCAGGGTACGGTATTGAGCTAGTGTATCCTAGTGGGGGCACGAAGCCCCCTCTCCGGCGAGGGGACGCCGGAGACCGGTGATTGCAGTGGTGTTACGATGTTGTTAATGAGGCGCAACCACCAGACGCTGGGTAAGACATTGTCTTACTCAGTAACGACTCCTGATTTGCTCTACAATGAAAACAACAGCGAAAAACCCTGCCAGACAGAGGAATACGGCCAACATGAGATCCATCCTAACCCCTCGTGAGCACGATGTGCTCGCTTGGCCGACCGTCAACGATAACATGCCCATGCTGTGTCTCGAATGACACACCGTTTCGCTTATGCGAGCGGCGTTGAGACTTTGACGCAGTGCTGGCGCGTTTCACCTTGCGAGTCCTTGTCTTTTTCATGAGTACTCTCCTACGGGGGACACGGATGCGACGTGATGCCACATTTACGACCGTATCCCCACTAGGATACACTTGCTAGCTAGTAGTCCAATCTGACCCGCCCGATCTGGTTTTTAGCGGTATTGCCAGTCGATGCGCCGTTTGCGCTTTGCTTTCGCTTTCGCTCTGGGAAGGGAGAACCCGACCCTATTGAGCGCGTCTCTGAGATCGGAGTCGATCACCTTGGGTATCGGAAGGATGCCCTGCTTGATCTTCTGCGCCCTCGCATTGAGACGCTCGGGTTTAATATCCCGAGTGTAAACGCGTTGCTGATTTGTGGTGAGAGTGTTCCATGCCCACTTGCCATCGGCAAACTGTTCCGCTTTGAGGCGATCTACTTCGTAGCGTTGTGCGCTACGCTTTCGCTTCGAGCGGAGTGGCTTGCAGAGGTAGTCGGATGGATTGTGTTGCGTGCCCAACCCGTTGTTCGGGTCGAACAATGCTCTGGATATCGTGCCGTCTAAGACCTTGACTTTTGGCATGATATGCCCCCTTTCTGACCAAACGGGTCAGATAGGACCACTAGCTGTGTTTTGGCCGCCCTGCATCTATTCGGCTGTTAGGTCTCGACTCGGCCCCCGAGTAAGACATTGTCTTACTCAGCCCTCGGGTCCTAGCGTTTCAGCGGGAAACTCCCGCCACTACCAAGACCACACTCACATCCACGCTTACCGCATGTGCGTCCACGCTTTCTCGAGGGGGGAGTTCTGGCCCGTCCATGTGGACTGTACCCAGACACTCCGACCTGTCGAATGCTCTTCCATTTGGATTAGCAGCCGACCTAGCAGGTCTGACTGATTCACTAGCTAGCTGGAGTAGTTACCAGCTTGGCTAGGTCAGCACGACCTATGGTGTGTGCTCCCGTTCAGTGAGTAGGACAATGTCCTACCGACGGTGAGGGAGCTTTGAAGCTGAACGAGTCATGGCTCACCTCAGCTTCATATATATTATAGCACCCATTGGGCCGGATGTCAAGTCGAGGCCGGCACCAAGGATGTTCTAACTAGGGCACAAAAAAGCCCCCACACGCGCACGGCGTGCAGGGGCTGAAGGTGCGCTGGCTACTGCTGGTACTCGACCACCAAATCCTCGAAGTTCGGGAATCGGTTCATAACTATGTCATAGGTAAGTAGATCCAGAAAGGAATCCAAGCACCCGTTAAGCGCACGCTCAAACCACTCAGGCTCAGCGCCGATGCTTTGACAGTGGAGGCGAATCTCTTCTAGTTCCTTGTCCATGGTCATTCTCCTTGTGTGCTGTGTACTCGTGCCCTGACAAGCACAGGACCATCATCCTCGTGCCGCCACCCTTGATGTGTGACTGTGCAGTCATCGCACCCAGGTATTAGCCCGCCTACTGTGTCCTCGTGTATGAGGCAATCGTACCTCACGCGCTCTCCCACCGTGCCAATGGCGCGAATGCCCAAGTTGTACCCAAGGCACCAAAGCGCGTCCTTGGGGTCACAGTCAGTATCTGCAGCCTGTAGCGCAATCGCCGTGTACATTGCAGTTCTGGGGTCTACCAGAGTCTGCTTCTTTGGTGGATTGCGTGGCATGTAAAGCTCCGGTTCGCTTGGCATGTTCACTCCTTTCGGCTAGTAAGACATTGTCCTACCCAGCCAGTGGTCAGACACCGTGTCTCGACCAACAGATACTAGTATAGCACCCATCGGGCCGGATGTCAACTTCTAGCTAGGTCGTTTGCTGGTCTCATTCACCACTAGTTAGGTTGATTGCTGGTCTCATTCACTACTAGGTGGGTTACTAGGTAGGAGCTAGGTAGGAGCTAGGTGGGAGCTAGCTAGGAGCTAGCTAGTAATCGTTCTAGGGCAAAAAAAACCCCCACTAGGCCGAATGCCTAGTGAGGGTGGAATTCTCCGGCCGGATTTCTAACTAGTCGATTGAAGCCGTCTTGATGGCGGCATCAAGCGATCCCTCGCATGTTGCGAGGATGTCTGCCTTGCTGATTCCCTCACCGGCCAGCGTCAAAAACGCTGAGCCGATGACCGCATACGCGGCTTCGACTGAATCACCCTCGTATCCGAGAAGCGATTCCTGAACCGCGTCCCCGAGTGATTCGGGAGGCGGGATGACTGGCGGCTTGTCCGCATGAGTAGCGGCACCACCGGCGCCAGTCGGGAGATCATCCTTACGGCGAAGGCGTCCCCATGCGGCTTCGGAAGCGTCTACAGACATTCCCTCAGCCTTCAACAGTCCCTTCAGTGTGGGGCGAAGGCGATCACAAGCCGCCTTGCCCATGTCGGGACCGTATCCTGTTTTGAGTTCCGAGCAAATCGCCTTGGCCAAATGGCGCAAAGCGGTGACTTGGTGTCCCTCAAGCTTTTCGATGTCTGCACCCTTTGCTTTCACCGTCTTGATGTAGCTTGGGGTGCTGGCCAAAGCCTGAACGGCTTCGATTGCTTTCTTACTTGGTTGCGTTGCCATGATGGTATTTCCTTCCATATGGCCGGAGATATTCACTTTTAAAAGAGCGTGCACCCTTGTGCGTAGGGTCGATTCGCTGACCGCTTTGCGTGCCGAAGAGCCGTGGGGCTTGGTGGCGGTCTGCTAACAACAAGAAGAGTATCTCACCCTTTCCCGCATTGTGTCAAATCCCAATTCGTACCTTTTTTCACCTTGGGCCTGAGTAGGACAATGTCCTACTATATGCCAACCAACGCGCACGCATTGCATACCATCTGGTAGGTATGCCAACCAAAGGCATACCATGCCACCAGTGTGTACGCCATGCCTTCCGATGTTACGCCATGCCACCACTCGCACGCCATGCGCTACACATGCACGCCGCACCATGCACGCGCACGCCATGCCCGACACATGCACGCATTGCCCACCACTCGCACGCCATGCCATCCACAGTGTGGGCATACACACCCAATTGATCCCATGCCAAGCATTCGCCATATGCATTCAATCAGTTGTTACCTATACCAACCAATCACTAGCACCAGTGCAACCTAGCCTTTGCCTAGTGCCTCTAGTGCCAGTCTAGCTATTCTCTAGCTAGCACCAGTGACAGTCTCTAGCTAGTGGGGGGGATACCCCAAGGAAACCTAGTGCTGGCGGGGGAAAAGGGATGGGGCCTATCCCCAGAGGGGCTGTACAGGAAGTAATAAGTGGGGGGGGTATACTTACACTGATACTGGGTCCTGGAGAGGGTGCGGGGGGTCCCGGAGAGTGCTGATACTGCGGAAAACGGGGTGCGGTGCTGCCAAAAATATGCGATTTTGCTAACGAAAATGCGATTTGCTGTATATGGGGATAAGACTTGACGCGGTGTATGTGGGTGCTAGGATGCGCGCATGAAACCAGACAACCAAGCAGGCAAGGGCGACAAGGCGCGACCTGTCAACAAACGACAGTTTGACGAATGCCCATTATGGAAGAACGTGGGCCCTGACTCGCGGAAGGAGGAGGCGATGAGCGAGGAGGAGATAAGAGAGTGCATTTGGTGCAAGAAGTGCTTGAAGTGCCGAGGCATATCAGGGGACTTCTGCAGTAGCCAGTGCGAGGAGATGTACATATTCGATGTGAAGTGCAGCAATGCGGAGCGAATGAATGAGTAACTTCAACGAGGAGATGAGCGACGTGAGAGTGGTAAACCTGACAAAGATTAACTGGACCCCGGTGCTTGGGATTGCGGCCGTGATTGGGATTGCGATGTCCCTGCTGTGTGGCTGCGCTACTGATGGTGGCATTGAGTATCCACCGGCACCGCCTGGAGTGACGCAATAATGAAGAGCTACGTTGAGATTGAGTTACGGCTGAAGGAGCTGTTCCCTGATGCTACCCATCCCCCCTATCCAGCAGACTCTACCTATGAGCCGGCTGATGAGAAGTGGATCTCTAAGCATTTGAATGGGTTTGTGTGGAAGACCCTTGCTTACTTTAAGCTGCTCCGATGGCGGAAGACCCACGATTGTGACAACAAGAGCCGGATCTATATGGTGTGCGCTCAGGCTGCCTGGGGCCATCACGCCAATGAGGAGAAGGACGCTCAGGCATATGCCGTTGGGCGTATGAGCTACTATACTGGCAGAGCGTGGCACAGCATTAACTTCGCCTTGGTGGGCGAGGATCTGAAGCTCCGCCCTATTGAGCCACAGACACAGAGGTTTGTTTATCTAACGCCAGAAGCTATCAGAAGCTGTCGGTTCTGGGAGATCTAGACGTGGGCGTGGTTTGTGTCAGATCAAAAAATCACTTGACGTATGTATAGCATATGTTAGATTCATGACTGTTCGGCACCACTGGGTGGTGGACGGCTGAGGTGGGTACGATACCAGCGTTGCTCGAGGTAAGTGGATGGGAGTTGCTGGGGTGTTAACTATCGTATGGCGGTTCGATTCCGCAGCCGGACAACAGATTTATGAAAACAGAAGAGAGAACAATCGCAGTCCTTGAGGGACTGCTAGAGATGGGAGCCGACCAGGTGGAAGACTGGGGAGCATTTCAGGCGTCATTGGAGTTCTACATTGGCGTGTGTGACATGTATGAGTATCGCGGGCCCGTGGTTAAGCGGGCTAGGGATACTGCTGGCCGGATCGGTCGGATGCTGAAGGGAGGTACGGGCCTTGTATAATTTCAAGTCTGTACCGGTTGGCCGATGGTTTGGAATCGTCGTGAACAACACTTCAGTCCGCCTGAACAAGGTTGGCTCTGGCCTGGCTAAAGACGAGGCCGGTGTGTATTGGACGATGATTGGGAGCGAGGAAGTGCAGTGGGTAAGCTAGCTGATTTCCTAGAGAAGAAGGTGCCTAAGTCCCCTGCTGAAACGCTGGGGGTTTGCATCGTGTGCTTCAGGGATAACACCTGGAAGTACTACAAGCAGCCGTGCCACTTTGACCTGGACGGCTCAATGGAGAGGGAGGCAGTGATCAAGACGGCCATCGAGCTAGGCTGTGTCGACTCATTTGATGAGATTGATACCGTAGCTTGGTGCCAGTTTGTGAGCACTGAAACAATTGCCCCGGCCAAAGACGGATCAAATAAAGAGAATTCGGAGGATACTGTGTCTCCCGAAGGATCACCCGCTGCCGAAGTGCCCAGCACGCAGCCTTAAAACTGCGCGGGCGCTAGCAGAGTCTGGCGATGACTCGCACCTCGCTAAGGGCCATGTGTGCTCTGAGTGTAGGTGCAGTCATGTCGCTGGGTATGGGACCAGTGGAGATTTCTACGGTCTCGGTGACAACGATATTGGACATTACGGCGTTGGGTTCTGCCACTCACACGAGGGTGGTAGACGCAAGGCACGGGCACTGGAGTTTGCGGAGAACCACTTGAAGGATCTACAGGCAAGGGGATACAATGACAATGCCGCAGAAGTTGTGCGGTTGGCTGCAAAGGAAGATGCGATCTCTGCAGTTGACAATATGGAAGCGCGTCGCGGTCTGGACCTTATCCAGGACACGCTCAAGGCATTCCAGGAAAGGGTAAACGCAGGAGATCTGACTGAGCTACACCAGGGAAAGCTGGTGGAAATGTCAGACAAAACCAAATTCGAGCTCGCCGCTAAGCTGGCCCAGTCCATTGGGAAGGTCACACTAGACCAGCTCAAGCTGAGGCAAGACCAATACATACACGTCGAAGAGCTGATGACCGTCATTCCGGCGCTCATCTCCTCAGGCGAGAAGTACATACCCACACAGGAAGAGCGAGACAAGTGGGTCAAAGAGTTCGCTGGTATCTTCCGGCGAGTAAGAACAGGAGTTAGAAATGCCTAAGAAAGCAAAGAAAGCAAAGTTGTTTGGTGGTGTCAGTGTGAAGATCCCCCAGAAAATTTTTAAATTCGACCGCCTCGTAGACAAGATTCGCGGGAAGGCTGGTTAATCATGGGCGGGGTGGTGTAATGGAAACACTCGAGGTTCATATCCTCGGACTCCCGGTTCGAGTCCGGGCCCCGCAACCAGAGTCAAGAATATCATACCCCCCGCGCCTCTGCTTGCATGCGTAATTCGGGGGGTCTTCTAGGAGTTGCATGGACCCATTTGAAAGGATAGCAGAAGAGGCGGAGAGGCATAGTGGCGATAAGACCACTGTGTCTGACTTCTATTTGTTCGAGCCCTGGGATGTCGAGAAGAGGCCTGATTGGATGATCGAGCAGGCCATGGCTGACGGCGTTGACCTTCACTCGGGGGACATCACCAGGCATCTCGGAAAGGATCCACACCCATTTCAGACGGGATACCTCCTGTCTAAGCGCCCGTTCCGCATGTCTATTGCAGGCACGCAGTCGGGCAAGTCCTTCGGCGTGCTGTATGATATGCTCATCATGGCCACCGGGGAGATCCCCTTCTCTATGCGGTACGACGCCGGCATGGATACGGGCATCAAGCGCCCAGTCAATCAGTTCAACATCCGTAGATTCGGTCGAAGGGACGCCATTACTGGTGAGTTCATCGACAAGAACTCGGACCACCCGCTCTCTCCGGACGAGTGGAACTGCGGAAACGTCATGGGGGTTGGCAAGTATCCCAAGGAGAAGATTGCCCCTCCCGGAAATCAGTTCTGGATTGGCACCTGGATGAAGGCGATGCACGTCTACTGGTGGCCCAAGCTGGCAGAGACTGCTACCCGCATCACGCCCGACCACCTCATCGACAAGCGCCGTGGCGCTGATGGAGTGCGGAAGGATCCGCCCCAGCTGTTCCTGGTCAACGATCAGGTGCTGTCGGTCATCACCTATGAGTCCGGCTACGAGAGATTCGAGGCCGCTAAGGCGTGGTCGTGTGCACTGGACGAAGAGCCCAAGGATCCGCGTATTGTCAATGCAGCCATGACTCACTGCTTCTACCTGTCCCTGTCAGAGACCCCATACCAGGGGATCACATACACACGGGACTATGTGTTCAGTGAAGACAAGGCTGGTGGCGCAGAGGTCTTCCATGCGACTCAGTACGACTCGCCGAACCAGGTCAGAGAGGACGTAGACCGGATGCGCGGCCTTATGCCCGAGTGGGAAGTGAAGCCTCGCGTGTACGGGATCCACTCAGAGGTTCGCGGAAAGCCATACTACAATCGACACAAGCTGATGAAGTGGCTGTCAACCTACCCGGACACAGCCTACTACAGATCCCTGCATCCCAACGATTCATACGTTGGCGTGAAGCCGCAGATCCCTGACGTCAAGTGCCTCATGGATGTCGATGTCCGGTTCGAGAAGGAGGCGTCACAGGACGACAGATCCTTCTGGAAGATCTACGAAGAGCCGGTGGCTGGGGTTGCCTATGTGGCCGCAGTAGACACCGCAGAGGGCTCAGAGGATCCGAACGAGGCCGGCGACTTCAATGCTTGCCTGATCACTCGACCAGGGAAAGAGAACAAACCATTTATCGTTGCGTCCATACGCAGCACACTGCCAACCGCTCAGTTCGCTGACATGGTAGGCCTGGCCGTACGGAAGTACAACAATGCTCTGTTGGCCGCAGAGACCAAACGAGGATTCACCAACGCTACCTTTGCCCAGGTCCTGATGGACTACCCGCATTGGTACAAGATGACGGTGGTCAAAGACGCTACAAGGAAGCAGGTACAGATCAAGGGATTTGATACAAACGAGCGTACGCGCCCGCACCTGTTCGATTACATTGGGGAGTGGATCGACAGTTACAGTGAGGACGAGTACCCGCAGATTCCTGACAGAGACTTGATGCTTGAGCTGGCCGCCGCCGTTGTGGGAAAAGGAGGACGATGTGATCATCAGAGCGATGGACACCTCGACCTTGGTATCTGCTTTGGTATCACGCTGTACATATACAAGCACAGCGAGAACCAGATCAAATTCCGAGGGGACGAGGAGGACATACCTGTAGAGAAGAGGTCGTTCCTTGAAACACTACTAGCGTCAAAGGAGGCCGCACAAAGCAGCGGCTATCTGGGCGACGTAAGAACAAGCTGGAGATAACAATGGCTACCATTCAAAGAGCATTCAAAAGACTAAAGGGCATGAGAAAGGAGAGCGGCGGCGAGCGAGCCGAAGAGCTCATGCGGACATTCGAGGACGCGTACACGGACAGCATTGACGACTTCGTCCGGATGCAAGAGTTCCAGGACATGTACGACAATCAGCCGTCAGCAACAGACTGGCCGACAATGTCGAAGATGCCGATCCCTCTGGCGTTCTCTATGGTGGAGAAGGCCCTCCCCGCAGCGCTGGACTACCTTTTCCCTAAGGAAAAATTCATTCGCCTCAACCCGCTAGAGAAGGGTGCGGACATCGAGTCTCTTCGTAAGGCCGAGCAGGCGCTGGAGCACACGGTGCTCAACCGCGTCAAGCTGAAGAGCCATTGCCTTCCAACGATCAAAGACTGCTTCAAGCTGGGGCTTGGGTATGGCCTGGTGGACCAGGTGGTGGTTACTCCCCCTGCGTCCGTGATCAATCAGGTGTTCAGCGGTGAGAGGGAGATCGCATCAGAGCGGACCATGACCGTCGGTAAGCCGATTGTGTCTCCGGTATTCCGCTATGTCTCACCTGGACAGGTCGTGGTTGTCAAGGACGGCAGCGACTTCAACGGCATTAACCGCGTGTCAGCGGCATTCTTCGTTGACTTTTATAATGAGTCAGACTTCAGGGCCCTCTTCACAGACGAGAATAGAGATGGCCCCGCCGGCGTACTGTCAGGGACTCCAGAGAAATATATCGAGGATGCGCGCAATCTGCTGTTCGATTCTCGCATTGCCACGTCTGGCATCATCGCCACTCTCGGCGGGCAGGACGTGAAGCTCAGCAGCAACAAGAGTGAGTCATTCCCAATCACCATCCCCGTGGTCAAGTGCTACGAGCACAACAGGCATACCTGGATCGCCAACGGGGTAGACGTGATCTACGAGGCCGAGGACAAGTTCAACACCCTACGCTGCCCCCTGGTTAAGTGTAGCGCGTGGCCTGATGCAAACCGCTGGTACCCGATGTCTTCGGTCGAGGCGGCTCAGTCTCTGTCTATCGGTGTCAATGTGTGGATGAACTCCATGTTTGACATGATGACGCACTACGTCAAGCCGATCAGAATGTACGACACGAACATGACCAACGGCAGGTCTCCGGAGGCTGGGCCTAATGGCAGCATCCCGGTGGATGGGCCTATCAAGGATGCAGTTGGGTACATGCAGCCACCGCCGGCACCTAGCCAGATCTTCAACTTTGGTGACCTCCTGCAGCAGATGCACGGATCGTCTACCGGGCAGGAGAGCTTCATGCAGTCGCCACAGGCTGGCTTGCTGCGATCTGGTCCGGGGGCCTTCGAGTCTTTGCTTCAGAGTCAAAATAGTCGTGAGCATCTCGCTAACGCTATCCTTGAGACGGACTTCCTCCGGTCTGCCGTAGAGCAGATTCTTGTGCTCATGCAGAGCAGCATCACCGAGGACGGTGACGTTATGCTTCAGCGCGAGTGGAATGCCGAAGAGCGGATGGAGGACATCAAGGAGATCAGGGTCACTCCTGACGATCTGGTGCACGCATATGACGTTGAGCTGGATCTGGACCAGAAGCACCGCAACAGTGCAATCGACTTTCAGACTCGGCTACAGATATTCAATGCCCTGAAGGGCTCTCCGTATGTAGACCAGTACGAGCTCCATGAGGAATTCATTGGGGACAGCCGCAAGTCAAGCAGGCTTGTCCTGAGCAAGGCAAAGGTTGCGGAGATCCAGGAGAAAGACCTGGCATCGCGCGAGGCGCAGGGCAACCTGGGTGTCGCAGAAGGAGAGAGCACGCAGGGAGAACAGGCAGCGCAAGGTGCTGCAGCTCAGGGAGGGCTAGTGTAATGGACGAGCTATCAGGAAGAGAGAGTCGAGAGTTAGAGTACTACGAGAAGATGGAGAGCAAGGAGCTGCGCGGAGAGGCGATGGCCTACAAGCGAGCGAGGCTGGACCAGCTACGGAAGAAGCATGGTGAGCTAACCCAGGCAACACGCTCTAGGGCCTTCATGGACAAGCACGGCATCAAAGTCACAGACGCGCGCGACAAGGGCCTGCTTAGCCCCCAGAAGGAGACGTAGCCCTCTGACCTATACAAAGACACCGGATGGAGGCTCGACGCGCTGTGCGGCAACCTCGAGCGTTTCAACCGTGTTACTGGGAATCCGTCGGACGGTTTCTCAGTAAGTCTATAATAAGAATGACTATAATAATATATTGGCTTGGGAGGGTCGGATAATGGACTTGAAGAAGATATACGAAGGCCTGCTGAAGGAACAGGAGGTGCTGACAGAATGGCGGATCGTCAATGACAGCGACGCATCGCGAGCACTGCGGTCGAGGCTGAATGCGATGATCCATGACGTGCGGGCCAGCTACAGGTCGATCCAGCTAGGACACATGACCGACGTAGCCCTCGCTGAAAAGCAAGAACGGGAGCGAGTGTTAAGCGAGATCTTGATGTCGATGGATGTTTTAGATGAGAAACAAAAATACCTTGACAAGCAAGTGAAAGAAGCGTTTAATGCGCTCCAGCAAAAGGCAGTACCGTCTCACGGAGATGGAATACTACCGCCAGAGCTAGGGGAACGAAAGAATGAGCGACGGGAATAACACAGATAACGTGGCCCAGCAGCTACAGGAAAGAGTGGCGACACTTGAATCGCGTCTTAACGATGTGGTAGCGGAGAAGGCAAAACTTGAAGGAATGCATGAGTCAGATCAGGCACACATCAAGCGCCAAGCTGCAGAGATCGGGGACTTGAGAAAAGTGGAACCAGTAAAGACAGGAAAGGAAGAGGAAGAAGGCGAGGAGAAGAAGCAGTCAGTGCAGACAAAGACGCTACCGGCAGAGACAGAAGACACCTTGACGTCAGTTAAGGACAGCCTTACACCAGGTCAATTTGGTAAGGCCAATGATATCTTCAAGTCGCTCCCGGAGGAAAAGCGTCGAGAGCTAGCTACTGATGAAAGCAAGCTGAAGACTTTTTTCAAATTGGCCAAAGAAGAAGTCCCAGCCGAAGCCCCCGATGACCTTGAGAGTCTGTTCAAAGAAAACAAGGCCGCTCCGTCGGCAGGTGTCGAAGAGATTCGTCAGCTGTTTAAGAGCGAAAGTACTAAAAACAGACGGCAGCCCACAGGACCCGTAAGTGGCCGTGGAACAAAGCGAACTGAAGTTCCAGTTGCGAAGCCTCGCCCAGTCGGCGGCGGTGACATTCTGGCTAACATGCAGGGCGCTCGTGCCGTCTAAAACTGAGGAATAGAAATGCAAAGAGTTGATCTACCTTATCAGACGACTACGGATGCAATCTCTGTCTTCGATACCGACAATCAGTACCGCAAACGCCTTTGGACGGAAACGTCAAGCGACATTGATTGGCTTCGGGAAGAGGATAACGGATTGCTTCTCACACTTATTGAGGACTACGCCCCTAATACGGGTCGGTCCATGAACCAGCCCATCATCCATTGGACGGAAGATTCCCGTCTGGATGTACATACTACCTTGGCGGCCTCGGCTGCGTCCACGGGAACAGAGCTTACGCTGGTAGACCCTCGGGTCACCATTGCTGATTCGCTGTTGTTCTTCCCGGCTGACGGCGAGATCGTGAAGGTTTCTAGTATTGTGAACGGAACGGGAGTTGCGACGGTTGTTCGCGGCTACAATGACACCGCTAAGGTGGCAAAGGGTGCCGGCGACATCGTCATCGCATTCCCGTCGTTCATGGCAGAATTGAGCACGCCTAACCTGGGTAACGGAAAGCTCCCTGGCGAATACATGTGGAACTGCATCTCTATTGTTGCAGAGACCACGAAGACTTCGCGTCTGCAGGAGAGTTCGGAAGTTGCTGATGGTTGGGGCCAGATGGATAAAGCTCGTTTCGATACGATGCTTGATCTTCGTCGCAAGACGGGCAAGGCTCTCTTCTTCAACAGCCGTGGCACTACAGACACTGGCGCTGAGGGACAGGAATACATCTCTCAGGGCATCTACCATTACATCCAGGACGGCTTGCTCGACCTTGGTAATGACAACTCGTCCCTCACTTGGCCGATCTTGAATGACTGGCTTGAGGCTCGATTTGATCCGGATGCTTCGTCCACTAACAAGGCTCTGCCTTGTGGTCTGTGGCTGTTTAAGGCCATCCAGCGCATGGTGCGTGATACTCGCGGCGAGGCTGTTCAGCCTTACTTCGAGCCGGCACTCGGCACGATGGTCTATCGCATCTCCACCGATGGTGGATATAGTGTAGCTGTTATGCTTGACAAATACGGTCTTGCTGTCAACGAGGGTCTCGGTGACTGGGGCTTCCTTCTGGATATGGCGCACATTGAGGGCGCTCATTACGAAGGTCTGCCGTTCCAGTGGATTGAGAACATCCAAGACAACAACGACATCATGGTCCAAGAGGATTGCTTCATCGGCTCCTTCTCGGTCATGGTCAAGCATCAGTCCTGCCACGGTGTGATCCGAGGCGCTGGTCAGCCGATTGTTAATCGGTAAATAATCAACTGCGATGGGGGCTCACGCCCCCTGAGCTATTCAAAGGGAGTGAATGATGACGGAAACTAAAACAAGTACCAAGGCCAAGGCACCCGCCAAGGCTGAGGCGAGTAAGAGAGAGCTTTGGTTCAGTAGAACTGCGGCAGAACACCAGGTAGTGGTAGCCGTTGACGGCGAAGCTACGGTTGTTCAGTTCGCGGACTTCTGCCTGGGGCTGGATCTTTCAAATGATAAGGATGTGCAGATCTCGCAGGCGCTCAAGGAGAGTGGCCGGTGGGGCCGAGACATCTATATCGTGGGTGATGCCATTGACAAGGGAGACGCAGAAAATCTTGAGGAGCTTATGAACGTTGTTACGCATCTTACGGTGCGCCAGCTTCGTGCGCTTTGCGGGATCGAAAGTCTTGCCGATCACAACATCATCAACCCGAGAGAGTCAAGTCAGGCTCGATTGCTTGCGGCGGTTATTGCTAGTCGTTCGCTTATCTTTGGCTAGGAGAATTAGATATGAGAGAGAGTATGTCTGTAATTAATACAGTCCGAACGGATCAGGTGAAGCATACAGCTGCCACCGACGACGGACAGGCGCTTCTTGCGGTTCGATACCACATCGGCACCCAGCGTGCGTATGAGGAGTCTAACGACGTTCATACGATTACGGTGGACGCTGACGGTTCGGACAGTTCCGAGGTGTTGGTCACCGTTGAGATTGGTCCTACAGGATCTACGACTAGTTATCTGTTTAGTGGTGACGGAGCCGCCGGCGCCGAGACTGCTGCAGCTACACTGGGCGACCTTGTAGACGAGCTTAACGACATTGACGGTGTGGAGGCCTATGTCCTTAACGGGGCATCGGACTTGGCTCTTACGAGCGCACTGTTTATTGACGTTGCAGCCACTGACCTGTCGAAGAACTTCCAGGAAATCCTGTACCGCGATCTGAGCGCAGTCTTTGCGTCCGCAGTTCGTATTGGAATCCCTGAGGTTCGAGACTCCGGCCGCATTGCGCTTGTCGGAATCAATGGTACTGCCACTGGCGTAACAAACGGTACGCTTACGATCTATCGCGATGATCACCCACAGGGTGGCACCAAGACTGAGCTTGATAGCTTTGCGCTTGTCGCGGCAGAGACTGAGTATATCAATCAGGCTCGCAATGAGCCGTCGATCTACCGTGGTCCGCTGCTTGTTGAGATTGCATCTGACGATCTGTCTGCATGCAACATCAAGGTACGCACGCGAAACGTCGAATACTAAGAGACCTCCCCGACCTCTGCCCTCGAAAGAGGGTACGTCGGGGTGTTTTCGCAGGAGAAATGATGAAGCGATTTCTGGCACTTACAGCCGTTGTTGGGCTTTGCGCGTCCGCGTTTTTAGCGAATGCAGATGACCGCGAGACTATTCGCGAAGCCAACCAGACGACTGATTACTACTTTACCTTTAGCTACACCGCACCGACGGACGAGTATGTGTACACGAATAGCGCGACGCTCAGCAATGGCGACCGCAAGCTTCGACATCCTTGGACACTCGGCAGTGTAGCCATCACCTACCCAACCAACGGCACGCAGGGATTCTCCATTCGGGTTGAGCGCGACTTTTATACATCGCTCTACGCAACCAATGAGATTGTCACTGACGCCTTCGGCAACACTGTAACAAACGATTTCAGCACGTCTTCTACGGGCACCGTTGTCTCTACTGACAGCTGGCTGATCCTTACGAACGTGACGACCAATGCACTATCTGTTGTCTACACTGATAAGGACGACATCCCGTACTTCCCCATCTTGGGTGGAGACAGGGTGATCTTCAACTTCACAGACGGCGACGCGCAAACCAATAATCTAGTCATCAACGGCAAGCGATAGAGGGAGGTCTCTATGAGTAAGTTTCTAGCCAGCCTTGTAGCGGGCTTAATTGCCTTTAGTGCCAATGCGGCATGGATCAATGGGGAATACATAGATCCATCAGAGGAGTATACTGATGCGGCTACTGGCGGAATCGGCGATGCCGTGACGGCGTTGCAGTCTGACGCCGCCGCACTGGCAGTCCGACTTTCGCGGCAGGCGTTGGTCGATCTCGACCTCGCGCTAGCTGACGACGAAGCGGCCCTTCTTGGGTTGACGATTTCGGACAGCTTCAACACGCAGGGCCTAACCGTCGATGATGACGCCAGCTCTGGTGAGGAATTCTACACCGGCTTCTATCAATGGAACCTGAGTACGCCTCTTCCAACGCCACAAGCGCACTGGAAATTTGACGAAACGACGGGCACCACTTGGTCTGATGAGCAAGCCGCGCAGGCGCTCACCACAGCGGATGATGCATCCGGTGTAAGCGATGCCAGCGGCAAGGTGGATGGGTCTTACCGAAACGACAACAACAAAGGGTGTTACTCTGGCTTTCGAAATCCAGCCAGCACAGGTTCATTCTCGTTGTGGGTCAAGCCGCATGAGGCATCGGGCACAACAGGCAGCTTCGCAGGCAACTACGACGGCGCGGAAGTCTTCGATTTCGGCCCAACATCCGGCGGCACTATGCGTTTCGGGTGGACTGGCGGATCGGGTGACAGCCGTGTGGCTATTGCGTCAAACGAGGGGACAACATACTGGAATGGCGAATGGCATCATTACTGCCTGACGTGGGAGAGCGGGTCTGTAAGCTCGAAGCTGTACATAGACGGCTCGTTATATGCCACTGATACGACGTCCGTGGTCACGTATTACTTGGGGAACAGTGGCTATTATTTCTCGGTCGGTTGTCGTGGCCGCAACGGCACCACCTACAACGCCAACGGGCTGGATGCCAGCTACGATGAAGGGCGGCTCTGGACCAACGTTCTCACGGCGGCTCAGGTGCTCACTGAGTACCAGCGCGTGCTTCCGTCCGCAGGAGGACTGCTGTCACTGGAGTCTGAGCTGTATGTGTTTAGCTCTACAGGTGGAGCGGCAAGCGTCGTAGTTCACATTGACGACGGCGGCACCGCCATTACGGATGGGCTAACAACATGGTTGAGCGATGACAACTGGGCGAGCAGCAACAGCATCGAGATGACCGAGCGCTCAACCGGCCCCGTTGTTGCCGGAGGCACTGTCTATCGTTACTCCGGGCAGGGCGACTATCCGGGCAATGGCACGAACCGTTCATGGAAGTTAGTGTCAAGCAATACCAACAATTCAGGAAAGGTCCAAGGGTGGGCCGTAGGAGGTCAGTAATGCGTATTATTCTAGCATTTGCACTGTGCGCCTCACTCGCATTTACGGCGGCTGCAGGCGAGGGGAGTTGGGGCATCGACCCTGTAGGCGACAAGGCGGAGTCGAAAGAGCTGTATGACGCCGAGATTCTTAGGGTTGTCATTATGAAGCTAAACTCACTGCTGAAGGATGGTGACAAAATTGACTTAGGCCAGCTCAAGGCCGACGCCAAGTCCAAGGCCGACGCAAAGAAGCTGAAACCGCCAAAGAAGCTGAAATCGCCAAAGAAGCTGAAATCGCCAAAGAAGCCGAAGGGGTAACGCATGAAGTTAAGAGCCGCTATAGCAGGTATGCTGATCGCGCCAGTGCTCGCCTTTGGTCAGATCGAGCAGTCGATTAACGTTGATGCCCACGACCAGAGCCTGTCCCAGCTTAAAGTCGAGATGACTAGCTCTGACTCTACGGATCTTAGGGCTAAGTTCTATAACGACAACCCTACGAATTATATGAACATGACGCAGTACGATGCCGTGCTGTTCGTGTGGTACAAGTCGTACAATAGCGGGTCTCCGTATTACCTTACCGGCGTGGTGGACACGGCGACGACACACTCCAACGAGGTCGTCTTCGATATCACGCCTGCGGCATATGAGGGGAAGCGGAAGTACAAGTTTCACTTCATGGGCACTCAGGACGCCGAGGGCTATCGCCTTGGGCATGGTCAGCTTGACGTCAGGCGAGTTCCAGACGCCCTGGCCGAAGGCTCGATTGCGTGGACCAACCCAGCGGTTGTGAGCTCCTATCTGCTTTCCATTACTCACGCTGGTGTATCAGGCACGACAGGACAGGTAGAGAACACTCTGACCCCTCAGCACTACCGCATCAAGTTCCCTGACCTCGCGCCTTTGTATGCGTCCAACTCGGCAGCGGCAGCGGCAGCAGCAGCGGAGACCGCAGCTCGTATTGCGGGGGATACAGCCAACAGCAATGGAGTGACGGCTGAGGCCGCATTGCGCTCGGCTGGCGACGTGGCGTCAAGCAACTACACGTATGCGGTTGGGCAGACCGCTGACGCAGCACGAGTGGCTGGTGATCTGGCGGGCAGCAACTACGCTGATTCGGTCGCGGCTACAGAGGCTGCGCTTCGTGCGGCTGGCGATCTTGCCAACAGCAACGATGTCATTGCGGAGGCCGTGCTGCGATCTGCGGGAGATACTGCAAGCTCAAACTTCACGACTGCCGCGCTCCTGCTGGCTACCAATCTGGTCAACTCCAGATCAATTCAGCGATTCAGGGCGGACGGCACATACGTGGGCAACTACGGCACTGACGCACAGGCTGCGCTCTTTGAGGATCCCAATGCGCTCGCAACGGACTTCGTCCTCTTCGGGCCCGGCACATATTCGGTCGCATCCTCGAACTTGTATCCATTCCGATCTGCAAGGATCATCGGCCAAGGCCAGCTCCATACGACTCTCGTCTTTACTAACGGTCTTGTCACCACCGGCGGGGCGGTTGGCTCTGGGTCTCTGTACCTGCAGGACATCAGGATCGAATCCGACGCCGACCATACGGTTAGCTTCACCAACGAGAACTACCCAATAGTGTGGATTGACAACGCCTACATTGACTCTGGCAGCATCAACTCGCTGTATGTCACTAACGCCGCAAACACCTACACTTGGGCGACCAGAGACTCTGTTCTTGTGGAGGCGGAAGCGTCCGCGCTTACCGCGCCAACCCTGTATGTAGCATCTGACAACGCGTCGTGGGGCGATCTCAACGGCGGCATTCGCAGCGGCGCTCCGGGCTGGACCGTTGCGCGTGCTGCGACAATCCATCCGAATACAATCCAGATGAGCAGCAACTCAAGCATCACTGATGTCACATACTCCGGTACGGCTATCTCCTCAAGCAACGAGACAGAGGCAGCCACCACTGGATGGGTGACCCGCAAGGCCATTGACGCCGCAGCCACGGCAGAGGCATACGCTGACGCTGTTGGTGTCGCCGTCACAAACCCTCTTGACGTTGTGGCATTCGACGGAGAGAGCGACGATCTGGCAACAGTACTTGCTAGGGGCAACGAGTCCGAGGGGCTGGTGATCGACGGCGGATCGGGATCTGGCGCATCCATTACAATCACGAACACGGGTGACACAGTCTCCATCGGCAGCATCGGCAGCGGCGGGCAGCCGCAGGGTGGCGTGATCTCCCTTGGCGGAACAAACTCATCGCTTAACGGCGTGCAGATTCTGATTGCCGAACAGGGGACTTTCGAGTTCTTTGCGCTCGACGAGGGCGGCTCGGTCACTAAGCTGTACCCAAGCCAGTCGCTGTGGGACTTTGGCGGCTTGTCGATCAGCAACGTCAGCGACACGCAGACAGAGATCGTGACGCTGTCGCAACTGACTACCGCATGGAAGGCGGGGGTCGTCGGCTTTGACACAGACGGTATGCCATTTGCGCACACCGCATTCTCGAATGTCACCATCAACATTGGGCAGGAGATGGGCTCGTTCTTCTACAATGACACTGGATCAAAGATTGAGGAGGGGCGGTTGGTCAACGCGGGCGCTCCTACGAACGGCATGTTCACTGGCGTCTACTGGGACAAGGATAACCCTGCGGCGAGAGAGTCGTTCCTCGGCATCTGCACAGTAGATGGCGGCACGCCAGACGGGGATATCGGGTTCGCTACGTTCTATGGCGGGGTTAGCGTCACTAACCTGCTGGTCCCTAACGGCCTGTACTACGGCGGGAACAACGGACTGATGACCACGAATAAGCCAGCGTACCCAGCCAAGCGGATGATTGTCGGATCGGCGCTGGCCACGAACAGGTTCCATGTCCAGAGCGTCAGCCTCCTCAGGCCGGATGCCAACAAGTCGTACTCGTTCAGCCAGCGCGGTATCGCTTCGGGCACCTATTACAAGGGCGGCTTCTACGATTTCAGCTCAGCCGACGCCAACTTGGACGAGGGCTCGCTGACCGTGAATTACGGCTCTGCGAACGTGGCCTACTCCGCGCACCCCGCGATTGTCGCATCGGGCGCAGGATCCGTTGACACTGGCGTGGTCGGGTTGCGAGTCACCGGAACCACTATCGACGATGAGGGCGTGCGCACCGCGTCTGACACCAACGTGATTTCTGCAGACATTACGACCATCACTGCCGACACGTATTACGAGGCAGCGAAGTTCAACGGGACTGTGACCTTTGAGCTGTATGTAGTCTCTGGCTCACCTACAACGTACTCCCTCGACTTTAACTACGGGTACGCCAAGTACGAGGACTACGGCAACGTTGACTTCTCGGTGACTGACTTCGAGGTCGTCGGTCTGGCTGGTGGCAATGACACGTCGTTCGATGTCACGCTGCTGCACCACAAGACCACGGGCTGGACATATGCAGCCACCGGATTTGAGCCGGGAAACAGCGCCATATGCCAGTGGTCTACCGACATGGCGCCAGAAGACAACCTGATTGACGGCCTCAACTTCGCCTACAAGCGGGACAACCTCGACACCTTCGTCGAGGGGTCCGGGTCCGAGGGGGTGATTGTTAAGATTGAGGCGACGGCCAATAACAGCGTTCAGGTCATGGACGTGCACATCATTGGCGTAAACGAAGAACTATAATGACAGACGAGAAAGGAGCGTGACAGATTCAATGACTGCGATACAGGCTAGCGACGTAAGGGTAGCGATTACCCGCAACACACAGGTGACCATAGGGTCGGCCATCGTGATAATGGCTGCGGTGCTCGGGATGGCGCTTCGCGCGCAGGCGAAGGTGATTGAGATCGAGACGAGAATCGACCACGCCTCCATTGACCGATGGACAGGCACACACATGGCTACGTTCGCGTATGAGTTGCGCCGCGTGTCGGGACATGAAGTCCCAGATCCTGTAGCTATCAAGCGGATGGTGGGAGAGCTTTACGCGGAGGGGGAGTAGGTGAAGTTCGTAACTGTTAACGGAATCAATACACACGGAGAGCACAACATCGACCTGCTGGGGGCGAGGCTGTCGGAGGGCGGGCACAAGGTTCACGACTTTGATTACCCGAAGATGACCTGGCGAGACGTGTACAGCAGGGGGCTGCAGTTTGATGTAGCCCAGAAGCTATTTGATGAGACGGAAGACGGCGACCACGTAGTAGGCCACAGCTTCGGGTGCCTTGTCATCTGGAGATGCATGGAGATGGGCCGCAGGTTCGGCGGGTGCGTTCTGATTGGCGCGGCGATGAATCGGGACTTCAAGCCCCCTCGCGGCGGGGCCAACCGCATCTACGCTATTTGCAATCCAATGGACAGGGCAGTGAGCCTGTCCCGTTTGCTGTGCGCGCACGACTTCGGTCAGGCTGGCACGGTTGGATTTGATTATGAACACATCAGCAAAGACCCAGAGATCCACAACAGATACATTCCTCACAGAGTTAAGGGTACGCATAATCACTCAACCTTCTTCACCGAAGCAGAGGTTCTGGAGGAGATCGCTACTATATGCGTGGCTGAAGCAAGAGCAGCTATTTACACGGAGAGGCTAGACTAATGAAATCGTTTGGGAAGATAGTTGAGGACATCCTGTACTCGGTGCGCAAAGGCAGTGAGTCTCGCAGGGATGACGTTAAGCGATGGGTGAATGAGGCGTATTTCGATATCGCACAGGAACACCCGTGGCTGCCGCTGCGAAAAGAGGTTGACCTCGACTTCTCCGACATGTCTGATGAGACTGGGCTCTTCCTGCCGGCCAACCTGGTTGGAGTCCGAAGGGTAAGAGAGGTCCTCTCTAGCGGAGAGATCGGCCACGACTACATCTCGAGGGACAAGTCTGATATTGACCCATATGAGGTTGGGTACAGGTATGTGACCTACACCCCTAGCGGGGAGGCGTTAGCGTCAGGAACGGACCTTTCTGTGGACACAGGAGACGATGGGACGACCACACTGTCATCGGCAGCTGTCACATCGGCCCACGCTGGCGAGTATGTCCGCTTTGGCGAAGAGCCTGGCATGTACCTGCTGTCCGATGAAACGACCTTCTCGCCGACGTATCACGGCCCGGCCTTCGACTCCGAGGGCTACGTTGAGGTGCGCCCTCCGACCGCCCGCAAGTTGATTTGCTACAACGAATATGAAGAGGTGCTGTCGAGCAACAGCGTAAAGGTTTACTACTGGGAGCTTCCGACTCCCATGTACAGGGACACCGACGTGCCCGTGATTGATGATACGCCAATCGAGCGTCTGGCCCTCATCAAAGCCATTGGCATGATCCACAAGCGGCAGTCCGCCGCCGACAGATATCGTGGGGAATACAGAGAGGCTCTGGAGGAGGCCAAGCACAGGAACCCGGACTTCGCAAGAACTCCCTCCCCGAGAGACAGGCGCAACAGGGCAATCGACCTTGACCCAAACCTTTTCTCGCGCAGGGGGGCAGGCGTCAGCAGAGCGAATCTGCGAGACATTCTTCGGAGGGGTAACTAATGCTTGGTGACAAAGACTTTCTAGACCACATGGACGACATTCTCGGCGGCCTTGCCGAGGAGGACGCCAAGCGTCTGGACAATCAGCCGGACCTCTCGCCCGCTCTTCAGCGGGTTTCTGAGGTTAAGCGCGTGTGGGACGAGATAGTTCCTGCCGGCGACCTAACGCCACAGCATTACGTTGACGCACTAAACTACTTCACCTCCATGGCCAACGTTGACCGTGGGGAGACTAGGTTCGTCCGTGACCCCATGGTGGATGGATACCCGATTCCCGGCCTGTATAGACAGGTTGAGGTTTCTGCTGTATCCGAAGCTGGCGGTCACATCGAGAAGATCATCCAGGTTCTGAAGAGGGGATACCTGCGCTCTATCGTCACGCCAAGCGGCGAGGTGGATTGGAGTGAGGCTCGCATCCTGAATACAGAGCACCTGCAAGCCGGCACCGAGGACTCGCTATCTTATCCTGGTGGAGATGTCGACTCGCGGTTCGTCACTGTTGCGTGGAGCGGGATTGACCCCGACTACCTGCACCGGGTCGAGGCTTCGCTGATCGCTCTTGACAAGACCAAGTTCGGGTCGCCCGAGATCCAAGGCGTTGTGATCGACACTGGATTGTATCCAATCAAGATCATGAGCGAGATTGCTAGGGACGGCAGCGGGACTCTTGTCGTCCAGTGCGGTCGCAAGGAGTTCGCCCTCCTTCTGCATGACGTATACAATACTGATGGCGCATGGACCGTACACAAGTACTGGGAAGTCCCCCGTCAGGACGCGCAAGGGATCATCGATGGCTACAAGGCTCTCGGTGGGTGGTCCTCGTCTGGGTCAAGTTATTCTCCTGCGTCTGGCCTGGTTGATTTGGTCTTCAGGAAGAGGGACACTTCAAACGCCGAGATCTGGACGCTTCACCTGAATGCCCTTAGCGACTCTGGGTGCAGCTTCACCACATGGGCCTTCGGCGTAAGTGCGGACGAGGCAGAGAATACCTACGTCATTCCAGAGGAACCCACCAATGACATCGTGCGGGTGCAGTACCCGTCTGCGGACGCCACTGTACTTGAGACCCTTGAGGAGCACGGCTTCGAGGAGGGAGACGAGATCCGGGTTTCTGGAACCAACGGCCTAGAGGCAATAGAGCAGCGCACATATTATGTCAAGCCCGTAACGTCTTCGTCCGACACGCAGATCGAGCCCACCGCTGATTACTTCATTCAGCTTTACACGGACCACGAGTGCACGGAGAACGTGGACAGCAGCCCGTACCCGTATACATCTGGCGGCACGGTCCAGAAGATCAATGTCGGATACCGGTATTCCAAGGATGTGCGAAGCGGTCACGACGGGTCCTACGACGTTGAGATCCGGAAGGTTTGCTCGCATCAGCGCGGCTGGGAGTACTACTCGCTGCAGCATGCCTTCGAGACCAAGACCACGCAGCGGTGGACCGGACAGCTTGAGGACTCCCCCTACTATGCGTTCGGCTACGCTGCCGGATTTGAGTTGAGGGTCAGAGAGGAGCGCAAGGACGACGGAACCACAGACTTCTGGCTCGACAAGGTTGTCCCCACGGCGGTAGAGGACGTTGTGGACAGGGACGTTATTCTGGAGAACAGGTCTATTGAGCAGAACCAGGACATCAATCAGGATGACCCGCTCACGCTGGAGGAGTCTGAGGTTAACAAGCGCAAGACGTTTGTGTCGACCAAGACAAAGCACAGCAAGTTCAACAACGACACCATGGTCGAGACCTTTGAGGAGACCACCAATGGCGGCGGCGCTCTGGCCGAGGCCTTCGAGGATACTATCTACGGCGGCTCTCACAAGGAGGACATCCCGTCTATCGGCAAGGGTGGTGACGTTGACGTAGACACCTCTGAGTACGAGACCGGCAAGATGACCTACACAGAGAATGAGGTGGGGTCGCACGATTGGTCGGGGGCCAAGCGGAAGTACAACAAGCAGGAGACCGTGAACTCTCACAGCGCGATCACCAGCATCACGCTTGCTTCGCCAGCAAAGGTCACGTCTCCGGGGCACGGATTGTCAGATGGGGACCAGGTGCTCATCTACGGGGTCACCTCCCCCGAAGAGGTCAACGGCTACCACATCGTAACGTCGGCGTCCACCAACACGTTTGCGCTGGACGGATTCGATTCGTCTGAGCTGGACTCGTATGGAGGCACTGGATTCTTTACTGCATTCAGCGCTTCGGCGAACGACTGGATCCCATACGCTGCGCGCTCTGGCGCTGGCTTCATGAAGGTGGTCAGAAACGCACCGCCATCCGACTTCTATGAGGACCTCCGACAGGTGTTCCCTGGGTACTACCTGATCAACCCAGGCCCAACGATCAACGACTCCGGGCTTTACTCTTACGCATTGAGGCAGGAGGTCATTGACGGCGGCAACGTAGGGCAGGGGGATTCCTGGCTGCGTACAGACCACTTCGCTGTAGACTCGGGCACCCTCAGGCGCTACTTCGGATCCAACGGAAAGCACGTCCATGGCTTCTGGAAGGGGGGCGACAATGGCGGATCGTCTTATATCATAATCGAGATGTATAGGAATACCGACAGGGACAACTGCGTATCGTTTGTCAACGGAGATAAGCTGTGGGGGCAGACGCACCTGAAGAATATGATCGAGAAGGAGTCCGAGAAGATCAGAGGACGTGGCTTCGACTGGTGGTGGAAGGCCGATGGCGGAAGCGGGGCGTCGGCCCCAAGCCCGTGGAGCACCGCTGGGCTTAAAGAAATCACAGATTGGCCCGACAGGGTTGAGCGAGTTGCCAATGCCGGCGGATACGCTACCGGGGTCACGAGCGCGGGCAGCCACTTTCTCGGAATCAGGGTCCTCGCCCTCTACAACAAATTTGATATCCCAGTAAAGCCGGCAGAGGGGGACTAATGGAGACGCAGGACAGGGCCCAAATAGTCCAGGATGTTCTGTCGATCCTTGCCCCAATGCTCAGCGGCGGCGGCAGTGGCGAAGGCGGCACTCTTAGCGGCGATATTTCTGATAAAATCGAGGAGGAGGTACTCGCGCTCCAGGGCCACTGGTTGACCATATCTGATGCCTGGTCGGACCAAACGGATGCTGACGCCAGAAAGGCGAGGGAAAGATTTGACGGACTTGACGAGTTGGCGCAGAAACTCGATGACCGCCTCACAGCACTTGAAGTTGAGGAGATGATGCATGACGTCCCCCTTCCGGATGGCGCTAAGGAGGAGTTCATAGAGCGGCCATATTCGGATGAGGGCCAGGAGTGGGAGACTTTCCCGTGGGGGATCCTCTCCAATGGATGGGCGGAGGACCACGGCTATGGCGTTTTTCTGGTGAACATAAGCCTGGTCTGGGGCGACGAGAGCTTCGAGGTAGACGATACCCCCGTCTCGATTCCGGAGGATTCGGACGTGTACTATGTCGGGATTGAGTTTGACGGCGAGTCGGTTGGGGTTCCGGAGGCATCGACAGACAAAGATGTCTTCCTGCCCGACGACGAAGTATACAGGACGTGGCTTTACTCGTTCAGAAACGAGCC
>Ga0208299_1000175_pt1 | contig 61005 bp, 69 predicted proteins | sample 15_taG_FD_184089 | JGI IMG/M metagenome (GOLD analysis project Ga0208299, IMG submission 184089) | Marine viral communities from the Subarctic Pacific Ocean - 15_ETSP_OMZ_AT15312 metaG (SPAdes) (version 2) | ecosystem: Environmental > Aquatic > Marine > Oceanic | place: Pacific Ocean | collected... | reverse complement strand
GTCGAACGACTTGCGAATGTCGTCATCGTTCGGGTCGAACGTGCCACGGTTGCCGATGGCTGACTTGATCTGCTTCGAATCAAATACCATCCACGTTCGACCACCCTCTGACGACACCGCGCCATCATACCCTGCTCTAGCCCACGAACTCGCACTGAAGCCAATCCCGTCAAACTCAGGATCGGCTTTAGCAAACCGGTCAAGATCCAGTGGATTATCGATCTGCAGATATACCGGATAAACGCTCGCTGCTTCAGTGGCTCTCGCTGCGTGAAACTCGTCTGTCGTGTAACCGGAGGCATATTCCGGGTTAACCGTGAAATACAAACGCCCGTGACCTTCTGGTACTTGAAACGAATCGAACCCACCGGTCTTCGTTCCGTGATACACCACCAGCGGTTTACCATCCTCACTAACGACTTTACTGTCACCGAACCACGCCTTGAACTCAGGCGTGTCCGTCTGGCTCGCTGGAGCATCCTTGATGATATCCGACGGGTATATCGCAACCTGTCCGTCACCGCTCTGCCATTCAACCTTGCTGGCACGAACCACCTCTCGGTCGACCGTACCCTTTGCCGCCTTCTCCAGCAGCTCAATCATGCGGGCATGCCTCTCCAGCCCCTCATCCGTGAAGTAGAACACTGCGTCACCCGGCACGTCACGCGGTTGCTGAAGCCCGAAGTCCATTTCCTCGACCAGCTCCATCTCCTCATCGTCAGTCAACCGCATACGGTCCAGCACGTTGTTGTTCAACAGGCCCGTGCCATTCACTGTCAGCCGAGTCAGCTTCTCACCGAACCGACCGTCCTCATCACGCGGATGCTTTGATTCATCCCACGCCACTGCCTTCGTGAACAGTCGGTCAAATGACTTCCTGACGCCCTCATCCTTTAGTTTTCTTAACGTCGCCTCCATCTCTGACCGGAACAGCTGGATCGAATCCTCAGCGTTCGCAATCCGCTTCTCAGCGTTACGTATAGCCCGTGAACGCCTCTTCCTGTTGATGGTGTCGAGCCTCATGAACTTATCATCAAGCTCAGGTGAGTTCGTGTTGACAACGATCTCACCAGCATTGCGTTTTATCTCCGGCTTGGATTTCTCGTGCTGCAGGGTGAATGCACCAATCTCTCTTTCGCGTTCAGCCCACCGCAGTTCGCCGCGTCTGGCCGCGTAGAACCATCGATCTCCGACCATATCACCAGACTGGGATGCGCCATTCGGCACCAGCTTACCACCACGATCTACGAGCCACTTATTAACCTCATCCGCTGAAAACTCCTCCAGCACACTCTCCTTAACAGCGTCCTCCCTGCGAATCCGCTTCGGCTTCTTACCACGCGGTTTCTTCACCTTTGCCGGTCGCCTGGGTGCCTTGGGTTCATCAGCGTCAACCTTCGGAGGTGCCTGCACTTCCACTTCCGGCGGCGCATCAGTGTTCCCGAGCAGGAAATCCAAATACGCATCATTGGTTGTATCCAGGTTGCTGGACTTCTCATCGAACCGCCCATCCTCGTCCCGGGCATGCTTCGACTCATCGAAGGTGCCGGACTTCGTGAACAGTCGGTCAAATGACTTCCTGATATCGTCGTCGTCCAAGCTGAACGCACCACTGTTACCGGTGGCGCTCTTCACCTGACTGGACCGGAACACCATGTAATGCGTCCCAGAGTTCTCCAGAGGCGTGAAGTCCTCGTGCAGCACAATGCCGTCCGTGTGGTCCATCGTCGCCAGCTGACGGTATGCCTGTGTGGCCTGGAAACGTTCCATGAGACGCCACTGACGTTCACCGACCGACCAGTTCTTTTGATTCTTCGGGAACTTCTCAGCACGATTATGGAAATTGCGAGTCAGCCGCTCAGCATCCTCACGTGGCATGTCGATCTCGATTAGCGCCTGCTCCATCTTCTTATGATCGAACTTCATCTCATCGTGACCGATCACCATCGGCCTTTCCAGCTGTGCGTACACAGGGAACACCTGTGGACGTGTTCCGTCCAACAGCTCAGCCTTTGCCTCACTGTAGGTGATTCCCATCAGCTCACTGTGGGCATCGATCTTCCCGACAAGGTCAGGATTCGTCTGCTGTGTTGGATCCGACAGGTTCGTGGTGGCGTACCGGTTCGCGTCGTCCTGGCTGTCAGTAAAATACAGCATCTCACCGAACAGACCATTCGCTCCGCTGTGCGACGGACGGAACTGCACCTCGTCATCACCATACTTATGGAAGTCGTTGATCGTTCCGTGGTACAGCACCTTCGGGTTACCGTTCTCATCCACAGCATGACTATTGCGGAACCAGTCCTTGAATTCTGGTGTGTCCGTCTGGCTGCCCGGCTTGAAGTCGAACCGACCCACCTCATCGCGACGATGTTTGTCTTCATTCCAGGTCACTGACTTCGTCACCAGCCCACTCTGGAATTCATCCGACGCCGTGTCTGCATCGATCGGTATGAACAGGTCATTCCAGATTCGGTAGCCGTTGTTCTTAGCGTATCCATACAACCGCGCATTCGACTCCGAAACATGCTCACCCGTCTTATCGCTCAGCTCCTTTGCCAGCTTGCCACGGTGCAACATCGGCTGAAACGTGTCGACCGTCATCTGCCACTTGTGGTTATTCTTCAACCACGCCTCAGCCTCAGCAACAGCGACCTTGACGTCTTCTGACTTCTTCGAATACCACGACTTCACACGACGATCCGTAGCTGGTTCAACCGCTGGAATCTTATGCCCGAACGACGATGTCTCCTCTCGACCGTCAGCGTACAGAATGGCTGACTTAGTTCGTGGACTTCCCTGGCTGTCGTAATTCAATGCACCGATGAGTTTCTTCCACGGCTGGTACGCGTCCTTCCGTTTGCCCTCATCCTCATAATCAGCCCCCAGGAGATTACGCCAATTGGGTGCACCGTTGTAACGACTCCCCTCCGGTGTCGTCTTGTACATGGCCACGGACGCCTCAGCCCGGCGCAGGTAATCACGTCGCGCATCAGCGTTGTTGTCCGGATCCGTTGCCAGTCGAGTCAACGTGATGATCTTCTCATTCAGGTCCGTCACCCTGCCGTTCAGCTTTCGCCTCTTGTGCTCCGGTGCGTCATCTGGCAGATTCTCATATTCGAACTGAGCAAGCGCCCTCGCCTTCAGTGCATTCGCCACTGTCGTGAACTGTGCTGCTGAGTCAGTCTTGTCGAGATATCCCAGCTCAGTCATTGCCGATTCCAGGCTGACTGTCATGCTGTTGCCGTCCCGGTCCTCAATGCCGAACTGGTGCACCACGAGGCGACCTGTGTCATCGCTCTCTTTCGCTTGATCCCAATCACTGATGCGTACCTCCACGACGTCGTCACCACGCTGCTCCTCAACCCACTGGTGCTTCCAGTCATAGTAGTGCAGCTTCGCACCGCTGGGACCAACGATCGGAGTTTCAAGATGAATCTGCGTGCGACTGCGACTCATCGCTGCGTACTCAGCATCTGTGGTCGGCTTGAAGTCGAAGCGGCCAGCTTCGTCACGTGGATGTTCTGACTCATCGAACTCACCGGACGCCACGATTGACTCCATCGTCGTCGGGTCATCCCCGGCAGCTGCGTCTGAGTTGAACAGCAGCGACTGACCGGGCAGGTCGTCACCACCGGCATCAAACAGGCTGCCCTGACGTTCCTTGCCGCGACCTTCGAACTTCGGCTTCTTGCCGCCACGCTTCTTACGTGGTTCGAAGTCGTCGCCGAACAGCCCGGCTTTCAGGAACAGCTGGTCGAATGACTTACGGATATCGTCATCGTTCGGATCGAACGTGCCACGGTTGCCGATCGCTGACTTGATCTGTAACGGATCCGGGACCACGATAATGTCCCCGGTAATGACACCGTCGATACCAATCTTAGCCAGCTCCAGCGTGTAGTCAGATCCCCAGGTCCGCATCAGCCTATCCAGGGCATCGCGCCCACGCTTCGGCACTGCAACCTTGTTTGGGTCAAAGTATTCAACCACGAAGTCGTCGCCAGACTTCGTGGCTCGCGGCGAATATCGCTCATAGCCATCGCCATGCTCTTCCCAGTGTTCAAGACGTTCGTCGAATAAGTCATGTGCCTTCTCTTTTTGGGCCGCACTAAACACCGCCCGCACAGGCATCGCTTCGTGATACGACTTGTCCTGCTCCAATGTGTCGGCACTTAACGACTGACTGATCGTCTCAATCTGATCGTCAGTCAGTTCACCCTCCAAGTCTAGCGGGTTCTCCATGCGAACGAACAACGGCTTGATACTTCCAGTGCCTGTGTGTGACCCACGCCCTTTCGTTCTTTGCCAGGCATATCGATGCGCCTGACGTGCATCCCGTGTGACATAGACACCAGTGCCGTACGCCGCGCCACTTACCATATCACCGCCAACACGAAACTCCTCAAAGTCTGCACCAGTTCCGTGGTACACCACCTGTGGACTTCCGTCAGCATTGACAAGTTTGCTGTCGCCGAACCATTCCTTAAACTCGCCGGTGTCCGTCTGGTCAGCACTATCAATGTCAGGCATGTCGTCAAACCTCCCGTCCGCGTCACGCTTGTGCTTTGACTCATCAAACGCCACGGCTTTCAGGAAGACGCGGTCGAAGCACGACTTCTTGGTGACTATGGCATTCAGCTCGTCCATCAAGTCCTTGTGCGTGTCAGTAACCCAGTCCGCCATGTCCGGATCACCTACACGGAGCGATGAAAATAGTGCGTCGAGCCTTCTCAGCATGACCTTGGCGCGCTTCGGCTCACCTTTCTCAATGGCATCTATCGCCATCCCACGACCAGTTTCATACCGTGGGAACACCTCCTTCTCCCGTGGCGTCACGTGCTCCAGGCCGTTGTCCTCAGCAATCCGCTTCAGGCTGCTGTGGTCACTGTGAATGTCGTCTTTCGCCCATCTATGCTCGGGTTCGAACGGCCCGGCTTCACCGACGTCAAAGAACGCTACATCGCCAGCACTGTCCACGCCGATCTGAACACGATCGCGCATTATGTACTTCGCGGCGTGCATCACCTCCAGCGCCTTACCGGCCTGATCAATGTGCTTCTGCGTGAAGCCGTCCATGTCGACCATGTCACGAACCGCGAACACTCGCCCCTCGTGCTCAACAACTTCCAGGGGTAACAGATGTGGCATTCCCTGTTTCTGCAGCTCATCAACCACCTGAGCCTCGTCACGCAGGTTCTGGTTCCCAATCTCAGGTGACCGGACACCCTGGTTCCAGTGATACGGCGTGACGGTCGATGCCTTCACGACCTTGTCACCAACACCGAAGACCATCCCGCCCTGGCCACGACCCAGGAATTGACCTTCACCACGCAGGACGCTGTCCAGGTGCTCATTGCCGCTGTTCGGCGTCTCGCGCAGAACGCCTGACAGCTCGTCATACCAACGATCCACGTGCTCGATATCGATTGAGCCTATGCGACGGTCCTCACCTTTGCTGTTGGAATTGCGGTAAATGATGTCCGCCTTACCTTCACCGTTGTCCACGATGCGGGCCTCGAACTCACCATAGGTGTGCGACTGCGGAATCGTTACTTCCCGTCCCACGATAGTCTCGGCACCACCAGCCTTCTCATCGAACTGACCGTCCTCATCTCGTGGATGCTCTGACTCATCCCATGACGCTGACTTCGTAAACAAGCTGTCGAACGACTTGCGGATGTCGTCGTCGTCCAGACTTCCGTCAGTCCATGATCCACCATCGAAACGTCTCTCTTCGAAATACTGCATCAACTCAGGAAACATCTTCCTTGCTGTTGGGTCACCGTATGCCGACGCCACCATGCCAGTTGCAAACACTTCAGCGTCTGAGTAATTGGACAGGTAACTCGCTGAATGCCCTCTATTCGAAAGTGAACTCTTTCCGTGTGTCAACGCATTAACTAAGTCAGAAAAGTTTTCGACCCGTAAACGGTCTTTTACAGAAAATGATCTGCCGGATTTTTCCCTCACGTTTCTAAGCCGCTCCTCCTCATCGCGCACGACCTCCACAGGGTTCAATCCATTCAGCTTTTCCCTGCTCGCTTCCAGTGAAGAAACGAACGCTTTCGTCTCTCGAACCTTCTCGCCCGTGGTTGCGTTCGATATGCCAAATCGATCAAAGTGGTGTGCGTACTCATGTTCGAAGTTCTGCTGAATCCGCTTCGGGTTATCATCCAAATGTAAATTGATGGCGAACAGTTGATAAGCGACCGGGCTGTATCGCTCACTCTTAACTTGTGGCGGTCGCACCGTCTTCATGTTGTCCGGCAGATTGTCATACATCTCGCGAACTTCAGGTGTGTATTCAGCCAGAAACTCTTCGCGGATGCGGTCCTCTTTGGCACTCTGAAACACATTCACCGACTTAGCGTCCGTGGTTTCACCACCCGCCTTATCATCGAACTGACCATCCTCATCACGTGGATGCGCTGACTCATCCCATGCCACGGCTTTCAGGAAGACGCGGTCGAAGCACTTCCTGATGTGTGGCTCGCCAGGTACTGACGTTCCACCTTTACCATCTCCGCCGCTTCCCTGACCATTGACCCCAGCTCCTGGTCGTCCTTCGGAAGATCCAATGGACGCAAGAATCGCTCTAACTCCGGCTGCCGCCCGCCGTCGGACTTTGCCCTTCTCTTTCCCTTTGACACGGTTGTGCTCCTTTGCTGCCTGGTTCAGGATGTCGTTAATCTGATCACCGACTCCACCACGAAGTCGGACCTCTCGCTCGAATGTCCCCAGAATACTCTCTGACTCATCACGGTGTCGTGCCGCCGCCTCGCTGCTCACGTCGCCCACACCAGCGTCACGCAGCAGCTCCTCACGTGCCGAGCTGGCCACTGCATTGAATCCGCGAACATCTTTGGACAGCGTCTGACGAACAGCCGCCTGCACCTTCGCACGGTCCTCAAACAGGATCTCCTCCTCCTCAGTGAACCCGAACAGTCCACCGCCGCCCTGCTTTGAGACCTTGGGCGCCAGACTGGCATTCAACGCCATCTCGCGAACAACCGCCTCGCTCAGGCTGCTCTTCGCCTTCTGGATCTTGCCGACCAGCTTGTTCTGCACATCCCAGACGGCGTGACGATCCTCCTCGCCCATCCCTTTACCAATCTTCAGCTCCGTACCAATTGCACGAGCATGCTTCTCCTCAAGCCTGCCGTACGTCAACTCACGGAACGCCTGATCACTCAGGTTCGACAACCGGACAGCGTCACGAGCCACAGCCCCCTTCACTGACACGTTGTTACTGTTCAGGAACTCCAACCCCTCCTCACCAGGCTTCTGCATGTCACGCATGAACTTCGCAGCGTCCAGTGCCGTACCCTGACCCTGTGCGATATTGACCAACGCACCAAACGCCCTGGCTTCCTGCTCAGTCTCACGGTCGATGTATTGCACAGCGACCTCACCATCCCACCCTGTCGCCTGAGCCAATGCATAGCGATGGTGACCGTTCACGACGTAATCCTTACCGTCATTCGTGTCGTGCCACACGTAGAACATGCCAGCCAGCTCAGGATTGTATTCGATCCCGGCAAATTGTGACGTCACGCCATCCTTGCCGACGCCCTCAATCTTGTACTGGAACCGCTCCGGCGCGATGCTCAGCTCCGACAGCTTCTTGACGTGAATGCCCGAACGTCGTCCGGTCGCATCCGGATCACTCTTTTCCTCATCTGCATCGGATTCGTCAGAAAAACCGTACTTCCTCTGGAGCCGAAGGTAATCGTTGTCGGACATGTCGCCGCTGGCGTGCCGGTTGCGGATCCGCTCAATCAGTGCCTTCTCAGCCTCTGCCTTGAAGTCGAACTGCCCATCCTCATCACGGCGGACCTTTGACTCATCAAACGGCAGCCGGACGCCCTTTGCGAATACTCCCAGGCGTGTCGCCACGTACACCTCTGACGGCATGTCCTCCGGCCTGCGATCATGCGGAGTCATCCTGTTCCACCGATCGACGGAATCCTCGTAGTCCTGCAGCAGGTCCCCTTCCTCGTACGCCCACGACTCCCCGCCTCGGCGGGCGTCGCTCACTCGATTCCACTCGTCACTCAAGTCCACCGTAACCTCCGGCAGTGGTTCCGGTCGCACACGTTCACGAAGACGCACAGGCAGTGCAGCACGAAACTTAGCGCCGTCCGGGGTCATCATCGCCTCGTCCAGCCATGCCGTCGGGTGTTGTTCCATCGCCGCCGCGTACATTGCCGTGGCGTACCCCTTCCTGCGATGCTCCGGCTGAACCTCAACCATCTGTGGCCTGATAACCTCACCCCATTCACCACGCGTGTGATCACTGTAAAGTGCGTAAGTGAACACACCAACAACCTGGCCGTCCACCCGCACGGACGCCTCGAAGTCCTGCTGCCCTTTTATGGAACCAATCATCTCCACGGAAATGTCTGGCACCACGAGGTCGGCATCCGGCTTAAAGTCGAACTGCCCGTCCTCATCACGACGAACCTTAGACTCGTCCCACACCACGTTCTTTGTGAACAGCTGATCGAATGACTTCCGGATGTCGTCGTCGTCCGGGTCGAACGTGCCCTGGTTACCGATCGCTGACTTGATCTGTGACGCAGACACAACCGACAGGTTTACTGTCTCGTGCATGCTGTGGTTTTCAGACTCTCGAACCCATGCTGCATCAAATCCATGTTCACGAAGGAACTCAGGATTCTCCCACTGCGCCCAATGCCCTTCCCGTGCGTACTCAGTGAACTTATCTGCCTCAACAATTGCCCTGGCAAGTAGCTTCTCCTCGGTCTGAACATCCCACGCTTCACGATTCGCTTTTGTGCGCAGCCAATGCTCCTGGGCGGCGCGATTGTGCTCTCTGTACAGCTCAATGTGCTCAGGTTTTCTGAAGTCAGCCACGTTCTGAGCTGACACAAACAACGGCATCACGACACCCGTGGCGGCGTAATCACTACCATTTGTTCGGCCAGCATACATATTGGCGAACTCCGGATCCGTGGTCAATGAAATCAGATTTCGGCGGTTCACTCCGTCCGATGGGCGATCCGTCCGAAACTCCGTGAAGTCTCTGGCTGTCCCGTGGTACATGACCATCGGTTTGCCGTCCTCATCAACGATCTCACTATCGCCGAACCACGCTTTGAACTCAGGCGTGTCCGTCTGTCCGCCTGAGCCACTATCAACAACAGCCCCGGCCCGAATCGCACGCGTCGGCTTGAACGCCTTGCCGGGCGTCTTACGGTCCTCATCCGGCACGATCTCTGACATTGCCAGAGCCTCTGTCAGGTCCGCGTCACCACCAGCCCAGTGGTTCGGGCGCAGCTCACCGCCGCCCTTCAATGTCGGGAACACGTGCACGAACACTGGTGCGTTATTGTTCGCTTCCATGATCGCCTTCATGCGGCCACGTCCCTCGTGGCTAACCACCTCCATCTGACCGGACTCAGCGTTGTACCGAGTCAACAGCAACGGCGGACCGAGCGGCACGCCTGCGTCAATCTTCTCTTTGAAGAAGTCAATCCCGTCGTCGTACGTTCGCACGGTGTTGAGGTCCAGGAACTGCTGCGGCGTCATTTCTACCGCATACCCCATGTGGTTCAGGTTCCCGTTCATGCCGGTCGCACCGATACCGTCCTGCCCGTCGAACATCACGCCGCCGGACATGTACAGGTTCTCAATCTGCTCAGGGTTCAGCGATGCCTCCAGCTCAGGCTTGAAGTCGAACCGGCCACCCTCATCACGCCGGTGCTTCTCCTCATCCCACGTGACCGACTTCGTGACAACAGCACGTGGCCTGGCTCCGCGACGCCGGACGGGCTTCCGTTTCACAAACCCAACCAATTCAATACTGGTATTCTCTTCGAGCCACTCTTTCCAGTCCTCAGGGAAATTCGTGCTGCCTCCGCTTTCCGCGCTGTAGATATCCCGGGCACCACTCTCAAGTGACAGCTGGACCTTCACGCCGTTATCCGACAGACGCTCGAACGCAACGAACGGAAGATCCGCAAACGCCCTCTGATTAAAGTGCACCACAACACTGTCGATGTCGTCCACTGTCACGCCACCGTGAACCTGAGCCTCCACGGTGTGAAACATCGAAGGAACGTCATCAATACTGTCAGTGCCCAGGATCTTGCTGCCATACGCCTGCCAGTTGAATCCGACACGCTTATTGCCGTCACCACCCACGAGCGCCGGTGCGAACTGACGCTCATCAGGATCCTCATCGTGCATCGTGGAACGCTTCAGCCGATGCTCTGAGTCGTACTCACCCAGGCTGTCGCCGTTCGTGAACGACGTCCGGTCCCTCACTTCCGGCTTCATGACAACCGTGATATCCCCGTAGTTGGCGACTGTCTTCAGCCAACTGCCTTTGTCCTCGTGCCGGTAGCGAGGATGATGAATATCCTCGAACAGGTACCCGTAAACAGGACGGTCCTCGACCTGATCACGAGGCGTCTCGAACAGATCAGACTCAACCTGCTGGCGAGCTTCTGGATCATAGTCGCCCTCTGAATCACCGGTCTCGATCTGAGTCTTGAACTTGCCATCCTTGACCATCGACTCGAAATCTGACGAGGTTATACGGATGCCGACGCTCGCATTCTCCAGCAACTCACGTGACTTCACTTCTGCTCTTTCCGTTGCTTCGTGAATATCCGGCAGCTGAAGACCTGCCAGCATTGCAATCTGCTCGATCCCCGGCTGCTTACCGAGAGCCTCCAATGTTCGCAGACTCCGGAGAACCTCCGGTGAAATACTACTCGGCGGATGATCGTCCATAAACATCGCCGTCTGGTAGTGATCACCACTCGTGTTGAACGCCTCCACTTGGTCCAGCCACTTGTCGTTTGTCGGCTGACCGTACACGCCGTTCGTGAACGTGAACCGACCATCCCCGTCACGCTTATGCTTCGACTCATCGAACGCCACCGCCTTCGTCACCAGGCGGTCAAATGCCTTGCGAATGTCCGGGTTACTGCTGTCGAACGTCCCTTCGTTCCCGATCGCACTCTTAATCTGTGACGACCTGAACACCACGATCTGAGTTGATCCGCTCCAGCCGCGACGCTCCAGGTCCTCCGGGTACGGCGCAAAGATCACACCGTCATGCCCCTCTGCAACGTATTCCTCGACCCTGAAGTCGCGCCCGGCGGACTCAATCACCGCAGAGTCCACGTACTTGGGATTCTGCAGGGACAGGTACACAGGATAATTACGCTTGCTCTTTGAGATGAACGAATATGCCTCATCGGGCGTGAAGTAGAACCCGTCACCTGTCGGCACGTTCTCGATCCGCCTTTCCAGGGTCACATCCTGAAGACGCTTCAGGTCACGCACGTGGCGGCTTCCATCAGGATCCCCGCCGTACTTTTCGTGCTCCTTCTTACGCATCTCGTACGCGGCGTTTGCGTCCCCGTCGAATGACATCACATCGCTTAGCGCACCGTAGTGATACCCGTCCGGATGCCGAGACTCGTCACCATCAAAGTCCCATGAATTCAGCTCACGCACGTCATCCCCGTTGACTGAATAGACGTAGTCTTTCCCGTGTGACTGGAACACCGTGAACTCTTCGGCGTTTGTTCCGTGGTACACCACCAGCGGCTTGCCATCCTCATCCACGATGTGGCTATCACTGAACCACTCCCTGAACTCAGGCGTGTGGATCTGGCTCTCCGGCTTGAAATCGAACCGACCGAGCTGGTCCCGTGGATGTAACGACTCATTGAAATCGGCCAGCGTCCGTCGCTCGATCGCCACCGACTTACGGATATTGCCATCGTCAGGATCGAACGTGCCAGCGTTGTCAGTCGCACTCTTCACCTGATTGGAGTCGAAGACTACCCACGTCGTCGCCTTAACGTCGTCCCATTTATTGTCGACAACCTTCAGCCGATAGTCCGGGAACACGATCCCGTCGTACCCTGCCTGCTGCAGGATCTCCGTGAGCTGATCCGTGTCTGCACTATTGATGACAGCAAACAGGTCCTTCTCGTACGGCAGATTATTCTCCAGCCATATCAGGTCGGAGTCACTGATCGGTGTCCTCCCATTGTCGTCGTACTTCAGGGCGTCCAGGAGTTCGTTCCTGGCGTCCCCTCGCCTGCGCGGCAGCTTCCTCAGGTCCAGCGGATTCTCTGACCGCAGATACAGCTGCATCAGCTTACCGCCACGATCCGGACCGAAGTGCTCAGAATACTCACGGCTGTCAGAGAACATGTTCCAACCACCATGCGGGTTATCAAACACGTCGAAGTCCGCTGTCGTGCCGTGCCAGACAATCAGCGGCTCCCCGTCCTTATCGATCTCGATACTGGATGGTGAGTTCTCCGTCGGACGCCCGTCGGTGTCCACGACCTTGCTATCACCGAACCACGCCTTGAACTCAGGTGTGTCCGTGTGATCGACGGCGCCTGCCTTCTCACCGGCGGTGATCTTGTACTTCTCGGCACCTTTCTCGTACGACTCCACCAGCTCGATCACCCCATCACGAACAAGTGACTCGTTCATTCCGCGAGCCGCATCATTCAGTGGGTGCAACATCACGTGCGTCGCACCATTCTCCTGCATCAGGTCGATAGCACGCCTCGCCAGCTTCTTCCCTTTACCTTTGCCCCGCTCACCCTTCGGGACTTCGATGAAGAACAACTCTGCCAGTGTGTCCTCATTGGGTTCGTTCGGTGCGCTCGAACCGGACAGATACCCGTGTGCGTAGCTTCCACCGTCGGTGTCAACCTTGAACGCGTTGGACATCCCTGCGTACCCGACCTGCACGTTGTAGCCGTCAGCCACAGCAGCTGTCGGTTTCTCGTCGAACTGACCGTCCTCATCACGTGGATGCTCTGACTCGTCCCAGGTGACCGACTTCGTGAACGGACCGTCGTCCAGGGGCAGGGCACTCACCCCGCTGCCCAGTAACGTCAGGACATCGCGATTGCGACCGTGCTCGATCACCAGCTCATCAATCACGCACTCCCGGCCAGTCAGCTCGATCGACTGCCCGTCCAGCGATTCAGCCGTGAACGGCGGCACGTACGCCAGCGTTACGTGCGGATTGAACCCGTGGGAACTGATGGCATGCTGCACTTCCTGTGACAGATTCCGCCTGAGTTCCACCATCTGACGGGAATGCACCACCACGACGACAGCCCAGCGGTCGGACTTCTTGAACAGCCTCAGCTTGCCCATGACGTACTCCGCCGGAGCCTGCGCGTTCGTGATCCGCTCGATTACGGCGGCATCACCAGCCATATCCAGCAGCTCATGGAACAGCGTGACGTGCGGATTCTTGACGATCTCCGCACCGTCCACGTCGCTGAAGACCTGCGAATATGCACGCAGATCCTTCGTCATGTCCTTGCACAGCTTCGCGAACAGCCACGGACGAGGGGATTCCACTGACGACATTGATGCACTCCATCGGATAAGGGGTGCCGTAGTCTACCGCATACGTGGCCAATCGGAAGCCTAATCGCGCTGACAGAATGACAACCTCACGAGTCCGGCTCTGCCTTCTGCCCCTCGTCCCCAAAGTGAATCATGCCCAGCGCGAGCAGCGAATAGCCGATTGTGTCCAGGAACGCATCCTCAATGCCCTCACCGTCCACCTGAAGCGCCCCGCTCCGAAGGTATGCCCTGATCCTCTGTGACTTGTCCTGCATTCTCAGGAACAGATTCGCCAGCGGGTCAATTCCGATGTGCCTGCTTAAATTGAAGTTAGCAAACGGATTGTCACCGTAAGAGTAGTCCTCATTCTTTTTCTGGATTGTTAACTGCAGCTCATCAAGGGTCTCCTTAACGAACTCAAAATACCGTGCTTTCAGCGTTGCCTCGCTACTCTTCATGCTTCGGTTCTTTCACTAATTCCTTAATTGACTGAACACACCCCTTCGTGATCGCGGTTGCGTCCACGATTTTATCCACCTCATCGTTCGCGTACTGACTACTGGCCAGCACAACATAGTGAAGCTCGTTCTTCACCAGCACCCCCTGCGTCTTACACAAAGACGGAACGCACTCCTCAAGTCGAGACTGGACATAACCTGACGGATCCAGCCAGACGACCTCCAGGCTCTTCCCCATCATGGATTTCAGAAATCTCTTACGGGTCATGTCAGCAGCTTTCCAAGGCTCGCCAGATACGACTTGCCCTCGATAATCGGAACATTGATATGCAGAAAGTCGCCGTCGGTTTGAACGATCTGAAACCCGTACCCCTGCGACCAGTCCGTGGGGTCACCGTGCCGCCATAGCGGCTGCTGGCGTGACAGATGCCCGACTGACCACGCTCCAATCTCACCGTCCTTCACGTTTCGATCTGCCGCCGCCATCAACTTGTGGACATGACCAAACACCACGCAGGCGTTGAACCTATTGAGCATCTGATTCGCCGCGTTCTTGCCGTGGCGTGTGCCGTGAGTCACATAGCAATTCCCGGCCTTGATTGTCCCCTGAACCCTGCAGCCGTCGTAACACTCTGATTTCTTGATGTATGGGATACCTCGTGAATCGAGATGCATGACCGTCTCAGGTCCCATGAGGGTCCGCAGGTACCTCGCATCCGCACCATTTCGCAGCACGCTGTTCACAATCCACTTCTCAATTCGCTCCTCGTGATTGCCCTCCAGATACTTGATATCCGCCTTTGGACACAGCGACTGGACGCCGTCTAATAGCTCATTCGCTGCCGATACATCTGACTCAAACGTGTTCTCTGTCTCTGCAACAAAGCCCAATGTGTGGTGCTGAGCCAGGAAACCACCGCAATCAAGGTGGTCCCCCATCATGATGATTTCATTGGGTTTGAGGTACGCCATGTCCGTCAGGAACGCCTTCAGTGCTGGCGGGTCCACGGAATGCCCGTGAGTATCCGGCAGAAACATGCGAATGAATGCTCCACGCCCTGTCCTCAGCTTCCCCTGCACCGGTATCTTGTGCTTTGCTTTTCGCGTCTTCTCCAATGACTCAGCGAGCCGGTCGTTTTCCTTCTCCAGCTCACGGATTCGCCGCTTCAGTCCTGAGACCTGCTTTGTGTCAGACTGACGCAGGATCTTCTCCACTTTGCTCATCAGTCCGGCTCCCTCAACCACTTGGAGATCGTCTGGGGATTCATCTCCAGATTGAGTTCGGTGATCAGGTTCCGAGCGATCGGCAGCAGTGGCAGCCCCTGACTGCGAACCTCACTTCTTACGTTCAGCGCCAAGTCCCGGTCCTCAGCGGATAGCTTGTCAATCCACCGATAACCGCCCCGGCGTCCCACCTGAAGGACCTGAGCAACCCTGCTCTTGCCCTTCACCTTCTTCCTACTCATGGTTTCCGCTCCAGTCTTCCGGCCACGTCACCAGCAATCGCTGACAGAATCCAACCTGCCACGCCGCGCGTAGTTTCCATTCTTGGAGTCTACCGCATACGTCCCGGGTCGGAAAGGGGGAATACCACCTACGCCTTTACTCTGAGCCTCCGCTGTTGAATGACACCAGTGCCTGCGTCTCGATCTGCTCCAAGCCGAGACGAATAGTCATGGTTGAACATGGCTTCACCCCCAAGATCAAAGAAATCCTTGCTTCAACATTTTTCGAACACCGTCAGGTGACAGCTTCACCGACTTCGTTTCCACCAGCTTCTTCGGTGCTGGTTGCTCTGGCGAGTCAATCATGGCGTCAGCATGCGTACCGTCAGCCCCCTCCACTCTGTGGTTGAATATCTCCTTCAATTTCGACACATCAGCCCTCCTTAAAGTCGCCCGTAAACAATCTCAACCGCCCTCGTTGCACGCGGAAACGAATTGCGGGCATCGTCTGAGTTTTCTGCCACATAACGAACAAACTCAGCGAACCCTTCCTCTGAATTGGTACGTGCGTATTTACTCAACGGCGCCCCTTCAACGTCGATCTCCTGCTCGTACGCCATCTTCCATGCACTGCTGGAGCTGAATTTCGTCCCGTTCTGGAGCGTGTCGGCAGCGTGTGCCAGCTCGTGAATATACGTGCCCCGCTGATCGCCACCACCATCAAGCCCCATCCGTCCTTTACCGGCCACGTACCAACCAAGCGCTGTTGACCCGTCTGGCGTACTGCGGTTGATGCGATGAAACTCTGATGTCAAACTGCCAGTGTTGGCGTACATCTCAACGGACTTGATGTTATTCGACGCTGTCTCCAACATGCCGGGACTCAATTGGTTCAGTGCGTCCCTCAGGACAGCACTGTATTGCTCTCGTTTCTCAGGTGAAGCCAGGCCGGTCTCAGCGCCCTTCTGTCCGGCAGCCGCGAGCCGTTCCTTATCGCCCTTGGTTCCCAGTAGTGCTCCAGACACGCGGTCCTTCACGGCATCGAACCCTCTGACCCGATCCTTGCGTTGTGGCAGCTTGTCCTTACCGGGTGATGTGCTTTCCTTGCTTGCCCCGCCGCCGGGCTTCTCGTCGAACTGCCCGTCCTTGTCCCGTGGATGCTTCAGCTCATCAAACCCACCGGCAGCCTTCGTGAACACACCGTCGTCGTCAGTCCTGGGAACAGACAACCAGTGCGGCTCTCCGTCCGGCTCCATGTCCAGATACACCGGTTCCCATCCTTCACCATTTGATATGTATTTCGTCATGGTCACCTGCAGCTCCTCAAGTTCACGGTCGATCCGCTCCTCCGTCACTGGCGGTTTCTCTGGCTGATCCTTCCATCCACCCGTGCGACTCGTTGGCGCTTCATACAGCCACGCGTCCCATCGGTTCCAACGATTGCCAGTCACAATCACTTCCTGCTCTCGGTGGACGTTCTGGCCGAACACGGGAAGTGACAGGATGTCCTCGCGCCCAGCGTCGATCCTCAGAACCACGCGTGAGGCATTATCTGGCTGTTTCCCTACGCCGTCCCATGAATTCGCGATACCCGGGTCACGAGTCGCTGAGGACGCCCCGTTGCGGAGCAGTTTCAGGTCGTCGAGTCTTCCGTACGTGGTACCGTTGGATGGAGTTTCCCCATGTCCTGGTTCGACCAGTGTTGGTTCAGGCAGTGTAGTGTGATCCACCTTCAGGCCACGCCATAGCACCACGTTATCTTGTCCAGCCCGATCCAGGATGTACTGGCTGCTTTCCCAAGTCGCCCGCGAGTGAACCTTAACTGCCTCGTAAAATGGCTCACCAATCTTCTGGATAATTGCCTCACGATCGCGGTCGTACTCCGGCTTCCCGACGGCACCCAGCTCATCAACCGCAGCCAACTGCAGCGCCTTGCCGTATGGTGACGTCGATGACACCTTCCAGTCGTCCCATAGACTTTCTGTCACAAACTCCAATATGTCCTGATCAACGCCCCGTTCTTTGGCGAGATCAGCCCCGCGAGTTTTCTGCAGATGATTCGCCAGTTCCTGCGTTCGCTTGTATCGCCTCTTGCTGCCAGCATCGGGCGAAAATGGCTCGATGTCCGCGTCGTCTATGGGACCAGCTTTAAGAACGCCAAGGCTTACAGCCCAGTCGCCCACGTTGCCTTCCTCCATTTGGTGATTCCAAAACCTTTCGACGTTCGACTCCGTGATGGTTTTCAGAACATTGTCATACGCCTGCTGGTATCGCTTCCTGGACTCCACGGACTCGTTGTCCTTCACCATCGCATCGTGATAATGCTCAACGTCGTCCATCTCATCCACCGACACGGGAGTAAACAGCGAGTCCATAACCGTTCCTGGAGCCTCTTTCCCCTGAACCAGAACGCGTTCCACGTAAACGTCCAAGTGCCTGCGCACAAGCACCTCCTCACCGGGCAGCTTCTCCTTGCTATACGCCGCAAACGTCTTTCCCAGTTCAAGACCTGACATCCCGTCCTGATGCACCACGCCGGAAATCTGGCCGGAAATCTCGTGCAGCCGTGGCTTCACATCTTCGTACTGCTGTCGCAGGCTCGCATCGTTGGCGATCTGCTTCGCGCGCGTCACGTGGCCACGGGCAAATGTCTCATCCAGCTCCAGCTCCCGGACGCGATGCTGCAGAAGCGGAACCATCGCAAATACGTTACCAGCGGCTGTGTTCTCTTCGATCAGCCGTTCCACCTCACTCCTGTCCGTGAGGCCAGCGACTGCCAACACCGCCCGCTGCTTCGCGACAAGGATCTTTAGCCGCCACAGGTTGCGCATGTCATTATCGCGAAGCCTATCCAATGGCGCGGTCCCCTTTATTGCCCTTGTAGCGAACAATGCTCGATGCACTTCACTCATCGAGTCAAACTGATCCAGCTGCAGCTTATGCTCTCGCACCTGTATCTCACCGTTCATGCCAATGGCGCGGTCCCCTTTATTGCCCTTGTAGCCCATGATTCGATTCACGTGATTCCACGTGGAATTCTTGCGACGCCTTCGCTTATTGATCTCATCACCGCTGGCATCCTCCCACCATCCCGACACCCGGTAATCAATCTCCTGCTGCGCCAGATGCTCGATAGTGCCATCCACGCCGCCGTGACGCTCCAGTGTTCGATAAGCCGCCGCCTTATCCAGCTGGTCACGACTGTATGCGGATTCCTTCCTCAGGTTATTCAGCGCACCGTCCTGCAGCATCTGGCGATGTGCCTTTCGGGCGTCTTCCTCGATTATCATATCCTCTGATCGGGACTTCAGATCAACCAGACGATCCCACTCATCCTGGGCGATCCCCTTCGGGGCGAACGTTGCGACCTCAGCTTCACGGATGAGGTCCAGCCGCCGACCATAGCGACGCATCACCAGCGTCAACTCCTGGCCTTTATCGCTATGAAACGCGTGCCTTGCCAAGTCTTCATTCATCTCTTCCAGCTGCTCAAGCGTCTTGTAATCCACGACCGCCGAGGCACTCAGCCAGTCGTTCCACATCGCATCAGGAATCTTCTCTGGCGATGGATTGGCAGCAGCAGCCGGGAACCCCAGGAACTTGTGCCCCATGTGCTCCAACCCCTTCGGCACCGGCATCGTGCCGATCTTCTCGTGGATACGCGCACGATGCCGCACCTCCATAGTCCTCATGGACCCCTCATCTGAGTACAGCCAGTCCTTGAACGACTGAGCTACTGGCCGCATCTTTTTGAGGCTTCCGTCAGCGCCAAGCCACTCCTTCCACGTCTCGTCAGTCAGCCCGTCGATGTCCGGCTTTGCCTCCCACGCAGCGGTCGGCTTGAAATCAAACCGACCGGCGGCATCGCGCGGGTGCTTCTTCTCATCGAACTCCGTGAACTTCACGAACAGCCGGTCGAATACGTCAGTTGTCATGCTCATCGCCTCCAGGGTCCCGGAAGTCTACCGCATACGCGTGCGATGAGCCACGCCGAACCTGTCAGTTTCCAGCACAGGCACACAGAGCCTCCCACTCCACTTTTCGCTCCACCAGGCTGTCGATGAGGTCCTCCGGATTCAGATTCAGCAGGATCTTCACACCCCACGGGTCATCACAATCACGTGCGAGTTCAGCCAGCTGGTCACGTGCCAGTTGGTCCAGACAGGCGATCTCCAGCTTGTCCAGCTCAGGCGGCTCGTCCATGCAGTCAATTGCCCAGCACAGCTGCTTCCGAACACTGTCGACGCTCATGTCAGAATACCCGAGTACGCTCCTCACGAAGGTGCACAGCTCGTCACAACCGGTATTAGTTCGCAGCCGCCAGCCTGTGACTGACTTAGAAGCCTTGAGCACTCCGGCCAGAAACCCAATCCGTTGAATGGTCTCCGCATCGACATTATCGATGACAGCGGAATCCCCCTGACCAATACCTTCCCTGTTCAGCTCATGCACGTGTGTGTACTCACGGCTCTTCACCCACGGCTCGAATGCCACTGGTCGATAACTCATACGTCTTCCTCCTCATCAAGAATTAGTTCGTCAATCTCATGCTTCGCGTCAGCCACACCGGCTGCCGTGCCACAACGTGAATCCCCTGGCCCGTTGTAATCTGAATGAACAAAGTCCCAGTCGTGACTGGTCGTCGGGATTGGTTTCGGGTTGTAATCGATCGAATAGTCCCGGTATTTGATTCCGCTCATTTCCTACGCCCTTTCTTTTTCATTTTCTTCTTCTTTGCCTTTGGCGGTTCACCGAAGCATGTGGTGACCAGCGATTCGGCTCGATCCTGGATCTCCTCACGCAGCTCGTCCGGCGCGCCGCCTTTCGGGAATCCCCCCTCAAAGTCAGGATCCATTGTCTCAATCACTGCGGCCCGGATCATATTCACGCGCCACCACTCCATGTTGGTGGCTGATAGATCGATCGTGTCCGCACCTTCATCTTCGCAGTCCTCCAGCGTCATCCCGTGGTCCCACCACTGATACACCTGGGACTCGATGTAGTCGTACAGGCGACGCGTCACCTCAGCCCGGTCCATTTTCGTCTCAATCGTCAGCATCAGCTGGTCCTCCTTCGTCTGGTTAAACGCACCTCAACCGCATACGGATCACGCTTTGTTGGAAGAATGCACCGGAAGGTACAACCCGTCCGGGTTCCGGTCAGTCAGCATTCCCAGCCTGTCGATCGGAACCAGGCCTCGAAGTCCCGGAGTGTCGTCCATTGCGGCGAAAATCTCCGCCGCTGGCCACCCAGCTACTGGAGCGTGGCTTGCCAGGACACCCCATCCCTGAAAATCAAGCGGGCCGCACAGCTCCAGGAAAGATGCCGCCTCCGGAGAGACATCCACCGACAATCCAACTGCTTCACCGCCACCACTGGAAGGTTTCCCCCACATCCAGATCGTGCCATCACACCCATGCGGATGATGTTTGCCATGCCCCGCAGATCCGTACCATATCCCCTTCACGGTGTCGTCGTAGCTCCACAGCGTTGGATCAATGATAACCGCGTCATCTGCGTAGCAGTCGTCACCAACAACAATCCACGAATGCTGTGACGGAACCCGATCACATGCGCCACGTGCCACCCGTCGAGGCCCGTCGATTAAGTCAGATTGGACGATCGCCAGTGAGATGCTGTGGCATTCACGCGCCCACTTATGGAACGGAACTTCGATCGCCTCCTCAACGTCACCGACTTCCAACCTAACGTCTGTTGCAACAACACTCATCACTCACCAGCCTTTCGGTATTTGCGTTTCGCGTACTCGTACAGATCCCCGTTGTTCAGCGGCTTGTGCCGCGTGACCGTGTCGCCCGTCAGCCGCCCCTTGCGGCTCTTGTGGTGCGTGTATGCCTCACCCTTCACGCCGTCGGCAATCGCGTCCCTGTGGACTTGGGCCGTGTCGTCACAGTATTCCGTGAGCGTCAGCCCGTTGATCCGCAGCTCCTGGTCGACTTCAGTTAATGGCGTTGTCACAGGTCTCCTCCTCTTTTCTGAATTCCTCACGTTCAGACTGCCCGATCACCGTGGCCTCGATCGGAGCGAACTTGATGCTGATCAGCGCCCCGCAGTCTTCACACACGAAGTCATGATCACATTCCTCGTGGTCGATGTTCGTCAGGTCAAACTCACCCGACTGGTCAAGATTCATGCTGTCACACTTCGGGCATTCCATCACGCACCACCGTTCTCTCTAAGGAAACCACGTATGCATTGCACTTCATCCCTGATTGACTGTTCCTTTCGGTGCTTCAGCTCATTGCCGTGGTACCGGTCAATCCTACCGATGAGTTCGCGAATCACTTCGTCACTCAACGGCTTCACCTCGGTTCGGTCATCCATCACGCACCACCTTCCTCAAGAGCCTTCCCGCCGGACCACAGACTGAAACTCAGCCGTGTGACCTTCACGTTCGCCAGCAGCGTCGCCGCCAGCTCCTTACCGCACCTGCATCCAATCAACAGAGCGCGGCGAATTCGTTTTGCTGTGTTCTTCATGACGCTCCCCTTTCCGTTGGTTGTGTAGTGGCCAGTGCCGGATTCGAACCGGCGAATTCGTGGTCGATCGCCCCACCGGGAGCGGACACTATCCGAAACCCGTCCCGTGCGTGCATGCCTCTCGCCTACCAGCCGTATTCTATGCGGTCACTGCAGCTGCATTCGCCTTGATCGCTGCAGTCGCCTTCTCCCGGGCGTCGCGCGGTGCACCGTCCATCTTGTACACTTCCGTGTGGATGCGGTCGTGAGCCTTCCGTAGCAGGTCAACGATGTCGTTCCGGTTGTTAGTCTCACAGACCAGTATCGCCAAGGCGTACTCGACCGCCACGTTTTCCCGCAGCGTTGCCTCCGATCGCCTCCTACCATCCGGCTCTCCGTTGTCCTTATTGACACACCCACGGAGTTTGATTGACACAGAAGGCTCGTCATCGTCGTCGTACTTGGAGTACGTCACGGAAACCGTCTTGATTGTGTTCCCGCCTCCCCAGGAAGCGAACTCGCTGCTGTTGAATGGAACCGCGAGACGGACATTCATCTCAAGCGACTCAGTCCAGTCGGACACAGAAAACAAACCTGACATGCCGTCACCTTTCGTTAAGACCTCGAAATTAAAAACCTCGTTGTTTGGCTGCCAGGTGGCGGGAGTCGAACCCACCGCCCGGGGAGTCTTCAGGGCCTCGCTGAGTCGTACGCAGTCAGCTCATCCCTGCGGACCTGACATGGTCCACGCTTGAAGACTTGTCATCCCCGGACATCCAATCCCGGCATATTGTTTCGAAGGGGTCTGGTCCCACCTTGCGGCTCCCCAGTCAGGCAGCCCCTGCTGCCCGCCACGCTTCCTGCCCCGGATAACCGGCTCGACGGGGAAGGTGGCGATTCACGGGAAAGGCTCCCGCTGCCAATTCTCAACTTGTTTCGGTGGTCCCGGCTGGAGTCGAACCAGCACGCTCTGACGCATGAACCTGACAATTCATGACCACATTGAAGTGAGTCAGCACTAGCCGATCACCCAGAGTTCCTCAGTCTCTGTCAGAAGACTTTGGAGATCCGTTTCCCTCGGCTTGAGCCAAGGTAGGGTTTCGGGACCATGTCTCAGAATCTTGCTGCTGGGCACTCAACTATCTCTGAGTGCTGCCAGTGATATTTAGCTGGCAGTGGGACCGGGCACCAGGTCAGTCGTACTGTGTTTCTATCGCCCCGGCTGGTTCTCTTTCTGGTCGTGTTGGCACACATCCCGTTTACCCAGCAGCAAGACCCCGAAGGGTCTCTCGTGAGTCGGTTTTCCCTTCTCACATCTATTACAACGCAGTTCGACCGCATACGGATCAAACTATCCTGAAACATTCGCCCACAACAATGTCATCGGCAGGGTCTCCAGGTACCGTTCCACGGTCAACCCCTTCAGGCCGGTCGCCAGCGTCGCGTCATTCGTGACGCCATCCGATCCGGTGACCTGAGCGTAAATCGAATCCTCACAGTGCTCGTCGAAGACCGTGACCCACATGTCGCAGTCCAGGTCCGGATTGATCCAGTGGCACTCGATCTTGTCGGTACCCAGTGAATGCTCCAGGTGGCACGTGAATCCAGAGACGGTCCTGCCCCTCAGCTCACGGTAGAACGCCTGTCGCTCCTCCTCCGTGCAGCCGGGCCGAATACCCGTGTTCAGCGACTTCTCAGCTGCCTCGCGGCTGTCGACGTCGTGCAGGGCGGCGAACAGGCCACCGAAGGTCACCGGCTCTGAAACCCAGTCACGTGCACGCTCCGGGAGTTCCTCCAGGAAAGCTTCAGCGTGTGACTCCGAGGTGAACACAAAGAACGCTTCTTCGTCACCGAACTCACGCAAATCGGCGTGTCTGTCCGCAGCGGCGTGTATCGCAGCGGCGTCCGCTGGTGTCGCCTCATCCATTGGATGAAAATGTAGACGTATAACCGAACAGCTCATAATGTCCCCCTTCTGAGTTAAAGGATCCCGCCAGGTTCTTGCCGAGACCTGAGCGGGAAAGTTCTATCCCGGTTTGCTGGTCCGGGCATCCTAACATCTTAAACGTGCCACAACCGCATACGGATCAATCTTTTGACTCGGATTCTCGTAATGCAGTTTCTACTCTGCGACGTAGACGCGACGACTGTCCTCGCTGCATCCGTCCTGCAGCACTGCGTCATTCCGTGTATCAACCAAGATGTGCCCCTCTGGCGTCAGGCATGATTCCGCCGCCATGTCGTCACTCACCTCCGAGGTGACAAGGTCGCCGGTATCGCTGTCGTAAAGCCGCAAGTCACCGGTATCGTTCAGCAGCCGGGCGACGGCTTGCCTCGCGTCGCGAACATCTTTCTGCGCCGAGTCCCAGCCTGCTGCTGCTAATTCGCTCGTCAGTGTTTCTATTTCAGCGGTTGCGATTTCATCAAACGTCATCATCTACTCATCCCCCTTCTCGGTCCCCCATAAAAACAATGTGCCGGGATTTTCACCCGGCAGATTCTGCCTTGCCCTTTCGCTGAGCCTGAAAGGATTTTTGTGTGTCGGCATCCCTCACGGACCGTCGCCCGCAAGGTGGTTGGGCCGCTCAGCCCGGACGTCTCAAATAAATCTGTTTTTCATGGTGCCTCTTTCTGTGTGCGCCGAACGCCAGCAGTGATCAGCCACTGACGATGTTTCGGCTGAGCCGTACGGGTGTATGTGAATCGTAACCTGTGACATCAGTCCACTTCCAGCTCAGGCCAGAGTTTTTTTACCGTCCTGACGGCTATACTCCAGCAGTGATCTCGCTTCAAAGCATCAGCCGCCGATGGATGTGACACTAGCCACTGAATCGCCATAGATGTCCCCTACGAGTTCACCGTTGAATCTGACATAGCTGTGTTCGTTGTCTTCTGTGTCCGCATCAACGTCGTAGCCTCGCATTTCGAGTTGACGGGCGAGGTCATAGTGGGACTCAGCTCCGTTGCCGGTCACGTCGTGCGCCGGGTCAGGCGAAAGGGATGACGCAAGCGCCTCGGTCAGCATGCGGAGCCACTCGGCTTCTGGGATGTCGCGGGTATCGTGGTCGGACCACTCAGACAGCAAAACCACCTCTCGCATCCGCTGGGCTTCGTCGTTTGTCATGCCGCCGCCGGCATCGCACAGGTTAATAATCTCGTGGTTTTCAAGTTCGGAAATCATCATGCTCAGGTGCTCCAAATTGTGGCCGTTTTCTCTTCTGCTCATCGTTCGCTCCCGTTTTAGTCTAAGTTAATCCATGCCCGGCGTACACCTACCAGGTCTTTCACCTGCGTCAGAATGACGTCGTGCTTGTCAGCGTAGTCCAGCGACGCAGCGATGAACTTCTTGCCGTTGCCCAGCACGACCCACACGTAACCGCACCCCAGTTGGTGCTTGTGTGCGTGCTTGTCAGCAATTGCCTGGGCGTCATACTTCACTCGATCAACGGCTGATTTGAATGCCGGTCTCATGCCTGTCCTTTCTGTTGGCCTTTCTCTCGTCTCCACCTATTACAACGCAGATGAAACGCATACGGATCACGGAATCCGGACGGTTTTCATGGCCACAGTGTTTTTGCTGGTGAAAACCGTCCCGAAACCGTCCCGACCGTCCCGGTTTCCGAAGTTCCGAAGTAATTCCGAAGTCCCGAATCTACCGCATACGCGTCACTTCAGCCGCGCCAATGCCTTCAGACACCGGTTGTGGTGCTCGATGTCACCTTTCAGCTCAGCTGCCCGCTTCTGGCAATACTGCAGGCTCAGGAAGTGCTCCAGCACTCGAATCGATGCCGTGTGCTCGATCTCCTCCCAGCGACGGTCCTCATCCGACAGGTCCCGCACAGCTTGCTCAGCCTGCTCAACCATGTCGTCCATTACCTCAGTCAGTCGTTCTGTGAATTCGTTGTTGATGGCACACCTCCGTTATCTAAGGGTTTTTCTCTCGTCTCTACCCTTAGATAACCAGGGGTGTCCGGATCCGTCCGGAACTTTCTTAGAAGAATAAGTCAAGTACCTCAGTGACATAGAAGTCGTCAGGTGACGGAAGCCGCTTCCTGGCTGCTTCCGCTGATCGCTTCGTCTTGAAACGCTGGTTGATGATCTTCCAATGTTTCGGTACAGCTCGAAGCTTGCGGCCCGCTTCCCTAGCCTCAGGGGAATTCATTTTGAACTTCTTGTAACGCATTGACACTGCATAGCCGTCACACATAAATCGATCTCCTCACTGGTTTTCGAACTCAGGCGACACTCGCCCGATACAACCAATTTTACAGAGACCACTTTTCGCGCTGCCGGTGCGACCGACGCGGAACGACTTACGGAAAATCACGATCGACTTCCCTGCGTTTTCGGACCACCCTGGTCGGTCCAACTGTCCAGGCCGGAGGCACCCAAAGCGGCCACCGGCGGGATTCTTACCAGCACATCCGCTGGCGAGATTTCTCAGAATAACCTATTGACCCTACTTTTCGTCGGACTCGGATTCAGCCTCATCTTCAACGGCACCGGCTGACGCCTTCTCAGCTTCAGCCTCACTGATCTCAGTCACATCCAGCAGGATGTTGCTGCCGGATCCGTGCTTAACCTTCGACCAGCCTGAGCCGTTCCACAGCGACCAGTCACGCAGGTTCTCGGACCGGTACAGGTTTCCATCGCCAGTATAGTATTTCATCAGACAGCCTTTCTTTCAGAGACCAGGAGCCACTGATGTATAAACGCACAAACCGCACCCACGGATCAAAGTATTCACCCGATTCGATCAAACCTCACGGCACTTTTCATACGCCTTCTGGTAGACAACACGCTGCTCCGCCGCCAGCTCGTCCATGCGATCCTTGTCGGCGTCCTCACGGTCAGCCTTCTCGGCCAGAGTTCGCCACTCCTCGTACAGGGCGTGCCCCTCCGTCTGCTTCGCGTGAAGCATGGAATGCACGTTCACCTGGATCTCTGCCATCTGGCCATTCGGCGCCACTGCCAGCAACTTGACGTCACGGTACCCGACGGGCGTTGGGTTCTTGAACTTGTCCTCCACGCTATGCGGCGCGATCTTCCAGCCTCGCTCCTCCAGCTCATTCTGGACCGAGTGCATCACCTCTGGGATATCATCCACTGAAGCCACTGACACAGTAGCGCGAACACTGTCATTCAGTCGTGACCAGTCACCGCCGTACTTGTCGCGGACCTTCGCCGCCGCCCGCTCGTGGCCTTTGATTGGTGCGATCAGGATCATCGACCTCGGGTCATTCTTCCCGGCTCGCTCCACCGCCTTATCGAACGGCAGCACGTCCGCCTCGATCACCTCGCTGAGTCCCTTCTCAAGATCCAGGACAGCCTGGAAGCTGTCCTCTGACTTGTCCATATTCTCCTCAGCTGCCGCCACATGGTCATCCCAGTTGTCCTGTTCACTGTGCGACGTGTGGCCAGCCTTGAACATCAACTCCGCCGGGAAGTGGATGGTGGACGCCTCTGTTGCAGCCTCTGTTGCAGCCTCCGGGACTTCCTTCACAGCGTCCGTGGTCTCGCCCTTGTCGGCACCATCGTCACCGCCAACCGCCGCTGACGATGCCTTCTCGTCGAACTGACCATCCTCATCACGTGGATGCTTCTCCTCACGCCACTCCGCGTTCTTCCTGAATGGACGATCAACAACAATCTTCTTCATGATGCTATCGATGGCACTCACGTTGCCGACACTGATTGGCGCACGTGGCCGTCTGGTCGGTTTACTCCATGACCTGTTCATCGCCTTTCGGATGGGCAACGGAGTCAGGTCGATTCGGTTGACGGAAACTCCTTGTCCAGGATTTGATCCATCTCCGCCAAGTCCTCCCGAGTAGGATCCCTTCCTGTCACCTTTTTGTGCCACTTGATCGCCGTGGCCTTGAAGGACTCGCGCGTGGATTCCGGGCGAACCAGCGTACGACTTGGACCACGTTTTGTTCTTTCTTTCCCAGTCACGACGTTCCTCCTGTGTTAAGGTCACAATCTCTTCACCAGCACCAAGATCGTATATCTTCAGCTGGCCACGTTCACGAGCAAACTCAACCGCCTCTTCCCGATCGTCAATCACGATCGATGTATCCAGGTAAACGAAATCGTCACCCTCAGTCGGATCGTACTTCTTCGCATTATCCCATCCACCGAAGTGAACACGATCATCATTCTCGAATAACTCACGATGTTTGGTCATGTACCGCAGCAGGTCCGACGCTTTGATGTCATCACGATGGATCTTCTCTTCGTTCTCAGGGTACACGGCGACGCTGTGGCCAACAGTCGGCGACACGCCCGTGATTGGCTGATACGTGAACCCAGTATCTCGCTCCAGCCTGTCGATAAGACCCTCACCCTCCAACGCGGTGTTATCGTCGCCGGATTCAAGTGTTGCCACGTTTCCGCCATCGTCAGGCTTGAAGTCGAACCGGCCAGCATTATCACGTGGATGCTGGTCTTCATCAAACAAACGCACCTGACCATCCACCGCACGACCAGCCTTCAGGAACAGATCATCGAAGTAAGCTTTCGCCACGATCTGCGTGTCCAGGGACTGCTGCAGCTGCTGTGTTGCTGTCGTCTCCTGCTCCTGCTGCTCTGCAGCCGCCTTCTCCTTATCGATCTCACTCAGCATCGCCTCAGCGTTCTCAGGCGTCATACTGAACTGCAACAGCAGATACGTGGCCACCCCACGTCGCACGTTGCCCTCAGCGTACTCCTGCAGCGTCTCCTCCAGTCCCTTGCGCGTGTTGCTGAACTCGCCACGCTTCAGCCCGTGGAAGTCGCCGTCCTGATCCTGCTCCACGTTCTGCAGCGCACCACCCACGCCCGGCTGATCCGGTGAACCCGGTGGCGTCATGCCGTCACCCATGCCTGGCATCCCGCCCGGTTCAGCCTGAGCACCGACGATCTCCTCGTCGCGCTCGTCACCAAGTCGTGGCAGATTGTTCATGTCGCAATACGTGCCCTTCGTCAGCACACCGGCAGTGATGTGCATCTGCATCTCCTGCAGCTTCTGCTGTGGGTCGTCCAGCTGTGCAGCCTGAAACACGACGATGAACTTCTTTTCCTCACCCTTGAAGAACCGCTGCAATCCCAGAGTGATCTGGCCAGCCACGATTCTCTGAAGCGGCTGCGATCGCATGAACGCATACGCCTTGACCTCACCGACGACGCCCGCATACCCGGCTGTCGTGCCCACGCCGAAGAAGCTGGGCGGCACACCACGCAACGCCAGCATGTCCTCACGCATCTGCTTGGTCGACGAGGCAAACTCCATCTCCCGGCTGTTGAAGTTGTTGTCCTCAACTTTGATCCCAGGCGGTATCCGGCGGACTTTACCTGCATTCTCAGGACCGCCGTATTGCCGCTCGTACGATGTCTGGATCTCATTCATCTCATCAGGGCTGATCGTCGCCCCTGGCTCTTTGGAGATCGTTGGACCGTTGCTTGTGTTGTTCTTGAGAGTCTGGCGACGTGACCGATGCATCTCCTGATCGGTGTCCAGGAAGTCCGCCATTGACCCCGTGGGATTGAAGAAGTCGTCCGCGTGCATGAGCGACGGGATGCCGATCGGAATGACGTACCGAGCGCTGAACGTCTTATTGCTCAGCCACGACAGCATTTCCTGCAGCGTCTCAGGTGTGTTGTTTTCAGTGCCGGACCTCCAACCGTAGCTCAGCTTCGACAGCTGGCCAATCTTGTACGACCCCTCCGGGAACTTAGTCGACGGCGCCTCGGCCTGAATCGCTGCCTTGGGAATCACGTGGATCTGGTTCGGACCGTCGTACTGATTCGGAACCACCAGCAGGCAGGCGACGCCATGCGTTTCAATCTGCTGGCTGATCTTGCACTTGAATACCGCCTCGTCCTCCCACGGGTTCGGCTGGTTCAGTAACCTAGTCGGTCGATGATTGACTGGAGCCTGCACCCAGTCGGACGGAACCTGGTACGCCTCGATCCCTGTGATGCGCGACGCTTGATCAGATTCCTCACCGGTGGTCTGCTGCAGCCGGTCCGCCTCTTCCTTGGGGATGAACACGTGCACCGTGGACATCACCGCCTGCAGGCTATTCGCCATCATGCCCGCCGCGTTCCATCCACGCAGCTGGTCAATATCCGCTTTCGCGTTGCCCTGTGTCGCTCCCTGCCCCGGCACGCCGAAGACGTCCCACCAGGACAGACCGTCCTCCATGAAACCCTGACTATTGACGCCCTTGAGCATCATGTCGCCCAGATGCGCCATCTTTTCGAAGTGGTCAACGTTGTAACGCTGAATGTTTTGTTCGATCACGGCAGCCGCTCCTGAGGGAAGAATGCCGAAAGTCTACCGCATACGTGGGCAAATGTAACCCCGGTCAGGTGTCATCGCCCTGTTTCATTGGTTTGAGTGATACCCCGGACTTTGCCAGTTGGGTGTCCGCCTCGATAGTCACACTGCCCGGGAACGTGAACGTTCCGTCATTGCTGTACACCGGGTATCCGTGCAATAGCACCTCACCGGGACTCAAAACATCATCACTTTCACTCTCAGCCTTCATCAACTCCTCAGTCATCAGTCCACCCCCTTAACTCGGCATGGCTTCCTCGTCTTACAGTCTGGACAGACGTCCTGCCCTTTGATTTTTACCCAGCCGCATGCCCGCCGCTGCCTGTCCGTGGACCGCTTATTGGGTCCTGTGTATGTGTCGGGCGTCGATGCGTGACCTGGCTCACCATACTCATGATCCTCGCATTCACAGTACACGTCAGCGGTGTAGCACTCGACAATCATCGGCGATCCCTCCTCGTGATTACGATCTCCTCATTGCGCTCCGATGCTTCCAGTACCTCTTTCAGGCCCGCCACCGCACAGGACTCAATTCCCTGCTCCTTGTCACGCTCTGACCGCACCCTGATCGCTAAAGCCAAAGCCCCCTCAAAATTCTCCCGCAGCATTCTCATCGTCGTCCCCCGCGTTAATTGCCTTCGTGTAAACCCACACTTCACGCTCATTGTTGAATGTGTACTTGTATTTCAGGTTCGACCCCGGCGGCGTCGCGTGAAATGTGAACATCACCGGCACACCCTTCAGCCGCAATTGCTCCACGGCGCCGTCATACGGTCCGCCGATCACCGGGTACTTGGTTCCCTCGTGACTCATGCGCTCCCCCTGTTACAGATCATCAATACCAGTGCCAAAGTCGTCGATCTGCTGGACCAGCTCCTTGCGGATGCGTTCCACCAGCTCCTCCATCTCATCCTTCTCCAGACGCACGCAATGACGCCCCACGGACGTATCAACCCGCCGGATCTGTATGGATCGCAGTTTCTCCCACGGCACCCACTCAGTCACCCGATTGCCGCAATAGTCAAACCCGTGGCAATGTGCCTCCGGCTTGTCGACCTCCTGACGTGGATCCGACAGGTACACCACGGATGAACGAATCAACGCACCGTGAGCCGCTGTCATCTCAGCCGTGATACACGGCAGCTTCCTGATTAGGTCATACTCCGCCTGCATGGTCCACCCCTCGTGATGGCACTGGCGTGCCTTTCGGTATCTTTCGCAGTTCGCTGAACGGCAGTCCAGTCCATCCTGTCAACTCCAGACGCACCAGCCCGATCATCGGGTCCAGGTCTACACCCAGACTGACCCGACCTCTAATATCCAGCACGAGCACGAACCCAATCAGTAACATGGAATCCCTGTCAAAGAGAACCACAACGTCGTCCTTTTTCCGCGAAATAACCAGCATAGCTGACTCCCTTCAGTTTCGAATTCTACCGCATACGTGCCAATAAAACAAAACAATCCTGCCTCAAACGCCTAGTCGTCGTGCTCTCGGCGACGATCACGCTGAAGCACCCCACGTGCCTTCGTCTGCAGGTCCACGTCGCCACCGTTGAGCATCCAGTGCGACGCCCAGCTGTCCTCCATCGCCTCGTCAGCACCTACTTCCGCCACGTGACTTCGCAGGCATTCCATCATGTCGTCATGCGCGTCCTTCAGCCGCACATGTGCACGGTCAACGGCAAACTGACACTGCGCCCTGACTCGCGAACGCTGCTTTGCCCATTCCAGATGTGTCATGCCGCCGCCTCCACCCAAATGTGTTCGATCCGTGAATGATCAAGAAAATAGCACGGCACGCCGTCGTACGTGCTCTTGTGATAGCTCACGTGCCAGTCGTTCTTCAGTCGCAGGCCACCGCGCTCGTTGCCGGTGTCGTACTTCATGTCCTTAGCGAATGCATCGAGTGCCTCGCCGCCGACATTCCGCCTGAACGTCTCGTACGTGACCTCCTCAGCCGCGTCCGTCATGGCGTGAATCAGCTCCGCCGTTGAGTTCACGCAGCATGTGTGATAGTGCCAGCTCATGTCCTGTCCCCCTCGTGTTGGGCGCCGCCGCCTTTTCACGCGCGAGCGAACAACGCTATGCTTCCAGTAATTCTCAAAACAGCCGGTCCGGCACGCACGGCTCAGGCCGTTCGCCCAGGATGTGCTCCACGCACACCACGGCGCCAGACTCCAGCTCGTCCCAGTTATTCTTGATGTGCAAGTGCGCCGTCTGCATCGTGCGATCGTTCCAGCGCTCTGAATGCAGCTTCCCCTGCCCCCCCAGCATGGACAGCAGGACCATTGTGCCACTCGTCTCGATCGGTCCGAACCCGGCGCGACCAAGAATGTACCACTCCTCCACGCTGTGATCTGGATGCTGATTAACCAACACGCCCACAGCTGAGATACACGTCGCCCGGTCCCGGATCTCAAATAACTTCACTTCCACGATCGTCCTCCCCCTGAAAAAGAAAACCTGAGGTAGCGTCAATCCCACTGTTCGAGTGCAAGACTCGATTCCCCGCCGCATTTCCCGGGGTTCAGCCCCGGTATTGCCCGGGTCAGGTCCGTATAGTCAATCGAATGCCAGAGCCAGCGGATCACGCAGTGCCCTGGTCAACAGGTCCGCAGCGGCACCGGCCACGCAGTTATCTCGCAACACCCGCAACATGTGGGACCGGTCCCCAGACTTCGCGTCCGTCAGGACATTGCGAATGTGGGAATCGGCATGATTGTCCCGCCGGGCCTGATCAGTCCAGGCTCGAAGGACCACCAACTCACGGACGTCGCCGTTCAGCTTCATGTCAACTCGATGTGTCATCTCAACCTCCTCACTCCTTCAACGCACCTCAACCGCATACGGATCAACCGAATGCCAAAGATTCTGAAACATCCGCCAGAACCTCGTCCGTGTCCAGCGTCCGCACCGCATGCCGCAGAGCGATCTCATCCAGCAGCTCGAAATACTCAGGCCGCTCGGACCGCTCGAATCGGTACGTATCACCCGTGACCTCAGTCACCCGGCAGCCGGTCAGATTCGCCTCAGCGTCGCAGCCCGGGTACCCGCTACCGTCCGGGTAATACTTCACCATCGGCTCGCCAGGCAGGCACTCGACCTCCAGATCAACCTCCAGCTGCACGCTCCGCCCGCGTCCCAGCTCCTCCAGCGTCGTCTCATATCCGTGGTATTCGATTTTGCTCATAATTCAGCCTTTCTACCACTTAAACGCACCTCAACCGCATACGGATCACACTTTCTTGGCTATTTTCTTGCCCGCATACTCTTCGCGTCATTGCCAGCCGCGTGGTCACTGCGCGATGCCTGCGATTCCTCGACGGCACCACCATACCGCAGCTCGTGCTCCTCCAGTTCCTGGCTCGACCATCCGATTGTGTTCGCAATCTCCGAGAACGCCCGGCGGACGATCTCATCATTATTCTCCAGGTTGCTCAACGCCCGCTGGTACCTGGCAACCGACAGCCGTGCTTCATGCAGCAGGTTCTTCTGACCCTCCAGCCGCTCGATACGCTCAAGTGCAAGCTGGAAGATCAGCTTCGTAGCCGTAAGGTCAACCACGCCTGCCACTATCGGCACCGGACCGGCCAGATGTTCTTTCAGTGCCTTATCCAATGCTTCCCCCCATCACTCCTGTCCCCCATCAAGGTATGAAACAACCACCGACGGTGGATTCTCCGCCTTCTCCAGCTTCATTCTCAGCTGGTAGTGCTCTGACTGCGCATCTGCCAATTCCATGTACAAACCCGTGATGTGGGTTCGCTCTTCGATAATCTGTCGTCTGTGACGTCGCCGGGTAATGATCGACTCCATCAGCCACATCGCGGCAACAGCAACCACAAGAAATTCATGCATGCTGCCACCACTGTGCTTCCTTCTCAGGGACCTCTGACACGTGCTCAGCCTTCTCAGCCGGTGCCACGTCAACGACGTCGACAGCGTCAGACGGACGCTCCTCAGGCGATTCCTGCGGTGCGGCCACGCCAGCGATACACGTCGGGCAGACCCAAAGCCCACGACGCTGACGCCACCCGTGACCCCGAACCATCTTCTCGAACTGTGACTTCCGGTGGATCGACTCCTGGTGCCACTCCGCGCAACGTGAACACCAAACCGTGAACTCGTTCGTAATTCCGCACGTGCGTCCAGTCATTTACTCCCCCTTTTTGATTGTTGTTGTGAACCGACGGAACGATCGTCTACCGCATACGCGTCAAACTTTTCCGGCTGCCCATCGAATTAGTGCTGTCATCGCCCCGGATGCCCCGTCCACGATGTCGTCATGTTTGGCGAACGGGAACAACCGGAATTCTGTGTGTAATCGTGCTTTCCACGCTTTCCCGTCAATGATCCGGCACTCACCGTATTTGATCGCTGCCACCAGTGGCGTCGCCCGGTCGGACTTGCTCTTGTTCCCGGGACTGATCGCCATCGTCAGAATATGGCATCGATCGTGAATTCGCTTGTATGTCGCCTCAAACGCCGACCCACCGTCCGGCCCGCTGGGTTTCTCGATCGCCACCCGGTAGTCGTCGAACTTCGCAGCGTCAGCCTTTGCCACCCGCTCAATGATCCGGTCCCGGTCAGCATGCCGCTTCTCGAACGTAATCACGTCCACGATGTAGTAAATGCCGTCTTTTTCGACCATCAGGACGCCAGCCGTGCTGTCGCCTGTCGTGCTGTCTGCCCTGTCCCAACACCGCACCGCACGACCGTACACCAGGTTCAGACTGACGTAATCGTCACGCCCGATGTACGCGTCCGCCAGCCCCTCGAATACGGCACCCTGTGCTGCCAGCGGGTTCTGGCCGAACTGAGCAGCCGTCGTCATGCCGCCCTGATCCGGGTCCATCTCCATCTCGTACTGCCGGGCCTTGATGTCCAGCAGCTGGAACCGCTCACCCCACAGAATCTCGCCCGGCTTCGTACGCCAGTCATGCGGGTAAAGGTACGGATGCTGTGGGTCGTAGAACATCGGCAGACACACGTGATGCCAGCTGAATCCCTGCGCCAGATGCTCAGCAATCTGCTCGTCTTCTTCCGTACCGCCGAACACCCCTTCGTTCAGGATCGCACCGCACAAATCATTGGTCGCCAGCCGCTGCATAACGATCACTACGGCGGACTTGTCGTGGCCCATGCCTCGTGTTGCGATCGTCGCCGCGTACCAGCTGACAACAGCGTCCAGCTCCTTCGGACGGTTGACCACGTCACCGGCCTTCGTCGGGTCGTCGATCACCAGCAGGTTCGGGTGGAATCCCGTGGCCGATGACTTCCAGCCCTGTCCCATCCGCCAACCACCAGCCACCAGCTCAATCTTGCTCTGACTGGCAGACTTCACTTTCACGTGTGGGAACCGTCGCTGGTACCACGCGCTCCGGATGAGGTTCAGCAGGATCTGACCGTCACGCGCCGGAAGGTCATCGTTGTAGCCGTATTGCATCACCGACCACGTGGGGTCAATCGCCCACATGTACGCCGGGACAATCACGTTCGCCAGCAGCGATTTCATTGTAGCCGGTGGCTGATTGATGATCGTCCGGGGATGCTTCCCCTCCAGGATGTCCTGCCACTCAGTGCACAGAGCCTTGATTACCGTGCCATCCGTCCACCTGCCCCTCACCTTGCAATGAGGATACGCCCGGCGAGCAAAGGAATGCAGGCTGCCGAGCACCTTCGTGACGTCGTCCTGAAACTCCTCGTACTGCTCCTTGATGTCCGGCGCCGCCTTGAGCAGGTTGTACCGCGTGTCCTTATCGGTCTCTGCGATCATGTCCAGATCGTCGACCGTGCACGCACCCGGGTTCTGTTTCAGGAACCGGAACCTCGATTTCGTGTGTTCGCGCAGGCTGATCCGGGTCGTTACCTCACAGAGGGTACGAATACGGCAGATTGACTTGAACCGCGAAAACGACATTAGCCACGCTCCGGCACGTGCTCACAGCTGCCAGTACGAGCAATCTGGTCATCACGGATCGACTTGCCGCACCACATGAACGACTCCTCCAGCTTCGTCAGTGCCAGACTCTTACCCCTGCCATCAGGCAATGCCTCGACCACCCCCTCCAGCCTCTCGAACCGTAACCGCACCAGCGCCATCTCGTTCGCAGCTACAGTGTCAAACTTGATGTAATCGAATCGTCCCGCTGCCATCTCAATCCCCCTTTGAAACTACTTCTTTGATCGTCATCTCAGCCTTCTGCCTTCTCTTCCAGCATTTCGACCTCACGCTCGCTTATGGCAAACATGTCGAAGTCCACAGAGTCCACGTAGTCACGGATCTCGACCATCGCTTCTGTGCTCATCTTTGACGCTGCTCTGATCTTACGACTCCATAGTGATTCGTAGTGACTGCACCTGGCTTCATCGTCATCCCCGAAGTCCTCATCGTCGTACAGCTTTTTGAACTCTTTTGCTGCTGAAACGCGTGCGCTGGCTGTCGCTTCCCGGTCGGTCAGAACGTCGCGCAGAGCCGTCTGTACAGCTGAGTCACACTGCTCCCGACTGAGTGGTGTGTACCGTATTTTGAACTCCGTCTCAGCCCTGTCGTACTCCGCTTGAGCAGCGTCCCGAGTCAGTCCCAGGGCCTTCTCCAACTCCTCAATGATCTCGATCGGCAGCCGCAGTTTTGCGATCCCGTCCATCGCCAGCTTCAGCGAGTGTGCCTTGCCGACGGCGGTCAGCCGCCCGTGCCTGTTCTTGAGCAGCTGACCAGTGGAATTCCTGTACAACGGTGCTGGTTTCTTCTTGCTCGTCTTCTTTGCCATAGCCAGCAACCCCTGTATTCCCCTGATCAACCATCCCGTCGCACCGTGTACATTTTTGTACAAGGTGCGACAGTCTAACGCATACGAGCGATTGGGTCAAAAGGCATCGTCCGAATTGGAGTCTGCGCACCGTTGATGTGATATTGCATCATGTACGCGTCCTCCTCACAATCGTCGTAGTTGTTCTTCAGGATCGACACCGCCCTGAACTTCAGGCCCGCAAAGAACAGCTGTGCGGGCACGTTGGTCTCCCGAACCTCCAGCATGATCTCACGGCGACGCTGACTGCTTAGCTTGTCAATCAGCCTCTGGACCATCATCGAGCCGATTCCCGTGCGACGAGCCTCCGGATCAACTGCCATGTTCAGGACACGCAGCATGGACTTATGCAGCTCGTAGATAATGAACCCCCTGATCTTGCCATCCAGCTCCGCCACCATCCCGATGCAATTCCGCTGCTTCAGACAGAACAGGAACTCCTCCTCTATCCACGGAATCTCAAAGCTGGCCCGCTCGATCGCCAGCACCTCGTCCATGTCCCGGCGAATGAGCCAGCGAACCATCCGGTCTCTACGCCACGACTCGGTTTCGTACTCCATCACTCTGCTCCTGTATCCAGCGATTCACAAGGATTTCCGACATCCGCCCGGTCTTGTACGTTGCCTGTCGTTCGCGGTCCGGCTGATCCACGGACAACAGAATCCCGTCCTCATCAGCCTCAAGCTTGAAAACAACCAGCCCCTTGGCTTCACATAACTTCTGGATCCGGTTCTCGCACGCAGCGAAAGGTCCTGTCTTTATGGTCTCTGACATCCCCTGAGGTCTCCTCTAACGTCCCCTGTTCAATCATCAGCTCCAACGCTGCCACAACATAGAGCAGCTCACTGCGGTTATCTGAGGCGAGCACAGCACGTAGCTCAAACTCATGCAGTCTACCGCATACGTACGCTTTAACCAACTGCCAGTTGTCACGTCCGCACGGCAGGTCCACCAGATTCTTCCGCAGCCGGATTACACCTAAACGTTTCTTGCTCACGTCGCTGCCACCTTCGGAGCAACCACCAGGCTGCTGGACTCGTAGGCAAACAGCACTGGATCCTCGCTGCTCTCCCACGCAAGACTGACGTTCGCCTCCATTGGCAGGACGCTCAGCCACCTCTGTGCGGCCTGTGGATCCAGTACCACGCTGTACGGCTCACCACTGTACGCATTGACACGCGTATTCGTTGACGAACCCAGCTTGTCGATCGAAGATCGTGACCGCACCTCCCCGGCGTCGAACTCCAGAGTGATGGCATTACTGTCCCGCTCCGTTGTTATCGACGCCATTCTTAGCAGCCACGCCAGGTCCCGTACCATCACCGACGCGCCGCCCGTGTGCTTCAGCTCGATCTTGTCAACGCTGGGGAATCTCCCCTCCAGGAGCCGACCAAACACCGTCGTATTGCCCGCCTCGAACACAATGACCGATCCATCGCAGTGAATCGTCACGTCGCCATCATGTTCCCGGCACGCCACCTGGACCAGTTTCAGGACCTGCAACCCTACGATCGGGTGACGGTCCGGCCAGACACCGGGCATCTCACCCATTGGGACGCTACTCTTTGCCAGCACTCTCTGGTCCGTGGCCCGTAATTCAATGCGATCGCCAATGTTGTTGAACTGCACACCAGACAGCACGTAATTCGTCGCTTTGGCGTCAGCCGCGAACATCACCCGTGCAATGGCTGTCGACAGCAACGCCGCCGGTACCGCGACAGCTCGATCCATCTCTGTCGTGACGTGTGGATAGTTGTCAGCGCTCTCAGCCTGCAGCCGGAACACTGACTGCCCGAACGTGAACTCCACCGGCTCCACCCCGTTCTGGTTGCCGGAGATGATCAGCGACTCAGCCCCGTCACTTTCCTTCACGATGCTGCTGGTTCGCTCATGTGGCAACAGCAGCTCACCCAAGTGGTGTTTTCCAGTTTCACAGTCGGTCGTGCTGACGGTCAGCCCATCCCGTGAGTCGTGTGCCGTCAGCGTCAACATTCCATCAAGGACCCTGAGGTGCACGTACTTCAGGACCTCACGAGGCGTCCGCCCCGGTACCGCCCGCACCACCATGTTCCAGATTCTCGCGAACTCATCCCGGTTGACTTTGAACTTCACCATTCCTTGATTCCCCTGTTTTTGCTGGTTATTGAATTGCAGTCTACCGCATACGTGTGCGGTTCTGCCATTGGACCGGACAGGAATCGAACCTGTCTTGGCGGTGCGCTGAGCTTATCACCGCTTCCGTTTCGCTGTTATACTGGATACCTACCAGCCTACGGTCCGTGATGCGTGTTTTCCGTCCCGCCGGACGTTTATACGTGTGGATTCGGGTCAAGTTGAAAACCCACGGCTCACCTCCTTTCTGTTTTACGTTGTCCTCGTTGTTCGGTTTCTGGAATTCATTTTACCCCTGCAGGCCATAGAACAGACTACCGTCCTTCCTGCTGTGTGGCGTTTTGACTGACTGCTACTTCCCTTGAATGATTCACCACAGTTTGAGCACAGGCATTCCACAATTCTTCGACCTTGGTAATGCTTGTTCCTGCAGGAGGTACTGCAATACCTCCGATTACCATTTTGTGTTTGCTCAATTTCTTTCTGGCACTGACGGCACTTCACGGTCTGCCCGTTGTGTCGTGGCATCAACGCAGACGCCTTTTTGTGATGTTCGACTGACTCTGCACTTCTGTAATTATCTCTACTGTCAGATGTTGAATAACTCTTACTGAGCAAGCCGATCTCAACATTGCCTTTCGTTCTCTCTGAAAACTGCTGCGACAGGTCCGCGCCGATCAGTCCTGTCGTTAGATTGAATCCGCAGAGTTTCTTGAAGTCACGGGCGGTTATCCCGTGTGCCAGATTCACATGGCATCCAAGGTTCTCGCCCTCCCATCCGCAATCAACGACGGGGCATGTCAGTTTATCCCCTGACAGGAACTCATCAAAGTTCTGCATCTTGGATATAGTTTCAGGATTAGCTATCCATCGATCGAATCTAGCCGCCATGTATTTCCGCATGCACAGCGTGGAACAGTATTTCGATCTCTTTGATCGGGGAAACTCTTCACCACACGACTGACAGACCCGTGGTGAGTGGACGTAAGGCACCATCGCTTCGCGGTACCGCCGCAATTGCTCCTTCATTCGGTCGCTTTGCTGATAACAGTCCATGTTGCAGAATATCTTGGTTTTGGTTTTTGACTTGAACATTTGCCCGCACGTTGGACACGGACCACACGTGTTGATTCCGTCTCTCGCGCTATGGTGGACCGAGCTGCACTTCACCGAGCAGAACCGCTGTGTGTAGTTCTTGGGCGCAAATAATCCACCGCATGTCTCACACAGTTTCTGCGATGGTCTGTCGTGCTTTCGTGGCGTCATTGTTTACCATCCCCCTCTGTATTCCCCATCGTCCTCCCCCTTCAAACGTAAAAAAGCACGGAAGGCGTTGCCGCCCCCGTGCTGGGTTCCTTAGATCACAATGTCACAGACCTTGCCGAACGGTGGCCGCACTCCGCAGCCGGACGCTTCCGGCGTCCTGTCACCGATCCAGATCACTGGCGACTTCCGCCACTTCTCCGGGTAACACGATTCAAAGTCCGTGATACAGATCACCAGGTCCGGGTTGATCCCTGACTCAGCGATCGCTTCGAACGGCTTGCGGTGGTCCGTTCCACCCTTCGTCCGTCGTTCGAACGTCGGCACCTTGCGACCGGCTTTCCACTCGTCCCTGTGGATCACCCGGGTATCGTGCTGCCAGACGTGCACGCTGCCTGAGACCTCCTTGAACAGTCCGGTGATCTCCGTCAGTGCCCGCTGAACAACGTCGTCCCGCATGCTCCCTGAGCAGTCCAGCAGGACCAGGACATCGCCAACCTTGCGCGACTTGCGTCGTGCTGCGTTGATCCCGACCGATCGCATCCGCTTGTTCAGGCGGTTCCAGTCAGAGCCACCGCGTACCAGCTTCGATCGGAACTGTCGCAGGATCTTGCGATAGTCGACCTTGTGACGGGTACCGGCTGTGACCGCTGACTTCAGCGACCCGGGCATTGAGACCGATCCTCGTGACTCAACGTCCTCAGCGACCGTCATGGCGTTCTCGACCAGCTCCCGCGTACTCTCGATGACACCCTCAGGCGTCTCAGCAGGTGCCGCGAACGGATCCGAACCGTCGCCGGGGTCCCCTTCGGACAGGCTGCCTGGATCGACAATCGACCCCGCTGGCAGGTCGTCGCCAGGAGCACCGCCGGAATCGTCCCCGGAATCGTCGCTGGTCTCATCGCCGGAGTCACCATTCGAGTCCCCAGGGGAATCATCCCCGGCTTCGTCGCTGGTCTCTTCGTTGGAATCACCACCCGACTCATCAGGAGAGTCATCCCCGGCCTCGTCTTCGGCAGCCTTCTCAGCCTGCAGGCGAGCGTAATACTCCTCCATCGACAGCTTATGTGGCCAGTCGGCGAATCGTCCCTCACCGGGCGTCACTCGCTCCTCCGGCAGGTTCATGCCCATGTCCAGCAGGATGCTGTTCAGAGCCAGGTCCGCCGCGATGTTGCCGTCGGTCTTGTCATCGCAATTCGCGATCACCCCAAGGTGAAACAAGCCGATGTGCAGCAGCTCGTGCACCAGCACACCCAGCAGCGTCGTGTCATCGCACTCGTCGATGAAGTCCGCCCGCCAGTGGACCGCCACCCCGTCCGTCGCCGCCCGGAATGGCAGCTTCTCGTGGATCCGGTCAGGAATCTCGCACAGCTCACTCAGGAACACGTACTGCGGATGAGTACCGAGCAACAGGCTCGTGCGTGCTCTCTGAAGTCGTTTTCGTCGCGTTTCGTCGTTCATTGTTTCCCCTTTCACCCTTTACAACGCAGTAGAAACGCATACGGATCAAACTTTCCACGCGGTTCTCGCGTATTCCACTGCATCCGTAATCGCTGCAGCCAGGCACTCAGCTGCCACAACGTCGTCCGGCTCCTCTTTGCGGTCCCGACCACCGGACGCCCAACTCACACAAATACCCTTCCATGTGCCACTCTCATAGTCCCAATCTTGGGTCACACCGGCATACGCACCGTCCCAGAACCCATGCACTTTGTAGCTTGCAAAACGATTCGACTTCTTCACCTCACCAGTGGACCGCACAAACGGTTCTTTGACTTCGTATTTCATCGTCAGCTCCCCGTGAACGAAAAACAGGCTGGCCTGGAATCGTCCAGACCAGCCACCCCCCCAACCAACATCAAGCAATCAGGTCAGCCAGTGCCTCGAAGAGGAATCGAGACTCGTCAGCGTCCGTGACCGGAACCCGGTCAGACTTCGCTGCAGCCGCCTCAGCGTCCCGAGCACCGAAGTCCCGGATACCCATCGCCGCCAGTTCAGCATGCGTGGTCGTCTCCTTGATCCGCACCAGCAGCTTGCAGACTGCAACCCGGTGCTTCTTCGGACTCTCGACCGCGTAGTCAACAGCCGACCGGATGACCGCCCTCAGGATCCCGAAGTTGTCCGGCAGAGCCACCGTCTCAGGATTCGCCAGCAGGTCCTCCATGTCCGGGAACGCGCTGTTGACTCGCAACCAGCTGATGAAGTCAGCCGCCCAGGTTGCCCCGCACGTTGCCGTCGCCAGCTCCCGCCAGTCGTGCAACGGTGCTCCGTCGATCTGTGCCGCCAGCTTCGTGACCGATCGCTCAGTCGCATAACTTTTGGCCGGACTGTCCGGATCAAACGCGTTCAAAGCACGCTTCGGTGCCTGGCGGATGAAGTCCACCACCGACTCGAACACGTTGTTCGCTTTCGCCCACAGCAACCAGCTCGTTTTTGAGCTGTCCACGGTGAACCAGCTGATTCGGTTCAGCAGGTGCTTCGGAGGTTCAACCACTCCACAGCCGTCCTCGTCGCCGTTCGACGCCACGATGAACAAACATCGCGGTGACACGTCGCAGCCGTCAACCTGACGGTCGATCAGTCGAGCCGCAGCCTTCTGCGTCTCAAAGTCCGCCTGCAATGCCTCATCGAGGAACACCACCGCTGGCTCGTTGTCCACGGGAATCCAGCTCGGAACCGCGTTGAACGACTTGCCGTTCTCGACCACCGGAGGACCGACCAGGTCCACAGGTTCCATCGTCGTCAGCGACCGCACGATGAACTTCACCGGCTTCTTGTCGTCGCCGTCTTCCGCCAGGTCCGGGCGGATGTCCGCAGCCGTCAGCGTCTTCACCCAGTCCTCGATGGTCCAGGTCTTGCCGATCCCCGGAGGACCGATCAGGCCGAAGGCGTCGCCGGTCCGGGCGAAGGTCGCAAAATGTCGTTTCACTTGAGCCAAATTCATGTCAGAGCCTTTCGGTTGGGGTTTGGGGTCTTTCGTCTTTCACTTACTTAAACGCAGGTTGACCGCATACGGATCAAAGTTTTGAGAGAAAAAGCACCGGCGGTTTCGGATGGGTCGCCTATACCAACACCCTCCACCGCCGGGCAGTCTTATGCCGCCGCTGGGTTCGCTTCCAGAGCACCCAGCCCGCCGACACCGGCTCCTGGCACCGTCCGCACCGCTGCAGCCGCCGCCACCTTCTCGACCGTCAGCTGAGTCTTCAGCTCGGTCAGAGCCTTCTTCGTATCCTCCAGGTTGTCACCCAGCAGACTCTCGTACGCTTTCGCCTGGTCCAGCAGGCTACTCACCTCAGCCGTCCGGTTCGCCCTCAGACGCTTACCCGGATCCTTTGACAGCTCCGTGCGAATCTCAGTGATTCGTTCGGTGATGCCACCACAGAGGCTCTCGTGGACGCCGCGAATCGTCTCGTCCGTCTTTGCCACAGTCAGCGACTGCACAAGACTTCGGCCAGCCAGCGCGGACCCTTCGAAGACCTTCACGATCTTGCGGAACAGGTCCTGGCTGAACTCCGGAACAAACCAGACTCCGCCGTTGTCCCGCAGACTGACGCCACCCAGCTTCTTGCAGGCTTTCGTCAGGGCGATACCGATCGCCGTCGCACCACACTGGGCCTTCGCCTCGTCGAAGTTCGACTTCAGACTATCCCGCAGCTGAATTTTCTGGTCGATGTCCAGACTGTCATCCGTGATAACCACGGCTGTCAGGTGACCGGTTTCGTCGACCTTCATGTATGCCACCTGTGGGTAGTCGTTTTCCGTTTCGGTACTGTGCACGACTCGCTCGATCGTCACGCCGCCCTTCTTGTCCAGGTTCCCAAGATGGTACCCGGACCCCGGAAACACCACCTGAGCAGCACGCTTGGCAGCCGCGAATCCCGTACGTTCACCGGGCGACAGGTCCTCGTGACCAAGATCCGCCAGCTCCGTGGCGATCTTCTCACGGTCAGACTCGACCGCACAGTTCCAATACACAGCAGATCCAGCGATTGTCAGTTCTTTTTGACTAACCATGTCAGAGCCTTTCAGTTGGGTTTTCGTTGGGTTTTTCCTCTTTCACCATCTACAACGTAAATCAAACGCATACGGATCAAAGATTTGGCGCGGATTCCCTAGATTATCGTGCGAATTCCCCTGGAAAGAGTTTCCGGTACTGGACCCAGCCATACCCCAGGTTCCCGGCCAGCTTGCTCGGGTCTGTGTCGTTGTCACTGAGCGGACGCGCCGCATGCTCAAACGGTGACCAGTGCCTGGACTCATGCAGACGATCGTGCAGCGCAATGTCTGCCGACGGATCACGCACACCATCATGCGTCAGGTACGAGACACGAGCACAGCGACCAACGCAGACTCTCACGGAGTCCCTCACGGACAGGCTCTCGTCGCCGTCGAATCCAGTCAGGGGTAAGTGCCAATCTGAGGCAGTCAGGACACGCGGAGTAGACGCAGCCATTGCGTCCCGAGCCATGTACGCCACCTTTTGGATATGCGGCTCAGCGTCCTTGTGGCACCGCAGACTGTAGAAGTTCGCCCAGCCGCGCTCAGACGCTGTCGCGATAACCGTGATCCACATCCACGGTTCCAGGTACCGGTTGACTATCTGCTTGTGTAGCCCGAGACCCGTTAACCTGTCCACCAACGCGACTGCAGCATCACGATGTTCGAGAATAGCTGCTGCCGCCTCGTGTTGCCTGTCTGGCGGTATCTCATCACCCGCCTGCATCCCTCCCTGATTGCTGCCCCAGTAGATGGGCATAAACGGCTGCTCCTGCACATTCAGGCTCATCCGTTCGACAGGTATAGCGCGGGACGACGCAGCATTCCGGCTGTGCGTTCGGTGCGTCATAAACTCCGCGTGAATACACCGTGGTTGCGTCAGCTGCATCGTGGTAATCCGCTGACCACCACGCTCCGGAACGGAATCCGCCAACACCTTAGCTTCAAAGCCCAACATCCTTATCCCCTCGCACGCTCAAGAAAAGAAACAAACCACGTGACCGATCACTAGATCGGCCACTCCGCACCCACCTCCAGTCGTGGACTCTCCGTCCGCAACTCCTCCAGCAGCCGGACCACGCGATGCCCTGTTACCAGCTGCACCACCGCCGACTCATCCTGGACCGATTCAATCGTCCCACTGATGCACACATCGCTGACAAACGCGTAACACGCAACACCAGCAGCGAAAACCAGGCTATCCATCGCTCGTACTTTCGTAATCATAATTCACCTCCTGACGACCGAACGCACATCTACCGCATACGGATCATATTTTCTGAGACATTCCCCAGCGAGCAATCAACGCCGCATCCACCAGCCCGGTGTTCGGCTTTGTGCAGCCCTCCGGAATGAACGTGATATTCGGCCAGATACCTGCAGCCACCGCAATCGCGATATCCTTCGTGTCCACGTTAACCCCTCGCTTCTTCTTCCAATACGCCGCCTGCCAGGTCTTCGGCGGCACCTCCTGATGGTCCATCTGCAACAGAGTGATCACCGTCTGTATCCGGGCGAACGAATCCGCCATTGATACTGCAGCGTTGTGGTTCCTTGCACCTGCCGGGCACTCATAGAACACCCGCTGGTTTCCGTGGTACTGCAGGATCCACTTCAGCTCCACCTCATCGATGCACTTTCGCAGGCGCCCCTGTCGCGATGGCATCGTGTACGTCGCTTCAACCTCACCGGCTGAATCCAGCACGACGATACCGCCCGTTATTCCGTTGTCGATTCCAATCGTCATGGCATGCTCTCCGCTAGTTCCCTGAACTCATCCCGTGCCTCGATCCGTGACATCGCCGCTTTGAACTCCAGATCGAACTTCCCTATACCACCCTCACGGTTCTTCGCGAGAATCAACTGTGCCCCGGACTTCCCGCGCTCACGATGCAGGAGCATGACGCTGTCGGCGTCGTTCTCCAGGGCACCACTTTCCGAAAGGTCGTTAATCTTTGGGATGCGGTCCTCCGACCCACGAGTCAGCTGACTGACACCCAGAATCGTGATATCCAATTCGTTCGCGATCTCCAGAAACGACCGGCTGATCTCCATGACCTGCAGGTTCCTGTCCATGCGCCTGTCCGGTGGCCGCACCAGCTGAAGGTAATCAACCACCACCAGCCGGACACCGCGTTTCCTCACCTGCATCCGGATGTCCATCAGGATGTGACGCAGGTCACGCACCTTGTCGTTTATCATTAACGGCAGATCCCTCGCCGCCGACCGCTCCATGCTTCTGACGATTCGCGAGGCGACACGCCTTTGTTTCATTTCCAGCGAGTAGATCACGCCGGGGACACCCTTGGCTGCATTATCACACGCAATCTGAGTTGCCAACGCTGTCTTACCGATCGACGTCCGTGCCGCCAGGATCGCCATCCATGCCCCCGGCATACCACCCAGTTCATGCGCGTCATCAACCGGCTTGATCGTCGTTGTCAGGACCTTGATCTTGCCAGCCTCAACCAACGCCTCATATTTCTCCAGCTCATCGATAGCAGTCGTCAGCGGTACCGTGGTGTCACCCACCAGCCCCGTACCGACCGACTGACTCAATGCGTCGAGTGCAGCCACTGCATCGTCCGGAGACATACCATCGTAGAGCGACGCGCTCAGGTCGTTGATTCCGTAGATCAGCTTCCGTTGATTGTACTTCTCCCGCACGATCCGGCTGTAGTGCAACGCGTGCTGTGCATGAGGGACTGAATCCAGAACCTCACCGATATACGCAGCACCACCGACCTCCTCCAGCTCATTGATACGTATCAGTTCCTCAGCCAGCGTCACTCCGTCAATCTGCAGCCGCCGCTTCTTCATGTCCAGCATGACAGCAAACAACGAAGCATGTGCGTTGCTGTAAAACGACTCCGCCGACACGATAGCGGCAACCTCTTCAATGGCGCCATTCAGTAGCATGATCGAGCCAAGCACACTGCGCTCAGCATCCAGGCTCTGTGGTGGTACGCGTACGTTAGTCATTCGGCTCCCTTCCGTTTCCGCAGCCACAGACACGTCCAGTCATCCGGGTACGACAGCCGGAAGTCCATAAACGTGAGTTTTCCGTTTGCATCCAGGCACGCGTGGTAGACCGGCCATGTTATCCCATCCGGCACCTCCACCATGTCCGGATGAAACGCCTCGTATTCCACAATGTCACCGCTGAAGAACCTTCGCTCCGCCCTCACAATGATGCACTGACTCAGCGCCGTGAACGTTGACTCATCGAACAGGCGGTCCGAGCTGATCCCGAACTGACCGACTCGATTCTCGTCACGTAGATACTGAAAACTCATTAACCAATCCCCCTGAAGATGAGCGAACGTCGACCAACCGCATACGGCTCATTTCTTTCCGCGAAGTTCTGTCAGTTTCGCAAGGAACATTTCCTTCTTGTCTCTCAGGTCGAACCCCTTAGCTCGCTGAATCTCTGACAGACCGACCGCCTCACCGGCTGCGAAGATCAACGCGTTGTCGACAGCCTTGCGGATTTTCGGACCGTCGAAATCAGCATTCAGCTTCAGCATCGCCAGACGCAGCTTGTTCCAGTCATCCTCTGACGCACTGCCATTGACGGCTCCCGGCAAGTCACCCAGCAGCTTGCCCTTCTTGTCACGCCGCACGCCGTACTTCTGGACCAGGTCTTTATGGTCGAACGACGCCCACGGTGTACCCTTCGCACCACTGCGGCCCAACACGAGCAGCTCAACCGCAGCCTCGTGCTCAAACTGTGACAGCGAGGCAATAATCAGCTGCAGACGGTCCGTGTCCATCGTGTGCTTACCGGTGCGTTTCGCGAGGTACAGTCGCCACTTCTCTTTGATCTCATCCGTATCCAGATGCTCCGGCCATGTGATGTCTATCAGAGCAGGCTCCGCATCCTTTGCCGACACACCGGAATCACGCAGGATCTGACGGGACTTCGAACCGAAGTGCTTCGACAACTTCCGCACCGGCTCAACGAAGTCAGCCCAACCTTCGAACGTCTTCAACTGCGTCACGCGCTCTGTCACTTCCTTCGTGATGACGTCACACGCTGACTTGTGATCCTCTGGCAGCCCAGGCAGGTACTCACGGCATTTCGTGGACACTGGAGCATGATACTGCTCACCCAGACGCTTCAGCAGCTCCTTGCCCTGGCCAGCTGACAGTGCAGCTGTATCATTCGCAAGTCGATCAAGCACCTCGTCCGCCTTCTTCGGTGGCAGGTCATCCTGATGCCAGCGATCACGCAGTGCCGCCTTCGCCTTCTTCTGCTCCGACCGTGGCATCGCTGCGATCTTCTCATCAATCATCAGCAGTAGATTCTCAGTGTCGTTCTCCAGGAACGCCAGCTCGTTGTCACCGCCAGCGTCATCGATCGACCTGCGAATACGCACGGACAACATCTCACCGATCCCCAGCTTACAGCGGTCGACCTCCTCCGGCGGAACTTTACTCAGGTCCTTGGAAAGCGACTTCCCTTTCTTCTCAATCCATGTCTCGTAGACGAACTTTGCCGGGGAACTCCTCTCCACGCCATCACGAGACTTACCCCTGAGACTCGCCTTGGTCTTCGCTGCCTTAGCCTTGTCGTCACCCAGGAGATCATCAACGGCAGCGTCCGCTTCTTCATCCGGCAGCCGCGCCAAATCCTCAGCCTCCGTCAGGACAATGTCACCGGCCTGCACGGCATCCTTGACCTTCTTTGTGCCCTTCTGTTGGACAGTCTTGGCTTTACTCAGTAACCCCTTACTGACTGGAGCGTGCTCCGACAGTTTCCCGGCGGACATCTCCGGCGCCAGTGCCACTATCCTCATCGCCATCTGCGACTTTGATAGGTGGCGACGAATAATGTTCTCAATGAGAACGAACCTCGCCGCGTCACCCTCGACCGGCTCGTCAAACTCCGGCTCAATCCCATCCGCCAGACAGCACAGCAGGCGATGACGACCGTCAAGAATCTCCTGAACACCATCGTCAGCCACGTACGGCACGACCTTATGCCTCAGCCCGTCCTCGCGAATTGACAGCCGGAGGTTCCACATCTCTGACGGCGTCATCATCGGCACGTCGGCTGCCACTGCGTTGATGCGATACTCACCAGCCCAATGAACACCGTCGTCATCGATCGTGTACCAGTCCTCCAGTAGCTTGTCAAATTCAGCATGCGTGTCCACTGCTGCCGCTTTTGTTGCCTTAACCATAACTCAGCCCCCCTCATGAAAAGTCCAATACCGTGTCTGCTACCGATGCCACACCAGCCTCACGCATGTGCACCAGGTTTGGCCCGTCCGACGCTGGACGTGCCCAGTTGTTTTTCTGAATTCGGGTGATGAGCGACCCGGCTTTCCCCTTGCTCATTTCGCGCGGGTCATAGCCGTGAATGTGGACGCGTCGTGCCTGCTTCCAGGTGCAATACCCACGGCTGATATGCCGGTGCAGCATGCGAGCAAAATAGAGTTGCTCGACGTTTGACATCTGAAGGATCTCACGACGCTCCAGCTTCTCCCCCTCCAGGAACCTAATCGCCATCGACAGCTTAGTGCCGAATGCATCACCGGGCGATATCTTCTCTTGTGCGACCGCTGTGTCAAGGTTGAACACCGCATACGGATGAGGACGGTAAGTATGCGCCCATTTACTTTCGGACGCCATCGCCGCGTATTGTCGACGCTTCAGTGCGTAGTCCTCGTTCGACGCCTTCGCTTCCTCAATTGCCCGCAGCTCAGCCTGTGCATAGATCGCTGGCCAGTCCACATCACCCTGTACTTCACGCGCTAAGTCAATCGCTATCCGGCGAACATCATCGCAGTAGTCGCCACCCAACAGGTCACCACTGACCTTCATGCTGTGCTCACCCAGGTTGCCCACGAAGTCGATCACCGTACAGTGCGGCTTCGTGCTATCTGCAATCTCAGCACATCGTTCCGTTGGCGTCGCACCTGTCGGCGGCTTGATCGGTCGCAGGCCACGACCCACCGCCTGAACAATTCGCGTCTGGCTGCGTGTCGGTCGTGCATTCGCCACAACCTCAATGCCAGGAACGTCCACGCCCTCCTCAATGACGCTGCAGTTCACGATGAACTGCACACGAGCCTCTGAGAATTGAGCCATCCGCGAACGGCGTGCGAGTTTCGATATCTTACCGTCAACATGCACAGCGTTCGAACCCATCGACTCGATCATGCGACAGACCGACCGACTCTGGTCAACGTTCTGGCAGAACACCACCGTCTGACGCCCGTCAGCGATCGCAATCGACTCGCTCGCAATCCTGTGCACAACCGATTGCTTCAGCAGCTGCTCCTTCAGCTCGGTCTGATTGAAGTCACCGACATTGATCCTGACCTGACTCAGGTCCATGTCATTGCACGTCACCACCCGGCTGCGTATCGGCGTCAACCATCCCAGGTCAATAGCCTCAGCCGCAAACATCTTGTACGCGACGCTATCGAACACCTTACCCAGTGCCACGTCGTCACCACGTTTCGGCGTCGCCGTCAACCCAGCCACTTTCGTCATAGACGTGAAGTGATCCAGAATTCCCATATACGTTTTACAGACAGCATGATGTGCCTCGTCGACTATGCCATACTGAAAATGACCGGGGTCATAACCTCCCAGCCGCTTGGTTAGACTCTGAACCATCGCCACAACGAACTTGGCACTCCTGTCAGCACGGTACTCACCGCCCTCCAACGCCACCCGGTGCCCCGTCATCGCCTGGATCTTGTCGCGACTCTGGAACATCAGCTCCTCGCGATGCACCAGAAACAACAGACGTGCATCGACCGGAAGTCGTGACGCTATCTCGCCAGCGATCACCGTCTTACCGGTGCCCGTCGCCAACACGATCAGCGTCGAATTGTTGCCCTTCTCCCACTCAGCAAACACCGCGTTCGATGCTCGCTGCTGGTAGTCGCGCATGTCAAATGATTCTGTCACACCCATCCCCTCAGTCTACCGCATACGTGCCATGAAAAACAGATCGAATCAGTCCTCCCACGGAGTCACGCAATGAAACATGTCACGCATTTCCGACACCACGCCACGCAGTAAATGCTGATGTCGATCGTCCGCTGAAAACTGCACCCAGCAGACCTCAACCTCAAGTTCCTCCGGCGCCCTGCCTATCTCAGGCTCCGTGCACGAAACCTCTACCATCTGATCCTTCGGCGCCGGTCCAGTCTCCACTTCCACCCCGGCGTCCTTCATGACTTCACCGAAGTCTTCCAGCTCAGCCTGAAACGCCTCAAGACCCGGGTCCGTAACAGTAGCGGCGTCCTCCGCACTGAAGACTTCTTTGACACCCCAACCGATGTCACGCAATAGCTTGCCCACAAAACCAAACATTCCCCACTCCTTAGAACGGCGGCTCATCACCACCAGGTTCATACGGTCCCGCGCTGTCGGAATACGCCTCCGACGGTCCTGACGGCGTCGCACCGTCTGTCTTCTTGTCCAGGAACGTAAGCCGCTGAACAAAGAACGATACGTTCTCACGCTTCGTCCCGTCATCCTCCTCCCACCGGTACTGCTGCGGCTCACAATCCACCGAGATCAGCCGACCCTTCGATAGATGATCCCGAGCCATCTCAGCCAGTTTCCCGAACGCCACGCACCGGAAAAAGTCAGCGACCTTCTCACCCTTCACGTGGCGATTAACGGCGACTGTGAACTTCGCCCGGAACTTCCCAGGCTGGTACTCATCGCACTGTGGTGACGATGCTATATGCCCGATCAGATCACCCTTCGCCCTGCTGCCCATCGTGTCAACTCCTCACTAGAACCAACGGAACCCTAACGGCATCTGCTGCCATTCAAATATCATCACCTGTTCGCTTTCAGACAAGTAACACGAACACACTCGTGGTCCACAGAACCCTGTGCCGCGACACCATCCGCACGTCCTCGGCTTGATCGCCAAGCGACGGACGAATAAGTATCGCCACCATCGTCTAGTGCGACTTGCCATCACGCGTCTCCGTTTGTTCCACCAACGTTCCGGCGCGCCACCAGTGCCGTCAGCATTAGATCCTCTTCCGGAGTCAGCGTTCCCAGATCCCGACCGATGCGTCGAAGAACCCTGGCTAATGCCGCGAAATTCCCGCTATTGTCTTTACCGCCACTTGGAGTCGCTCGCTGTTTAAGAGGCACGCCAGCCCCATCAGCCAGTCTGTTCCATTGTGTCGCATTCACTTCGATGCCGATCTCCTCCTGACACAGCGAACTGAGCTTCACGCGAGTGACTTTGTTGGCCACCTTCCGGTTTTTCCGCAGCCACGCCACCAGCTTTAGCTCCTCCCGCAGTGAATGCGTCCTGGACTTACTCGCCTTAGACGACTCGTCATCGGCACCATCAGCAGCATTAAATAATCCATCATTCATACCGTTTCTCCCCTTAGTGAAAACTCAAAAACATTAGAACCCAAACGCACCTCAACCGCATACGGATCACTGCAGCTTCAATTATTCTCCGGTTTCGCAACCTTCCTCAGCGACTCGCTTGCTATGAAATGACCCAGACTAACGGTTGCCCGCGCTTCTGGCGTGTTTGACTCCGGATCCACCCCGATGAAGATCAACCACTTGTCATCCTTTCGGATCAGCAGCAGCGACAGGAACCCATTCTCGGGGTGCTTGTGTCGCCCGTCTTCATCACAGGGTATCGCGGTGACGTGAGAGAGGTTTTCATCGTGATTAAACATCAAGATGCTGTGGTCTGCTCTACGAGCCTCGCCACCGTCCTCGCCGACAACCAGACAGCACAGTCGCGGCTCCGACAGCATCTCCCTCAACGCCTCCACCTGACTATCGCTGAGTGACTTCTGGTCAGGTGGAACCGGTTCGGCACCACTCCTGATTCTGTCGCACTTCGCGATAAGCTCCGGCGGAAACACCGCGTCCTGAAACACCGCCAGCGAGTCGTCTTCAACAACCTCGCCGTGGAGCAAGACGTGCAGCATGTCCGGCTCCTTAACGTGCTTTGAAATCCCCGTCACGTCCGCTTCGAACAGACGCCACCTACCGGACTCACGATGACGCACCAGAACCAATCCCATCATCCCTAACACCTGGTCAAGCAGAGGTTCGCCGTTGCTGTCACATGTTACTGATGTGATTCGCATGGCGTCACCCTCCCGGCTGTGCCACACCAGCACGTCCGGCGATGCACCATCCACGGGAGACAGCATTCGTGGCCTATCCAGGATCTTACATAGCCTCTCAACATCTTCGTCACTGATCGAGAAGGCGTCTCGATGATCCTCCCCTCGCATCTCCTCACACACCGCCAGGAACTTCGCACCATAAGCCACATGCGATTTCAACTCACTACCACTGAACTCACTCGCGACACGATTGTTCATTGCGAACCCCCTTAAAGAAACAGAAGACAGAGCAGAAACAACTCACACTTGATCCAGGGAGCGTTCGGACACACTCCCCCCTACCCCCCTCGCAAGGAAGGGCATGGAGAAACGTGTTATCACACCGTCACCTTTGATCGGCCCGACTGCCTTCCTGGGATCCGTTTGATGTCGCTGTGATCTCAAGAGGCGGACAGCAGCCCCACTCCGACAGCGTTCAGTTCGAAGTTCGAAAACTGAAACGTCGGCATTTTGCTCACGCAACGATCCGACGTTATGGAACACAAACAAAGCCGCCTCCCGAAAAACAGGAGACGGCTTGGCGTCGGAGTTCACCCGCTAAGGTGAGTGCTTCAAATTTTTTGTTGGGTCCGACGCCAGTGCGATAGGTAGTCTACCGCATACGTGGTGAAGGTCAACCCTTCACTCTCCTCTTCTTGCGAACATGCACATCGCGCACAACCTGCCACGCATGCATGACGCCCTTGGAGAATACGATCTCCCATTCCTTCACTTCCTTCACCGCCTCGCGAGCGATCACCTCCATCGCCTCGTCAGTTGGCCGCACGTCACCACTGACGCTTACCTGATACTGATTGCGACCAATGAGCTGCTCTGATCGCACGCACGCGACGATCACTGAGCACGGGCCGCACTGATACAGCTTGACGTGCTTCGCGCCCTTCGCACGCAGGCTGCGCTTGATCCGCTTCGCTGACGCACCGCCCCACGGGTTAAGAACTTGCCTCATCCGATCACCTCCGCACGGAAATCAGCGTACGCACATTGCGCCGTAGTCCCCTCCAGAGTGATCTCCAGACCGTGAGGAATCACCACGATCTGTTTGCCGTTACCCCACACATCGAGGTACTGAAGGAACTCCGGTGCGTTGTCGATGTCGATAACAGTCAGCCTGTCGGTCGACATACCGAGCATAGCCAGAGTGATCTCTGACTCGTCATCACCGGTACACTCCTGTTCGAGCGGCATCGGATCATGAATTGCCAAAGAGCGGTTCAATTGCGACCTGACGATCTCCAGTTTCGCGAGGCGGTCAGCCTCCTCCGTGATAAGTGGCAGGTCAGTCAGCTGCCGGAGCGCCGAAGTGGTCGATCCGTCAGCCCAGCCCAGGGCCACTGCCTTTTGCGCCAATTCTCTCAGCGCACTCGCTACTCCATGCATTTAGGTTCCCCCCCCTCAAAATGTCTACCGCATACGCGTCACAAACGATTCTCAACGGCGGGCAACCCCGCTGGTGGCGACGACGCGACTGATCGCTTCGAGGCAACTTTGTTGCCCGCCGCAAACGTCATCAGCGCCTCCTCACTAACTCGGTAAATCTTCTTCATACCCCCCGGCTCACTGCAATCAATCGCCTCCAGGCGACCGTCCTCGATCAAGCGCACGACATACTCACGCCGCTTTTGTAGCATCCTTCCGATTTGAGTTGGTGTGTAGGTACGCATGGTCTCAACCGCATACGGATAAAAGCATAAGCCAGATCACACGAAAGTGCAAGAAATATCAGAAGTCCGTAAACCCAGTTACGGACGAAGTCGGAGGTAGCCTTGATTCGGTCCTGCCAGAGTCCCTGACGGTACACGGCTGCCATGCTCGGATCGACATGCCCCATGATGTGGTCGACAGCCTGCTGATCCTTCGTATTACTGGCGACCGTCTCAAACGTACGGCGAAGCGAATAGAAATTTAAGCCTGGCCGATGCATATCCCACTCGATCAGAAACTTCCGGAACTGACTGCTGACCTGGTCGATATTCTGGTTCGCGGGACTTAGGCGGACGAATCGGTTTCCGTATTTCGTGCGGAAGAACAGGTCAGCCTCGCCAGACGTCGCCGGTGCAGGTCGGTTCACAGCCGCCCGCCGTAGTGCCCTCAGCGTCTCCGGCCACAGCCAGCAGGTCCGCTCGATGCCGGTCTTTCGTCGTGGATAGTCGATCCAGTCCGAATCCAGGTCCACGAAGCCGATCGGCAGCTCAGCCAGGTCAGTATTACCGAATCCGCAGTTGATCCCCAGTGCCACCATCGCTGGCCACGGGTCCGGCAAATTTGAGATCATTGACCGAATCGCACATGGCCCGAACTCCAGAGTCCCGTGCGCCTTCCGGCGCAACGATCTGACTCGTCGCATCTCCAGTTCCGACGGCTGCCGGAACGAGTTCCCGTAATGCGGGATTTGAGCCAGAATCTTATCCGTGCAGCAATACCGGAAAATCACCTGCGTCTGCCGAACCTCTCGACCCAATCGACCAGCAGCCCATTTCTGTGGCCACGACTGCATGTACGCGGAAAACGCCTCAGGCCCGAGCGTGCTGACCAGGGTGTCCCGCCCGAAGAACGCCGCCATCCGTTTGGCGCTGGCGTGATAATCATTGTAGGTCCGCTGGCCCAATTTGCCGTCCGTCACGTCCCGGTGGCGTTTGGTCAGAAAATAGTTGCACAGATACTCCACATTGACCGATGAGAGACCAGTCGCAGCAGGCTCTGACGGCAGCGACGGATTGCGACCCAATTGCAGCGACTCCCGCTGCTGCTTGTACTTTTCCAGAGCCGCCTCAGGATCTGCCCATGCACCAAAATAGTGCAGCTTCCCACGGATTTTTTTTACCCACTGACCGTTCGCGTGTGCACGCAGCGGAAAATCTTTGTATGGTTTGTCCGGCCTTGCTTGCTCGTTTGGTTTGGTCATATTCACATCAGGCTAGAGTTACGGAAACGAGAACCGGGAGTCCTTGAGGGAGTCCCTTTGGCAGAATGAGAACACAACCCTTCAATCCTGTCAATGAAAACACTACCTGGCGGTGTAGCTCAGTCGGTTAGAGCGGCGGAATCATAATCCCTTCACAGCTGCTCCCGAATACCTGAAGCCCTGCGTTTTTACTGGTCTAATCAATCCCACCGCTCGTCGCGACTACGCTTTTCCCAGTGATCCCGGGAGTCCCCGGGAGTCCCCATCTGGGAATTCAGTCCGCTACTCCGCGATACTACTCTGTCTTCTCCGCTGAGACCAGCACAGTCCGGACATTCGTGCCCGACTCCTTGAACGGCAGCCAGTCACGGAACTCGGCAGCCTTGCGGTCATTCCTGAACGTGAACCCCGGCGACATGATAGCCACAAGCCATCTCGATCTCCCCTCATTAAGTAAAAACGAACTTCACACCAGCAAACGCACGTCAACCGCACACGGATCACGGAAATTGCCATCCGTGGCAAACTTCCTGACCTACTCGACGTACAACGTGCCGCCCTCAACACGCTCCGTCACCTGAGGATTCCCCACCGCATACAAACCACGCATAGAATCTGGAATATACGAAATAAACGTTGCATCGACTGCGACCTCTACTAAATACTCAAGGGCACTGGGCAGGTCATCAACTGACCACACCAGAACTGCAGCATGTTGCCCCGCCACAGCGCCGTGCAGTTGCGGCATGGGTAATCTTGGCGACTCTACGGATATTCCAATAATGGATGCAGGCATTGAGAATCATTCTTCAGAGGTGGGGAAATCAAGGCAGGGAACGACACAGAACCTGATTAACATTCAATCCCGTGGCGTCTTCTCAAGCATTACCGGCAAACGCCCAATAGCAACATAACCTCGTCGATCGTGACCCTACGGTAGGGAAATCCTCCCCTATATCGTGGCGGTCAGACCGCCACTTATGCCAGTAGGACCCCCCACAGTAGGACCCCCCCACATTGCCTCGCCGCCCCCACCGACACTGTTACGTAACAATCGTTAGTCAAAACGGGACGATCGTGTGCTCGACCGCCCTATTCGACGAGTACACACCAGAGGAGATCCACGGGACGAGGATCACCGACTGGCACCCGGACAACACCGCACATTTCCACCGTGCCTCATCGTCCCTGTCCCCGTTTACCGTGCGAAACGTGGCCGCAATACGTGGCGGTGACCTGCCGCTCGTGACTCAATGGGTTCCGACACACGCCACTCCTGACGTATGGATCATCCTGAAGACTTTCATCTCATTCCCTGGCTTTAACATATTGTCAGTCAGCGAAGTCGCGATTCTGAAGGAACTCGTCAGGTCCAAAACCACCGGTGCGACCGCAGACGCAATGAGTGTATCCCACCGCACGATCGAACGACGCATCTCAGATATCCGGAACACAACTGAGTCCAGCAGCCTGCAGGACCTCATCTGGCGAGCATCGCTGGAATTCCGTGAGTTCTGACCTGACCAAAACTGATGCCAGTTGGTATCAGTCAACAAACCCGCACGACCTTATACGGACGTCGGTATAAGACATGTTATGTGGCAAAGATCAGCGTTGGCTGTTCGCTTTCTTCGTACCTACTGAACCCAAGGAATTCGCCCCCGCACTTGTCGATGTACGGTCTCAGCCATTCGCAAAACTTCTCGATCTCGCCATCGTAATTTTTCAGGTTGCACCGGATGCACAAATACGTCCCGCCCTGTTTGTCGTCACGTAGCGTCGAGTACGTGTCCGCGTCAAAATAATAACTGTCAGAACACAGCATAAATCGCCAGCGGGTTTCCTCTGTAAACAGCGAATGCTCTGGCGTTGCCGGTTCCTGTTCTCGGTCCCCAACCATGAACTCCAACACTTGACGAACATCATCAGGAATGTCCCGCTTTAACTCTGCGTTGTAATGAAACTCGGTGTACATACCCATGTGAAATGCCACATAACAATGTGTTGCACCGGAGTCGCGACCGGCGCGTTTTCTGAAATCACAGTCCACCGTCGCGACCCGGTGAACACTGGCGTTCTACGGACCAACCTCCTGCTCCTGGAGCACCTCCTCAACCCGCTCCAGCTTGTCCAGGTACAGAATCTCCAGGTCAGCGCCGATGATGCCCCACACTTCAACACCGCCAGCCTCCCAGCGTCCACGTGAGTTCCGTGTGTACTCCGCCACCCGAACAGTGACGCCGCACACGGTGTACTCGATCAGGAGACGGCAATCGTGACGGTCGTCCCAGATCGCCCGCACGACCCCCATTTTCAGAAGCTTGCCGACGCGGCCACCCGGCAACGGTTTGAGATACCACGGGTCCCCAACACCTGAGAATGTCATCGGTTCCCTCGCTGTTGATCTCTTCGGCTCGCAGAACTCGTCCTCGTCGTCCTCCAGTACGCCGTGGTCGAAACTCTTTGCCACCGCCAGTACCGTCTCCAGTACCGGCGACTCGTGCCTGTTTATGAACTCCGTCAGCTCCTCCCGGAGCCGTGCAGTCCCCTCGTCGACATCATATTCTGACATAACCATCTCCATCCCCCTCCAGTAAAACTTACCCCTCCAACAAAGTTTGCGCGAATCTCTGAAGAGCCAACGCAACGCCCTCACCAATCTTGCCCTGTGATTTCGCATCCGTCAGTGATGTCACCGTGGATGTCAGAACAGCCTGACCGTCGGCATTCACTAACGCACCGACAAAATACCCGGCGACATCAACGCCACTGATCTCACTGAAGTGCGAACCCAGCAGCTCATTGAACTGCTCATCAGATAGGTGCCCCTCGCTCAGCGAATTGAACATCTGAACAATAGCCGCCTCGCGTTTTTCTATGTTTCCAGCGTTCTTCAGTCGCAGGTCCAGCTCAGCGAATCGCACCGGCTCCTCCTGGAACCCGTTGCCAGGATTGTCTTCCGCCGGACTGTCCGGCTTGTCGCCCGGAAGCTGTTTCTGCTGCTGCTCTTCCAAAGGCGTCTCCTCAGGTGTGTCGTCCACCACATCGTCCGGCTCTTTGCCTATCGCCAAGTCCACGTGCCTCTTCAGCCGCACAATGTCAGCGCCGCACTTCTTTCCGGCGTCTTCGATTGAGGGATACAGTGACTCGAACTCCTTGTCCGTCAGGCGATCCGTGGGGTGTACTGCATTCCTGCAATCGAGCGCCGCGCCGACCACCTTTTGCAGCTGCCGAGTGTCCTTGCAAGTCGTCAGGTCCTTGATCAGCCTGACCATTGTCTTCGCATTGTCCACGTAGTCGCTCTGTGGTCCCGCCTCAGGGTCTGTCATGTCCTCGTACGCCAGATTGAACACCTGACACAAAGCAATGCGGTAGGCGACCGTGTGTGCCTTCGTGGCTGACTTGTCACCACTGTCCATCGCCTGCCCGATAGTCGAACAGTTAATACACGATCCGTCACGAGTCCCAAAGGTGAACTGCACCTCCAGTTCCGTGTACCGGAGACTCTTGCCGCCACTCGTCTGCTGGTTCCACGTCTCCTTGGAAACGACCAACGGAACGACCACGATGTCATATTTATCCAGGACCGGCGCCACCGCATTAACAACGGCGTCGAACCCGCGATAAGAAAAACGGGCGCCACTGCTGGTCTCCAAACCCTTACCGACCGCCTCGACTTCGCGCTTGGCGTCAGCAATGGCACCCCAAATCCTCGGCCCAGTAATCGCTGGTACCGGTGCTTGTTTTTCCTCAAGAAATGATGGTTCTGTTGCTACTGCGTGCATTTGATCTGCTCCTGTAAATTGTTAGTTGGTCGTCGATACTCGTGTTCCGTGGACTGTGCACCTCTGACAGCCGTTTCCATCCACCCCTGTGATGGATTCTGACGTGACCGGCATTCATCGCCCCTGACGACAGCCTCGTCCGGTGATAGATCCGTGTACTCGTGGATCACATGCCCCAGTCCCAGCATCAGATGCAACAGTCTGGTCCTGGTCATGCAACCCCCAAGTTCAATATCCTCCAGGAGCCATCGTCCGTCGATTCGCCTGATCCGTACCTCGCTATCAGGCTTCTCTCGAAGTCGAAAATAATCGGCACCCAAATCCATAAAACCATCCACAAAACCAAGATCCATCAGCCACTTGTCCGTGATCTCTTCAGTCATCTCTAACTCCTTGCCTAAACTGAACGTCCGTCTACCGCATACGGAGCACGCTTTTACTCCGCTATCTCTTTTTCCCACTGAACCAGCTCACGCTCAAGCCGAGCAACCTCCTGCTTCTTACGCCACTCCGGCACCCGAAGCTTGCGGACCTTACCGAAGCCGTCACGCTCCCACGGCTGTTCACCGTCGCAGCACTTCTTGAACTCACGCACGTGCTTCTGGTACTCACTGCAGCCCATCTCAAGGTACTCGTTCTCGACACTGAAGGACTCCGGATTGTACGGTGCCTTCTTATCGATCACTGCGAACCGGTAGTCGATCTGACCACCGAACACGTGTGCCGCCATGCCGATCTGCCACGCCGCCTGCATGAACAGCAGGTTCTGATCAGCCTGTCGCGCCCACGCAGCCTCGACAGACGTCAACGCCGTCTTGACGTCTGTAATCAGGTGGCCACCGTCGACCGGCTTAATGAAGTCCAATCGCGTCCGGACCTCGATGCCAGTCTCAGCACACTTGCCGAT
>Ga0208299_1000173_pt1 | contig 61150 bp, 69 predicted proteins | sample 15_taG_FD_184089 | JGI IMG/M metagenome (GOLD analysis project Ga0208299, IMG submission 184089) | Marine viral communities from the Subarctic Pacific Ocean - 15_ETSP_OMZ_AT15312 metaG (SPAdes) (version 2) | ecosystem: Environmental > Aquatic > Marine > Oceanic | place: Pacific Ocean | collected... | reverse complement strand
CACCGATCACGGCTATCTGGGTCTCTTCTGGATAATCGCCGAACTTCTCCGCCATCGCCGCAGGGTCCTTGAGCATGTCTTCAGCAGTCCAGCCCAACGCTTTCTCCAACATACCGACGCCAGCCATCTCGGCCCCGATCACGGATGCGCCAGTTGCGATACCAGCCCCTGTCGGCATACCTTTGAAAGCCTTAGATGCCGCACCACCCAGGTACTTGGCCGCGCCGCCCAGGGCGGTGTTGCCCATGTATTGCCCCGCACGCGACTGGCCTGCACGGTTCAGCAAACCCATCGCGGGGCCTTTAGCGGCACCGCCTAATTGCCTCATGCCCTTGGCGAGACCGCCATACGTCGCGAACATCCTCGGCAGGTTGAGTCCTCGCAAATCAGCGCCGACGGCGTTGGCCCCGGACTCAATACCAGTACCAAGCCCCCATCCACTCGCCGCCGCCCGCAGTGGTCGGGCCATACCGCCACGGCCGTGTGTTGCAAAACCAACACCACCAGCCAGTCCAGCCTCGTGCGGGCTAATGTAGCCGTTCTCGCCTTCAGAGAAACCACGCACCGTGTTATTCACCCGGGCCGCCGTATTACCGGCCATGTAACCGCCAGCCCCACGACCACCCATGGAAACGCCCGCGGTACCCAAACTCTTGGCTCGGGCTGCCCAAGAGGGCACTCCGCCAGGGCCCATAAACGGTTTCGGCCCCGTTTTCGCCATTGCCTTAGACAACAGCGGCTTACCATGCCGGATCGCAGAGGGCGCGGCCGTCACCGCCGCCGCTGTTCCCAGCCCTGTACGCCAAGGACTCATGAACGCATCATCGCCCTCAGATGCTCCTTGCAGGTAGTTGTTCATGCGAGCACCGACATTACCGGCCGTGTAACTCGCACCACCACGGGCAGCCAGTTGACCACCTTGGCCTAGCATCGTAGGTGCCGCTTTACTCCCGATACCAAAGACCTTGGCGACTCCCGGTGCAGCCTTGGACAGGTGTTTGCCTCCAAAGCTCAAGATGCCGCGGCCGACAGCACCCCAGGAGGCCACCTTCTCCAGCTCCGAAGCCACCTTCTCAGATAGCTGCGAGCTCTCTTGAGCCGCCTTAACGATCTGTTCCCCGGTCATCCCACGAGCCAGGCACGTCTCCACGAACGATCGAGCGAAGGGGGGCAGGGTGGAGGCAAACTTTCTATTTACGCAAACTCCGTTGGCGGCGGCCTTCTTCTCGGAGCAAGCATCGCACTTGTCCTCCGCCTTGGTGTGCTGATCACAACCACAACCGCAACCAGCCTTCTTCTCCGCCTGGCCGCGAAGATACCCCGAGAGAGCCCCGAGTCCGCCCATAGTGCCAGAGACTCCGCCAACGCCGGACCCTATCAAGTTGGTCTCCAATTGTTTCTTCGCCGCGTCCTGTCCGGCCGTCTGAACGCTCTTGAGGTCGCCAAACGGACTCTGCCGCTGCGTGGTCTTCCGGACGTAGGCACTGATCGGAAGACTCCTAGCCTTCGCCGTCGCGCCGTGCGCGGCGTCCTGGATATGTCCTTCGCGTAACGCAGATGACATGTTTTTAGGTAGCCGCGCAGCCAGGCGAGCAGCCGCGTCCGGCCCCGCGCTTGCGAGATGTTGCAGCCGCGTTCCCCGAACTGCCGGTCGCATCGCCAGCATCGCACGTCGACCAGCCACGCTGGGGCGTAACCCTCGTAGCAACGACATCACGCGACCTATCGACGCCTCTTTCTCCGTCTTGATGTCCGGATCGTCAGCAAAGTCCGAGTCGCCCTGGCCCTTACCCTTACCAGTGAACGGCTTCACGTCCTCCCAAGCGTCCGTGCCTCCGGTGGTCCAACTCTCATACTTCAACCCGCTCACATCGCCCTCGCCAGCGGTCGACAACTGCATATCGCCCTCGACACTCACCAGCTTGCGGCCATGACTGCCTTTGGAAGCCTTGTGAGCCTCTTTGCCCATCCCACCGTAGTTGTTCACCAGCTTCCGGAAGGATGCTGCGTCCAATGGCTGTTCGTTCCTCCACGCCTGGCTAGATGATCCTGTACCCATCGAAGACCCCAACAAGCCACCGACCCCAGCACCCGTGCGGAAGCCAATACGGCCCCGACTCTTCAAACTAAGGAGCGCTTGAAGAACGCCGCCAAAGATCGTACCGCCGAACCCTCCAGCGACACCACCACCCATGCCGCTGATGCCCTCGCCTGTCGAAGTGGCCAAGGCAGATCGCCCCGGCATAGGCTTCTTCGCACCACTAATGAACCCGCCGATCAGCGGGATCTCGGCGTGGCCCGTGTTCTTGAACTCCGGCAAACCAGTGAGATCTACCTCCGTGGCCAGCTTCGTAGAACATAGGCTGAGAGCTTTTCTCGCGGCCGTACGGACGTCTGTAGCGTTTTTTTGGGTTGGGAGGCCTTTTCCGTTTAGCCGGCTCCCCAGCGGGCTGGAGGCCGTCTGCGACGAACCAACGAGCGCCCTAGAGCCTGCGTTCGGCGAGTACCCGGCGGCGGCGACCTTCCTTAGCGCCTTCTCCACATTCCCGGCATTCCCCACCTTCGCAAATTGCGTTCCTGGGGATCGCCCGGACCCTGCCAATAGCGACATCTGCAAGGCGTCCGCAATACCCAAAAGCTCTCGGTCCTTGGAGATCACGCTCGCGTTAACCTCCATCATTCCTGGTGATGGTTGCATGGGTGGTGCCATCCCAACCATCCCACCTTGCTGTGACATGTCGGGGGTGATCTGTCCCATTTGAGACATCGGCTCGACCTGCTCATTGATCGGACCTTGCCCCGCACCATAGACCACAGCTCCCTGACTGTTGGGGATAAATCCTGGTTGTGGTGCCGGAGGTGCCATAGGTGGCTGCCCAGGGGCAGGGGGTTGTCCTGGTGCTCCTCCCTGTGCTGGATCGCCCCCCGGTGCCATACCGGCAGCCTGCTGGGCTCCCGGTAGCTGAGCCTGCGCAGCCTCTGCTGTAGCCGCACCTCCCTGTCCTGGACCTGCCGCCTGCTGCGCGTTGATGTCTGCCGCAGGGTTAGGAGAGGCCGGATCAAGGCTCGTCTGAGACCCTGGGTTTCCGATGACGTTACCGCCTGGCATACGTGACATAATCGTATCCTTGTGTATTACTTATTGAATTAACTTAGGTCTAGCTCTTACCTGCTAGGTAGGGGACTACACAGTGACAGTCTGAGACGTGCTACCGACAGTGGGCACACTGGTGGTACCTGTTGCCTTGGTAGGTGTCACGCCAGCAGATGGATGCCCCGACACGCCCATGGAGGCTGCTTGCTTGAGACGCTTGTTGAATCCCTTGAGCAGTCCTTGGGTGACTTGGTGACGATAGGCTGCTGACTTGTCGTGGTAGACCAGCCCTACTGCCTTGAATAGATCTCCCTGCTCCTTGAGTGTGGCTGCCAGCTTCAAGAGCTTACGGGTTGCCTTGAGGTTCGCTGCCACCTTCACCGCCTGGGTGCCTGCTGGGAACTTGTTCGCCAATCCTTCGATGTACTGGGACATGGCCTGGATCGCTACGGTATGTGCTGCTTTACGCATTGGAGTAGCTCCTGAAAGTGAATAATTTACTTGTTTCCCGTCCAGGGCCTGTAACTTGTCAGACAGCCCGGATGCTCTTGCTCCGGCATCCGCGCCCATCGCACCGCCATAAATACCGCCAGCAATACCGCCTGGGATGGCCAAACCACCAATGGCAGCTCCGCCAGCCCCGTAGCCTAAGGCTCGCTTGAGCGCCTGCATGATTCGACTACGTTTGTTGCCTTCCTCATCCTTCCCTGGATCAGCTAGGCCACTGATGGCGCCAGCCCCCGCACCCAGCATGCCGCCTGTAGCAGCTCCACCAAGTACGCCACCCACACCAGCACCAGCAGCGCCAGAGGCTAGAGTCTCCGCACCTGCCCCAAGTACCTCACCCAAGGCATCCGTATTGCTTCGCTTACCAAAACCCGGAGCAGCACCAAATACACTCCCTTGCGGTTTGGGTATGTTGGCACCAGACAACCCGGGCTTGAAGCCGGACCCTTGCGGAGCAGCGTCTTGGAAGTTGGAGGGGCGTGCGGGAGCAGGTTTCGCGGCAGGCTTCGTTGCCTGCCGTGATGCCGCCTGCATCATACCTGGTTGATAACCACCCAACGCACGGCCCGCCATACGTGAAATGCCACCCGCGGCGGGGGTGCCGCGGGGAAATGACATGTTGCCTATGTGTATTTGCGAAGGATCAGCACCATGTGGAGCCGCGTCTCGGAAGCCAGCTGGACGTGCGGGAGCAGGTTTCGCGGCAGGCTTCGTTGCCTGCTGTGATTTCGCCTGCATCATACCTGGTTGATAACCACCCAACGCACGGCCCGCCATACGTGAAGCGGCACCCCAGGGACCCCAGCCGCCCGGAGCAGGTTTCGCTTGCGCCCCAGCAGGTTTCGGCGCTGGCCGTGCAGGGCCAAGGGCGCTTCCAGGCCCCATCGCCTTCTGCGCAGCTCGTAGGCCTTGGCCCATTGGGCCCCATGCTGCTTGTTTCCCCGCCAATTGGCCCAATTCGTTTGCTGGTGTCATGTCTGGTGTCTCCGTAGCTTGTGCTTGTTGTTTACCGCTGAGAAGAGCTGCGATGAGGGGTAGGATCGCTGCACCAGCGAGGCCGCCGCCAACTCGGCCGGTCATCTTGCCGAGGCGTCCGCCTTTAGCCACCGCGGCACTACGTAGTCCCCGTAAGTACTCCATGATGCCTTTAGGGGCATTACGCACTTGTTTTAGGGTGGCGGTGTTCAAATCCCCACGACCCGCAACGCCGCCGCCAGAGTGACTCCCGGGTCGCAGCGCGTCAGGATCAACCATCAAGTGGCTGGGCCCGCTGTGTCCAGGGCCCGGCAGAAGCGATTTACCAGGGTGCTTGGGGCGGTACCAGTCATCGTTGGACAAGCCACCGCGATCCGGCGGGATTATTTCTCGATACGCCTGGTTCCGCAACGCCGCCGTGGATGGGCGTGTCTCGGAGGCCCATAACTTACCAGCCGCCCGCCCTAGTTGTTCCCCAGGACCCGCCCCAAGACGCTGGCCGCCATAGGCTGCTCCTCCCATAGCCGCAATATCTGTAAGAGAAAGATCATCTGCACGCTTATCCATTGCTGCTTGTTTCCCTGCCAATTGGCCCAATGCGTTCGCTGGTGTCATGTCTGGTGTTCCTGTAGGTTGTGCTAGGCCCTTCGCTGCTTGTGCTCGGACATCCTTCGCTACTTGTGCTCGGATCTTTTGATACAGTGCCTCCCCGGCAGGGGATATTTGGTCCGGGTGCACTTTCTTTGAACCACCAAAGAGCCTGGCAATGAGGGGCAGGGCCAGCATCCCCAGCGTACCGCCAACGCCTTTCCCGATGAGTTTGCCCTTGAGTGGCTTACGCACAAAGTCCCAAGGGCTGCTGATAGTATGAGGGTTCTGGAACATGTGCTGCGTGGCAATGCTCCCCCCAAGACGGCCCCCGTAGTGTTGTCCGCCGAAAGTAGCGCCAGCCATCATGCCAGCGTCGGTTAGCGACATCCCATCATCCGCACGCTTATCCATCTTGTCATCCTTGTGCTCGGGCAGCTTCTTGCCCTTAGAAGATTGATTCCATTCATCAACGTCCACGCCTTGAGATTCGAGCTCTGCCCGATTGGCGTTAAAGAATCGACGTTGTCTTTCAGATCGGTAAGGCATCCGTGCCAGCTCCTGGTCTTCGAGATCCTTGATAACCCAGGGCGAGTTACTAAGGCTGCTTCCAACCTAAGGAGCTGCTGGCACAGACGTCAATAGACCCGCTAGTTGGCTTCCAACAAATTGATCAGAGGCACCAGGAAGCTCTTACCATCCAAGATCGGGATGTTCAGATGCAGGAAGTCTCCTGACTCCTGAGCAAACTGAATCCCATACCCGTGATTCCACTCCGTAGGCTGGCTATGCTTCCACACAGGCTGCAGCTCACATAAGCATCCACAGCACCAAGCGTGCAGCTCACCATTGTCCACCATACGTGTAGAAGCCTGCATCGCACGATGCACATGAGCAAAGACCACATTGGCCCCGTAATCCCCTAACACCTGGGCCGCCACGTTCTTCCCATGACGGGAGCCATGCGTGAAGTAACAATGGCCCCGCTTAATCGTGGCAGGCACGCGGCAGTCGTCGTAGCGAATACCCTGCTCATACAGCTTGATGCCCCGCTTGTCCAAATGCAGCGTATTGATCGGACTGTGGAGCCTACGCAGCCACTCCCCATCCGCCTTGTGCCTCTGCACCTGGGACATGATCCACGTCTGCACACGCCTCTCATGGTTCCCCTCCAGATAATCCAAGGGAGCCTCAGGGCAAAGCGTCTGGATACGGTCTAGGAGGGTATTGGCAGCCGCCAGGTCATCCTCCACTGAGTACTCCGTCTGCGCGATGTACCCCAAAACGTGGTGCTGGCTGAGAAAACCGTCATTATCTACGTGGTCGCCCATGTAGATGATCTCCTTGACCGCAGGGGCCAGGCTCTCCAAATCGCCCAGAAATGCCCCAATCGCACCCTCGTCGACACGACAGCCATGCGTATCGGGCACAATCAGCCTGATAAAGCTCCCTTTGCCCGATTTGGTCTTACGGCCAGTAGGCAACTTGAACTTAGCCTTACGCGTTCGATCGAGTACCTCTGTCTGCTGCTCGAGCTTCTCAGTCAGTACCTTCACCTGCTCCTCCAAGGACGTCACACCCTTGGTGAGCTTGGCAGATAACTTCTTCGTCTTCTTCGTCTTCTTCTTAGCCATGGTGGGCCCCCTCTCTGGCGTCGCGAATGAGCTTAGCAACGTATGTACGCCCAAGCGTGAACCCGAAGTGTTCAATGGCGATAGCCGCTAACTGAGGATTAGAGTACGCGTCGTACTCTCCTGCAGCCACATCTGCGAGCAGACTCTGCCACTCCTTCTTTGCAGCCGGGGGTAGGTTATACGTCGTTAAGCTCGCTTGACCCTCCTGGGCCATAATCTTGCTCGCGAGACTCTTTTTGCCCACCATAGGCGATTGTCCTCCGTGAGTGAAAAGATCAGTCGTCTGGGAAGAAGTCACCACCTACGCGGTAACCTATTCGCCATAGAGATCGAGCTAAGTCCTTGGCTCCTTGGTCGACAAACTCCTCGTCCATATACCAAAAAAGGGCGTGCAACTGCTCGTGGATAAGTACCTCAAGCAATTCCTCGCCCTGTAACTCGACATCAATACGGATCTCTTTGTTAGGTAGGTCCGGGGCCTCACAGACTCCACGCGTGGCTAGACCTTCCACAAAACGGAGTGTCCAACGCTTGCCACCTAAAGTGAGCTGCTTCATCTATAAATACCCCGGGTGAACCGTGAAAAGGGTATTCCGCGTCCAGGTGACGCTTAAAAAGGATGGTAGTTAAGACTCTCTAAGCCTATGAACTGCCGAGGTTACGCGTCAAGTGTTTAAGAGTCTCTGCAGCAGATAGACCCGTGTGCTCCTCGTCCTCATCATCAAGGGAGGTGTCTTTCCAACTCTCCAGCTCGAACTCCGCACCCTCTGGGAGATCGCAGCGTATGTCCACATCTACCTCTACCAGAGCCAACGACCAGCAGATATTCACGCCCCCGTGAGCACAGGGAAAGACCTGCGGCTCCGCCAAGTCGTCCGGTAGAGACTGTAGGAAAGCCTTGGCCTTCTCCACGCACTGATGATCTATCGCACTGCCGTCGTAGCTGTCCCAGTCAGCCTGCAGGTGCTTGAAGGTTTCCAGCTGTTCTAACAAATCAGTCTTTGACATACTTTAGCCCGTACAGGTCTGCGATCTCCCGGCAACGGCGTTCCGCAATCGCCCGGGAAGTCTCTTTGTCGTGATTGGATTCGTGGTACTCACCGCGCAGCTCTGACAGCGCGTTGAAGTCATGTATGACCTGGTTAACAACCATCATTCTCATTGAGTCGAATCCCTGGGAGGACTTGTTCAAGGCGTATTCAGCGTACCTCATTAGGAACCGGCTGTAGTTGCCGATGTCGATCGACACGCGAAGATCGTCCTCAAGAGACTCGGCGTCAACAAGGGTTCTGTTACCTTGGGTGCGAATGGAATGGATCATAATTCTATTTCCTCAAATAAAAACAGATCCGCGCTGGGACTAGCGGGTGAGATTAAACCCCGCCGGCCGTCACCTTCCTCGGACTCTCAGGACAAGTGCACCCCGGCCCGCTTATCTTGGCGGCAACCACCTACCAGTGGTCCCCAGCTGCAGATCTTGGTCATTACTGTTTCACATTCAGTCGAGCAGCCGAGCGGGCACGTATCAGCTGCAGCCGGGTAGGATTCCGGTGGATGTTGAGTTCGTCGTCCACCACGACAATGAGCATTAACCGCATCCACCCCAGCCACCAATTGATCGTGCTCAGCTGAATCATCATTATTTGGCCACCCGTGAGTATCCTTCCTCAAACGCCTTGGGCGGTGAGTAGGAGGCATGACCATCTTTGTACACCACGTAATAGCCACCAACACGAGGCTCGTGCTTCTTGACCATGTCGGCGGCTACTAGGAACGGTAGATAGCCCTCTTCCTCCGGGGTGATCAACGCATCACCATTAGCCTGGTGATCGATCTGTGCGATCTTCAAGGCGTGAACCGTTTTGTGGCTCTGGTACTTGGGCATTTCGACTGATTCTTCCGACATCCGTCGCTCCGTCTGTTAGAGAAAAACCCGTGCCGCGGAAAGGGACACGGCACGGGCCCGAGGCAGGTCGCGGTTGTGGCACGCTACCTGCCTATGTATCACTCGTCGTCTAATGCGTGGAGCTGCTCGAACTCCCCTTGCTCAATCCTGTGGAGAACAGCAGGCCCCACAATGTCCCAGTCCACGTAGGGCCTGCCGCCTAATGGATGCGCCCGCAGAGGGCACCCAAAAGCCATGTCGTCCACGTAAGTGTGCGCATAGGCCTTTGGGGAGGTTGACCACTCCTGCGGGTGCTCGTTCGCAAAATCAAACTCAATATCATGCTCTGCCAGAAATGCGAGGGCGTCCGCCAAGTAGTCACCGTCGCGCATGGTCCAGAGGATCAGGGTTGCCCCCGCCTTCTTCCAAACCTTGAGCCAGTGAATCGCCCCAGGAGCCGGTGGGCCTACCCGAGGAAATTGGTGATCCACAATCGTTCCGTCGAAATCTACAGCAATGAACATGGTGTCTTCCGTGTTGTTTCAAAATGCGGCCAGCGGTGCGAGGTAGAGGGCTCGCCCCGCCGACCGTCCACATTGGAGTCCCGACGACTCGGCAAGTGACGCCGGTGAAAAAACCCTACACGATTTGCCTCGATTCACCAAACAAGGTCGAGCAAAAAAAAACACAGCCCGGATCTCTCCGAGCTGTGTTCAAACTTTTCGTGCCGTGTGGCATGTCGCTCTAAATGCTGCAGGTTCCGCCCGAGCAGCTACCGCGAGATCTTGTACGTCTCGCCCGCCTCGCTCTCACCCTGAATGGCTTAACCACCCATTTCAATAAAGCTACATCATCCCCGGAGTCGAGAACGTCACGGCGACGCAGTACGGCAGTACCACCCTGCGGATATTTAAGCACCACCGAAACTGCAGCCGCCTCCAGTGCCAATAGGGGCTCTCGCTTAGTCTGCAGCAATGTGCTTGATGTAGGGGGCAGTACAACTGCATCTGGCAAGGCCATGACTTGGATCTCTGCTACGTCCAAGCTGTTGGCCGCTAAAGGGGCTGCACATGCACAGATCGCTACGATAGCGACCAGCAACATGCACAAGAGTGTCCATCCTCGCATAGTGTGGTTCCTCCAAAGGAAAGGTGGGTATTGTGCCCGTACGGGCTCGTTGAGGTGATATTTCAGCATGAGGAAAGGTGGGGCGGATTGCAAGGTTAGGCGTACGTAGTGTTCGTTAGGAACCCAGGCAACGCACACACGCTCACACGTCCGGCTCCGACGCCCGGATCGGACTCGCGAACTCTTGGTACATCTTGTCCATGCCATGCTCCGCGATGAGATCGATCACCGACCCCATCTGATCCTGCAACAGGGAACAAAAGAACCCTGTAGTAATAGGCCCTTCCCAGGACGTGGCCTTGTCGAGTTGCAGTCCATACTCTTGGGAACCCCCCAGGCCATACACCACCTTGAGGTTCAAGCAGAACATCGAAGGGACGCGCTTCACCGGCTTCTGAGTGGATAGCGTAAGGATCGACCACCACGGGATGAGCAGGTCCGAGGCGATAAACCCGCAGGTAAATGCCTCCTCCACCGCGTGAATGTCCTCCAGGTAGATCCCTAGTTCGGCTGCGATACGCTCCGAGGGGTGGCTATCCACCCACAATTCCTTGTGGTCATTGCACCAGGCCACGTAGTCGCCGCGGGTAATGTCCCTAAACTGATCCGCGTCCAACTCGGCGTCTTCGGCATACATCCGTAGGAGATGCTTCAGTAGACAGATGAGGCGACTCTCGCCACTTTTCTCACTCGGGTCTTTCATCGGTTTCTTCCTTGGCCGGGGGTTTTGTAATCGCGTAGGGGATACGGGGAACGTGTTGGAGAGGTATCGAGTCGCCGTGCGACGCGGCTCTTTTCTCATAATGCCTGCGACTCGCTGCGATCCGCAGACCCTCCGATGTCGCCATAGATTCCTTGTGCAAACCCACTAGGTATGAAGTGAAGTGACTATTGTCGACCTGGTAATTCGAGCCATTCCCAGCCGCACTGCGGCAGATTGTAACACCATCCCCCCTTAGCGGGATACCGTGGATCGCACAGGCGGTCTTCACGTCGATACCGACCACCGACAGATCCTTGTCCACAGCATCCTGCATGATGCTCTGCCACGTCTTCGCATCAAGCGGAATCGAGGCGGGCGAGGGACCAGGCTCCTCTTCCTCCAAGGGCTCCGCTTCAACAGCAATGCTCTGATCTGCGATCGCTCTAAGCGCCCATAGCGCCATTCGCGACAGCAGCGAGTACCAGTGCCTCGCCAGCCACAGAAGGCAGCGACGGTAAATATTCTTCATGCAAGATCCTCGGAAGGGTAGAGGCGTCCTTGCCTGAGATGCCCCAGCGTCCGTGCCCGTGCAATCTTATTTAGCCAAATAGAATTAGCCCGCATCCAGCCTGTGGATATTAGGCTCCGCGGGATTGGCGTTCTTCCATACTTCGTCAACCGTAGGCTCGGCAGCAGGGGACGCTGCCTGCCGGTGATTCTGAGACTCCAGGCGATGCACCAGTGCGTCGAGCTTCTCGAACTTCGCCTCGTATGTCGCCACCAACTCCACCAACTGATCGAGCCGGGCCACCATCTCCGTGAGAGCAGCAGCTTCCGGTTGTGTTGCCCCTTTTAACAGTCCTCGCAAGAGATCGTCATTTGTCATAGCTCTTGGTCCCTTGCTGTTGCGTCATGTCTGTAGCTCCGCCCAGGCGTGTGGGCTGATTCTCTGGCAAATGCTGCGGCTGCCCAATGACAGGGGCACCCGCCATCGCCTCACCAACATACTGGCCGCCTGTAATCGCGTGAGACTGCGAGGACTGCATAGATCCACGCATGTCTGAACCTGTGTCTGTGAGCACCACCTGGGCCATGTTGGTGAGCTTCAGGCCAATACTGCCTGCAGGGTAGAAGACCTCAGCGGGTGGATTATCTCGCAAAAACTTACGCGCGAAGTTACAGAAGATCTGGCAAGCCTCCATGGCCGCCAGTTCGTCGATCAACGGAGCAGCAGCATCCGCCGCCGTTGCCTGCGCGTTCTTTGTCTGAATCGCCTGCGAATACTGGCCCTCCAGATATGTAATGATGTCGGGCACTGTGCCGTCGAAACGGCCGCTAAGTAAGGGGTCGTACTGGTTCACGTTATTCCACTCCGAGATATTCCACTTCACTGTCGCCACCCGACACACGGGCAACCTTAGCCAGTCGCTGCAGTTTCGCCTTAGGGGGCGGTAACTGTGACACCATCGTGTAACATCGCAGGTCATCCGTCAAACCAGGGTAGATTCCGCGATGCACAACACTGTCGTCTGCGAGCATACGGTTCAGCATGCTGAATCCCGCATCGAAGAACTCCATCGGTAAAGTCGCAAAGACCTCGTCACTACCCACGAACACGCAACCAGCTCCTCGACCCTGGCGAAGATCGATCTCCGCCAATACCGTAGACTGCAATTGCTCTCGGATACTCTGGCTGATGTCAGCCGGGGAGTCGTACTTCTCGATAAGAGACGCCCCAAAGCAACTGATACCGCTGTCTAACAGCGAGGCAAAGTCGGCTCGATCGAACGTGACCATCGTGCCTTTGGCCGCCGCTAAGCGGTTGAATAGGTGCAGCATCGCCGCCACCTGAGCGTTGGCAGCCTCGTAGAATCCGGTCACTCCTCTGCGGAACAACTCGTGAATCCGCTTGTTATCGAGGATGAAGAATGGAGTCACCCCCAGCTCGTGGATCTCTTTGAACGTCGCCAGGGCGTTACGGCAGACACGCTGTCCCTCGCCCTCCAAGGGTAGTGTGAGAATCACACCCACCCGCTTAGGATCACGATCGTGCTCCTCCATGTACCGGCGAGCGATCTTCACCACCTCGGCAGCCGCACCACTACCTGTACCACCGCCAGCTCCCGCACACACCATCAGGTAATCAGGGGTCTTGCCCACAGCACGTGTCAGCAGGTCGAAAACAGCCTCTTCCTGGAGACGCACCGCATTACGGCCCTTGGCTGGGTCTTTGCCAGCTCCACCCATCTGCAGGTCGAGTTTGGCCATGTCCTCGTCTAGGCCGGACAAATCCGCGTGATCCGTGTTGATCGCAGCCACACGGCTGTAGCCGCAGTTGTAGAAGGCCTCTGCTAGACGTCCGCCGCCCTGGCCAACACCGACAAACGCTAGGTTGAACGCTACGTCATACTCGAAAGCATCAGTAACGTCGTGCTCCTTCACTTCAGGGGCTGGAGCAACATCAGGCATTTCTGCCCCGCGAGTCTTCTTCTTTTTTTTAGCCATTGTGCTTTGAGTATTCCTTCACTTCAGGGGCAATATCGAATAACGAGTTGATGGCCCCTTTTAAGCGACCACGCTCGTCGTTTGTAACATACACCGCGCGAGCGAGATTCAGGAAGTCCTGCAGGACAGGCGACATTCTCCCATAACCGTAATCATCCACCCAGCACAGCGCGTCCGTGTCAAACCCGTCAAGTCGTTCGACGCTAAACACCTTCGAGTCTAACTCTCGGATGTCGTCCTCAATCTCCCACAGCTTCTGATTCGTCTCGTAGAGAGCCTTCACGTGGGCGGACAGTTCCCCGCCTCGTTTCTCCTCCCGGGGTAAATACGGATTAAGAGCGGCAAGCGCAGTCCCTTCACGGAACGCTTGTCGCTCTTTATCGCCAGAGAGTTTGGCGGTTTTCAGATTCAGTATGGTGAGCCTATCAAAGAACTCGCCAGGGGATATACTAATGTTCGCTGTTACTTTTACCGACATCCTTGCGGCGTTTCCGCTTCTCACCATAGGACCAGGGCACCTGGCGAGCGCTAGAAGGTTCCTTCTTCAGCGCGTCCTGGATCTTTCCCTCGCCACCCGGCTTGAAGACCTTGATCGTCTTTGACTGAGCCGTAGCTCGTCTCGCGGCTTCCTTGCCAAGACTAAAATATGGAGACGTCATCCTTGAGCTCCTGAGGTTGTTATCGCGTCCTGCGACATCCCTAGATTCTAGCCCAGACCCCAGAGTCGGTTCCATCCATCCGCACACGCTGTCTCCCATTCCAGAACATTCGGGGACATTTTTGAGACCCACTCGGCATAATCCTCAGGCGACAACTGCACCGTCTCGCGAAGCACTTCCGACAGATCCGCCGCATTGATACGAGCCTTCGGTGCCCCTAGCCATGTTGGCGAGGAGTCACAGGGGATGAGCTTCCCGTTGTACGCATGGTCACGAACCAGTTGCCTATTTGGGTGCGTCTCCATCGCGATGATCGGCTTACCGAAAGCCAAAGATTCCTTGGCCACCATACCGCTGTTCTCGCAGACATTCGGGATAAACGTCCAGTCGTGAGTGCTGTAAGCCGTTACACGCTGCAGGAAGTCTGGCCGCTTGAGCACCCGCAGCCTGTCTCCATACATAGAACACATCTTACCGATCGTTCGCCCAACACTGCTCAGCTTGGTAATCGCCAGCGTCACCCGGGAATCCGCACTAGCATCCAACAGCAAACGACAGCCCTGGAGCACCGTCTGCCCCTCCGCCACGGCTGTGGCAGTGTCCAGCGGGACGTAAAACCGATTCCCCGGCCCCGGGGACGGCAACGATTTCCCTAGCCCAGGAGCCCACGGGATAAACGACGGCAACAACCCTGGCTGGTTCTTGAGCGACAAGTACGCCGGTAGATGAGGACATACGAGCTTGTCAAAAAGCGGTAATAACTCGAGATCTTCCTTCCGCAGGCGGTGCCACAATACCACCAGCGTATTGTGCTTTCCCTGCTTCTTAGCCTCGATCAGGTGTTTCTTCTGTACATCGAACCAGACTAGATGGGACTTGTCCTGCGACCAGAACGAGAATAATCGCTTTTTCCCGCTCTCTACTGTGTGGTCATAGCGGTGGTGCACGTTCTCGCTGTGCATCTGACTAGAGAGCCACGCCGCAGGAATCCCTGCGCGGGTGGCTTGGTCAAACACCGTACAAGCCATGTACGTCGGTTCATCCCAGGTATAAGGGGCATAGATGCCTATTTTTTTCGCGATCAACGATGGGCTCGCCATTTGAAATGAGGGCTTTTGATGCGCGTCCCTGCAAAATGATTATATGCGTGGCCTAGCCGCCAGCATGTGTAGTCGATACTCAATTGGTCCCGCTGACTGCCGTTGCGGATCTCCTCCCACCAGGCATTATTGAGATCGGCCATCTGCGTGTTATGTCGCCGCAGGCAGGCTGTCGTTTCCGCCAGCCCGTTGTGGTAGGGGTAAGACTGCTCACGGTACATATCCGCCTGGCTACGAATCAGGGCAGGCACGTCCTTCTTCAATTTGACGCACGCCTCGGCCTCCTGGTACACGCAACTTCGCTCCCTATGCTTAAAGAAGCACAGATCGTGCTCTTCGAGGTACTTGCAGATCATATCCTCAATATTGGTAAGCGGCTGCAGACAGCCATCCACCCATAGAGAGAAGTCGGCATCCGGGAACAGCACGTGTGGCAGGCATTTATGCTGCCTCGCCATGCGCCGGGAGTTAGGTCGCGGCCACTTCGTAGGTTCCAAACGCCAGCCGTTCTTCTCCCCAGCACTCGCGTCGTCCACGAACGCTACGCACTCCACACAGGGAGGCTGGTTCTGTGGCGGCTGAAGACTGTCTCGAATGTCGCCAAAGATGGCCGTATAGATAACTGTTTTCATACAGGCCGGTTCGCATTCTCTTGAGACAGCCGATGAGCACCTTTCGTCTTATGACGCTTGCCGCGGGATACCGATCGGTAGTGATAAACAAAACTGCTCGGAACAAATCCCACACGCCAACTCTTACGCCGCCAGCGTTTCTCCAACTCATCCTCGTTACCCGCGAGCTTCATCGCCGGGTTAAACACATGGCGGTCGTCAAACCGGCCTCGCCACCACTGAGCAACGGTCGACATCATGAAGAAGCCGTTGATGTCGCCGTAGTCGATCTTGGTGTGGGGATACGTGGCTCGCAAAGAACCGGCTACCTGGTTCAGGTACTCAGGGCTGTCGTCGTCGTGCCGATACCCGGCATAGCACTTTGTCACGCTCTGCGCCTGTGACCCTTTGCGGGTCCAGCCTGGGGTATTGGTCACAGGCCCCACCAACGCGACGCCATGCGTCAGATGATAAATCAGCCCCTCATACCAGCCCTCAGTGAACAGGATGTCGCTATTACCTGTAATCGCATAAGCACAGCCTAGATCACGTGCCCGGGTAAGCCCCGCATTCCACGAGCGAGTTAGCCCGTGATTCGTAGGGAAGTGATGGTGCCAGCAACGATCCCGTGGGAGATCCTCATACCACAACTCCCAGTCCTGCAGTTCGTAGGTTGGGGAGCAGTCGTCCTCCAGCAACAACACCGGGTTGAGATCCGCCGGTGTGTATTTGAAAAACGACAATGCGGCACGCTGTGCATACCGTAGGGCATCGTATGTCGGCAGTATGAAGGCGATCCCGTTAGTAGCCAGCCGGGAGTCGCCTGCAAAGTCAGGAAAGGCCATAGCATCTCAGGGGTAAAGGTTAGGTCGCTATCGTACCCCATACCGCAACATTCCCCAACGCAGGAACACCTATTGCGGCGGAGCAGCACCTTGCTGGCCAAGCAACATAGCCCCGCCAGCGGTCTGAGCCTGTTGTCGCATTTCGTCCATCTTGGCTCTCACCAGCGAGTGCAATACCTCGTTCTTCTGCTTGAGCTGTCTGAGCTCCGAATCCTTCTGCGATTCAGGAAGCCCCATCAACTCAGAAGCCAGCGACTCCGCCTGCGCCATCATGTCTTGCGGCGACTGCGGAACACTCGGCCCTGTCAGATACGAGGTAACAGGGCTGCCCCCAGCTTGTGCGGCAGCGGGATCGCCCTGGCCGCCGCCTTGAGCAGCTGGATCGCCACCTCCCGCCGCTGGAGGACCACCGGGCCCTTGCTGCCCCTGAGCAATTTGAGCTCCTTGGGCAGCCTGGTCGACTTCTTCCTGCAACTCGGCCTGTAACGTCTGCTGGTAACTGGCCTCTTCGCTAATTCGACGCTGCTCGTCTTTCCAGTCGAAACCCATTCCCGACAGTGCCGTGGTACCAGAAAGCTGGTTACCCATGAACATTTGCAGGGCAGCCATTTGGGTGTTGAAATCATCAGCATGCGTAACACGCTTCATCGTGGCCCGGATCGTGGGCAGCGTGAGGAGCTGTGAGACTTGCGTAACAAGCCACGCCAATAGCCGATTATTCCCGTGGACGAGGCTATGATTTGTCGCTTCGTATAGCCGCAAGGCAACCGGCGCGGTCTGCAGTTGGAGCGTCCCTCGGTACAGGTCCGTGGGTGTTCCCTGACTATTAAGCATGACATCATACGCTTGCTCGATCAGTTCTGTGGGAGCCAGCGACTGAGCATCGCCGCCGAGTGACTGGTAATTAACGGGGAAGGGCAGGGTATGCCAAGTAGCGGGGTCTTGTTTCCGTTTGCGGAGCATTTGCTGCACCTGGCCGCGGAAGTCACCCATGTTCATCATGCGAAGCGGATCAGCGGCATCCCCACCTAAGCCGCCGCCACCACTCCGTTGCTCGGGCGTGATCAGCCGGAACGGAATCACGTAATCCAGCGCGATCGCTTCGTTATAGCGGCGAAGCACCTGGACATACCAAATGTCGCGAAAATTAACCAATGTGCGAGAAAGCCCCCATCCCCGGGTCTGTACACCACTGATGGTAGGCTGCTTCAAATGGAATATCTGGTCCGTCGCAAACCGAAACCACCCGTTCTGATGCACAGCTTTGAGGACCTGCTCTGGCGCCCTCTCCAGCATGTACATGTTCCCGCGGCGTATCTCCCGCTTGTAGGTATCGGGGATCTTCCAAATGTAGTCGCAGTCCCCCGTCCAAGGACAGGTGATGATCTCAATCTCGTGAGGGCTCCACAGTTTGATCCGGAGCTTTCTCTCCAGATCCTCCGGCATATCGTTCACACGCCACACGCCCCGCTTTTTCGACTTAGGACAGGTAGCGATGAACTTATTCTTACCCGCGTCGTACTCGAGGTTGAAACTGGCCGTGTTCTCCGCCATCTCGTCAAACGCGAACTGATCCCCCGTGAAAGGCGAAATCAAGAACCGCTTAAAGGGCACTACCAGGCTCACGAACGCATTGCCGTAGCAGGCCTCGTCGCGGTCGGCAGACTGAATGGCTTGCGACACACCCAGCGTGTCGTTGAATAGGTTCTGCCACTGTTCCTTCTCGTCATCCCCCAGAGGCTTCCGCTTGTCAGCGGAGGTGATCTCGATGTCTGTGAGGAAGTAGGAGATGTTCCTCTCCGCGGCCATTCGGTAAGTACCCTGGCTTTGGAAGATGTACTCCGACCACTCCAAGGCATTCTTGTTGTGGTCCGGCATCGAGGCCGTAGCCATATCCAGCCAGGGACTTGGGAAAAAGTCCCCACCACGTCCACTGCCGAAGGCAGTGGAGGGGTTCATGCTGCCGCTGAAACTTCCAGTAACCATTGTTTATTCCTCGTTGAGTTTCATCATGACAAGCGAATACAGTACCGGCTCATCCAGAGACAGTTCGTATATCTCACGCTCTCGCTGTTTCGGATCGAGATTCAACAGGGAGTCTGCCTTATCACGAGCAAGCTGCAGGTACGGACGAGTCAGCCGGGGCTGGAACTCGCCCGTCACGGGCTGAAACACCTCCGGCGTACGTACAGCCTGGGCGTAGAGCGAATTGGGAGAAACTTTACGTGACACTTCCAGCAAGTCGTGCTTGGTAAGACAGGCGCCAGAGATCTCCGAACAATGCCAACGATCGGCATCTTCGTAGGAACGCCCAAGAATGCTAAAAAATGAAAAAATGCCAACCAAGTCATACTTGGCGGCCTTTCGTTTCGAGCACCACCAGAGCATCTTCTCGGCGGTGGCTCCATCAACATCAATAGCCAGGCGATCCCAGTTCTCGGGCCGCACTGGCTTATCCTTGAATCGTACACCCCCGTCGAGCCACGACGAGCTGAACATGAGGTTTTCCTCAAAACGCAACTCCACATGACTGTACGGACCAGCAGTCCGTAGGCGTATTCCCCAGTCCAACCAGCCTCCTGGCCCCTTGTAGAAGATCAATTCCATAGCATCCATGCCCCTCTGTCATAGTCCTCAGTCTCCGTCGCGTGGGTGCATTGCTTCCAGGAACCGGTCGTCTTCTATATCCAGAAGTTCCTGTACAACAGCGTCGCTCACGCGGGTTAAGGGGTGTTCTTTCAGTTGATCCGCCGTAGCGGTCTTCTGAGTGGAATCTTCCGGCGGAGTAGTGCCTGGTTCGATGACGCCTCTTTTTTCCATCTTATCCTCTGCCTTGGGTCGCCAGCATCCCGTGAATCTCGTCTTCGACACTCGGGGGAACTATAGGCGGGCCATTATTCGATTCGGGTTTCACCAGCATAATGTTCAACACGTCGAGACATCCGATACAGTTATGGAAGTCGAAAACGACCGCCTCGGACTCGAGATCAAGGCTAGGTACCTCCACCCGAATCGTCTCGCCCTCGGGTGTCTCGTTGGGCAAGAACTGATCTCCATCATACCGCCCGTCATATATCAAAGACAGACAAACGCCTCTCTGAGCCACGTGATGGAACCGTGTGCGGTTCACACCGGCCGGGGTGCGGAACACAACAGCCACGCTAGGCCTCGACGGTTCCACCGCTAGAAATCCCATCCCGATCTCCTCGTAAGGGCTCGCCCCAGGAGGCTCCTGAAACATGACTCCCTTCCTCGGATCAGGCAAGTTCGCGTCCTGTTTGTCGTCCTCATCCCACTGCGACGGGCCGGGACTGGTCTCATCCTCCGGCGGGACCGCCTTATTCATCTCCTGAAGCTGCGTCAGAATGGCACCCAAGCCGTCCAGCAGTAAGGACTCTGTCGCTTCAGGAGGTGCAGGCGTGATCGCAGGTGTTTGAACCTGCGGCGGCTGTGCCTGCGGCGGCTGGGCCTGTGGTGGTGCGACTGGCACCCACCTATTATTCGGGGCGTCGTACATCACTTGCTGTCCCGGGGCAATCTCCACAACCTGGCCATGTGTGAACTCGGGCGCGGCGGGTGCGTACGGCGCCGGGTGTGGGAACGTATCCAGCTGCGGTGACGTCGCTGCGGGCACGGTTGCCGGGTGCGGGGCCGCCGCCACCTTCGCGGTAGCTCGAGGTTTCACCGCAGAACTAACCTGGGCAGGCGCGGGGACGGCAGGCATCACAGTGCCATTCACACCCTGCACCGGAGAAGCTGTAACTGTCGGGCTAATAACAGTAGGGGTCGGGGCCGGGGTACCGCTCATGTCAGTCTGTGGGGTTATGTATTCGGTCATAGATTGCTGCGGGGGTTGAGGGGAGGGTGTAACTGCAGCCGTCTTGGCTTGCTGGGATTGCGCGGCCAGAGACCAGGCCAACTCTGGATTGTCGTCCGCCTGCTCCGCCGCCTGTAGGTAGTCTTCCTTGGAGATCTTCTCGACATCGACGGACACGCCGCCGGAAACCATGTCCATTCCGTCCGAGATAATGTTCACGATGCCTGGCCTGGTATCGAACCCGTGGGAGGCCCCAAACCGCCCCTTGGCCCGCGGAATCATCGTGCGACCACTCGCGTTGTGATACCCCGCAACGTCCGGGGTATGAGCTATAACCCCATGCGCATCCGGCTGCTGTGCCGTGGGAGACCAGTCTCGCCGAGCATCCGGAGCTGCTGAGCCGCCACCAGGGGATAACGATATTACTTGGCCGAAGTTCTGTTGCATGACTCAATCCTAAGGGAGGGCTGATAGCTAAAAAAGAGCAGCCAACCTGGCGGGGACGCCCCGCCTGGCTGGTGCTCGTGGGTTAGGCGTAGGTTAGGCAGCTGACTTCTGCCGTTTTCTTCTGTTTCGGCGAGACTTGGACGGACGGTTGCGCCGCTTACCGCGACCGCTGGAACCGTTCATGGAGTCGATCGCATTTTCGAGACCCGCAAAGCGAGATCCCGTCGGTGTGGCATTGTAGAAAATACCGTTCACTCGGCTCGCTAGATCCTCTATCGAGAACTCGTAGGGCGGGAACATGGCAATTCCGTACGTATTGTCGACATGACCCATGCAGGGCCGCATGTCGAGGTAGTAGTCCACTGCGTCGTTATTCAGTGAACCGATCACGCGGGCATCAAAACCCAACCCGACATGATGAGACGCGTGCGATTGGCAGCCGAGGAATCCTCGTTCTCCCGGGCGAATCGCGATCTTATCAAGGTAGGCATCTTCAATGGCAACAATGCCATCGGCAGCAACATCGCGGACCTCGTCGTAACCGGCGTAGAATCCTCGCGGCACGTAGTCGCCGAGAATTTCGCCTTTAACGACCTCGCGGCCTTCGGCAGGAATTTGAGTAGGCTCAAGCTCCTCTCGTTCATACACCAGGGCATAACGAAACCCCTCTGCCATCTCGGCACAAGTAGGAACCATCATGTTGTGTACGTCCTTACCGCTTTCGATCCGAATCACCACATACGAGCGATGTCGGGTCACAGCAGTGACAAGACCATCCATCGGAGCAGTAATATGAAAAGCGTCGTCGGTATAAGCCGACTTAGCACTAACCCCGAGAAGTATCTTAGCACGGAGCAACCTGTTGGGTTGCCAGCCGCGATCACGCCGGTTGTGAAGCGAAGCCTCACCGACAGCTGCGATCGGGATCGGCATGTAGCTCTCCGTCGGCACGATCATACGCCCGGCCATCGAGCCTGGCGGGTTGTGGACACAATCCAAGAGCGATTCGGTGGTATGCAATAAGAACTGCATCTGAGGCAGTTTATTGGCACACAGCACGTCACCGCGGATAATGTCCCGCTTGGGTGTACCATCCTTGTGGTACTGAGCCACCTGGTATGGCACAGCCCGGGTCATTCGGACGACCGGCTCATTCACGGCCACTTCGCCCTTCTCCAGAACACACTCTACCGCATCTGCGTCACGCAGCATGAACCGGTAGATGTCGTTTCCGTTGACGGTGATGCGGATGTGCAATTCGTTGCGAATCACGGAGAACTTCCCCGCATAGGGGCTTCGCAACGTATCGGCCCCAGGAATAGCCCCACCCACAGACGCAGGGTCGTGGGCGGTGTTCTTGTACACCTGGTGGTTCTGTAACGGCCGCTTGAAGCCGTCGTACTGGTTGGCGTTATTCGGGCGTCGATTCCCGGTTGGCGGTACGCCGAAGCACACCTCCCCATCGACAATCTGTCCGACTTGTTCGACCACGTGCAAACGGTAATACCCGTCTGCCTGGCGAATATCGCCGGGTTTCTCGATCAACTCTTTGCGGATGGGGACCGCGTGGAGCTTACGAATTTGCGACAACGGGACGATAGTATTCGTCTCGTCGTGCGAACTAAACGGCGAAATACGATCGTCACCCGGCCCCCGCACCTTTTTGAATCCGTGCACAGCGTGGCTCCACTGTGCGTCGGGCTGTCGCTGCCCAACGGACTCAAAATAGACCTGAGCCCAGCGTCGCTGGTGGCCCAGGAGGTTTCCTCCTTTGCCGGTACGTGGATCATAATCCGCGTAGCTTTCATTCTGCTGTCGGAGTCCTTGCTTTGACATCATTCTTCCTTATGTCATTTCGTTAAACGGACACGCTGCTTGTAATCCTCAAGCAGCATGCACACCCAGCGTGGGTGCGATAAATCTCTTCGTAGTTTGACCAAGATCTTGCCCGCGGGCTGGTTCTTGGTCGACGTGAATAACACGCGATCATCTTCGATCATTCGTTTCATAGATAGTATTTCATGGTCTGTCTCCTTCTGGGTTAGAACGTAAAAAGTCAGGCTCAGCGCAAGCCGCCACTCGTGCGAGTCCCCGTTTCCCTAGCAGATAGGGATGATCACTTAATTATGACGCGTTCCCCGGGCCGATTTAGAACTCGTCATCATCAAGGTCCGGGGCGGCCGAGTCGAACTCACCCTCCGTCTCTGGCTCCTCGTCATCCACCTGGTCCTCCGCGAATGCGTTCGTACCTGTAGAGGTCGCTGCACGCCCTGTGCTCTGCGTCGTAAGCCCCAGATCAATATCGAGCTCACCCCGGAAACGGTGTGTCTTCAGCGTCACCGTAGTTGCCTCGTCGAACAACGGGAGAAGCGACTCATCCGGCAACACCAGGTACTCTCTATCAGATCCGGCGGGCGGTTGAGTGAACCGCAGCTCCTGGCCATGCACAGCCACCAGCCACATACTCTTCGCCAGAGACATCACGAACTGGCGGAGTAGCTCCACGGTCGCAAAACGCTGCACCTCTGGGGTTCCGTCCGCCTCCCGGACATACACAACCATCCAGCCCGCGACCTCGGGACGCACGTTACCGCTAATAAGGCTCTGTCGCCTGCGAGCGCCAGTACTAAGTGACCCCTCCCAGCGGGCGAACGGATCAGTGGGTATCTCGGACATCCTGCCCTCCTTCCAATGCTGGTAAGTAAAGGATCGATACGGCAGAAGTCAACACACGACACAACTCGCCCTGCACCTCGTCAGTAACCGCCGGAGCGGAGATGAAGGTAATCTGTGCCGCCGTCTCATCCTGCCACTTACGAATCTGGTCATCAAGCGCCGGGCCGGACTCCTCCGAAGAGCTCCACACGTCCGTGGGCGACTTCCGCAGCACAGTCTGGGTAGCCACAAACGTACGAGCCCGCTGCAACTTAGGAATCAGAGGCGTCATCATCGGCCCCTTCACCACTCAAGAACTTCGGAGCCAGCAATGCTGATCGATCCTGCACGACCAACCTACCAGTCCTGCCTGACAACGCGATGATGCTTCGCTTCTGCTCGTCATCACCACCAATCGCCGCGTAGACCACGCTAGGGGCGGCCGTGGCTTGGTAGAAATAAGGCTCCACAGTGATGACAGCCGGGACAGGTATTTCTTTCCCGTCTGCATCAAAGGCCTTCACATTACCGTCTACACCGTCCGTAGCGAGACGTAACTCAACTTGTACCGCGTCCATTCACCTGCTCATTTCGCCGAGCATCGTCCACTCTTTGTCGGATCTCGGTCTCTGCAATAGACAAGCCATCCTTGGCCAGTCGCTGCTCCAGCTCACCGTAAGGATTGAGCTTTTCGCCTAACAAGGCGTTCGAGAAGATCTCCGTCTCCTCGTAGGATTGTTTAGTGTACCGAGCCGCCGCTGGCTCCAACAAGTTCGCGGCCTCAGTGATGTACCAGCAACCATGGTTGGTATCGAGGGCGAACACAGTCACCGTAACCATCGGCACCTCCTCAGGGAGGGAAACCTGGTGCTGCAAGAACAGCGGGTCAGGGATACTGATCTCCTTGGTACGCACACGTACCACATGGCCATGCTCACGATCCACAATCGTCAACGTACCCAGGAAAGCAACGTACGCCGCGAAGTCCTCCGGCTCCAGGCCGATCAGGTGATGGTTCCATCGGTGATCTCCGTCCCGTTCCAACCCAGAGAAGACTGGTTTCTCGAAATTCAGCGCCACCGGGAAAATTTCCCGGCCTTGCTCCCCGCAGAAATCAACCATCGGATCTCGATCGTATAGCCGCACATACAAGTAGAGCAGGGCAGGGGAGTACCAGCGGTAGTGATCCAAATCCCCCAGCGTCGCCGCCGCCGAGATCCTCGCGGTATGCCGCTGGATTGTCTCTTGTCGCATACTGTCGGGTCCGCGAACCATCCCGACCGACCATGGTTTCTGTGTGGCGTCCATGCCGCTCCCTGATACCTAAAAAAAGCAGCCCAAAATCAATGGGCTGCCGTGCTTCGATCGCCCCGGGCAAAAAGCGATCTAAGCGGGGGTTTCGTCCGGGTCGAGGGACTCTTCCACGACCTCATCTTCTTCAGCGTCCTCGTACTCGTCCTCGTCCTCGTCCTCGTATTCCTCGTATTCTGCCTCTTCCGAACCCGCCTCGTCCTCGACGACCTCCTCGTCCTCGTCCGTGGCCGCAGCATCCTCCTCCGAAGATTCACCTGCCGCGGGTGTCTCGACAGCCGCTGTCGGGTGTTTCACGTTCAGCGAAGGTAAGCCGTCTACCTGCTCCGCAGGCATTAACTCGAACGTGTGCACCAACTCCATGGTGATCTGCGCATCAACCTCTGGGTCAACGTGTGGTCGATAGTTCGCAGGCACGCTGATTCCCACCGCCGCACACAGGCACGGCAATGAAACTAGCTTGCGACGATCCGCGTCAATCAGCATGTGGTAAGGATCAAACGTGTCGTCGTTCTGGTACCACAGCCCAACCGGCACGGGGTACTCCTCCAAATTGCACTGCGTCCCGAGTACTCGGACGAATTGCTTCGTGTCAAACCCGTAGAACGCCACGCCCCGACGAGTGGTCGCGGAACGCGCGTAGGTAGGGAACGCGTGCGGGTACATGGTCAGTACCCAATTGGCGAAACCGGCCGCCAGGTCATGTTGCCGGTAATCGAGGCTGTTGAAAACCGATCGCTTCTCGACCGCCACAGCGTACAGGCCGGTAATTCGGCCTGTGATTTTACAATAGGCCGCTTGGTTCAACGCCTCCTGAATGATCCTGGGCCCTTTCGCCGGGTTGGTTTTCCACTCGTCGATCGCCTCGTCGTTCTTGAAGTGGGCCGGAGGCGCGGGAAGAGACATCACAGCCTCCAGGTCTTTAATAACTCCCGCCGTATACCCGACAATGATCGGGGCTGGTGTCTGTATATCGCTCATAATCACTCCTGCTTCCAATTTGTGATAACGTCACGGTCAATCCCGGCATCCACACACACACTTGTGTCGGGGTCCAGCAAATAAACCGCGTCGATTCTGTATGTTTCGTTTGAGTCCTCGCTCACCACGAGCTGGACAAAATCCGTAAAGGTCATTAGCTGTTCCCAGCTCGCAACCCCATCAAAGGTCATTCCGGCAAAGTAGTCGGTAATCGGATTGTCCGATTCCAGAGGCAGCCCAAAAACCAGGGCACACCCCGTCTTGTCCGCCCACTTCCGCCATTTTCGGTGCACGTTCGCAGCACTTACAGGACGTCCGAGCTTGTCGGTGACGTCTGTCTTGTCCAGTCGATCGAGCACGCAGAGATCTACCCGCATACGCAGCATAGACCCAAAGAAGGGGGCCAACGTATCTAGGATCGCTTTCTCGCTCCGTCCGCACTGCAGCCAGCGATTTACCCCCACTTGGAAGGTCTGCTTGTCCTGCTTGCCCACCACGTTGTGCTGTACGCCACGATCCACCAATCGCATCACCGAAGGCTTGCGCCTGCCGCCCGTCTCTTGCTGCAGAGACGCGTATCGCACGATCATATCCAGCACGTAACGCACAGCACCCGGATGCCCGGTTAGTGTGAGTGCTCTCTCCCGTCCCAGATACGCCTCACCCTGGCGGTACTCAAACGGTGCCGCACTGTACTTCTCCCACGAGCGTCCTGGGCGAAATGGCAGGGGAATATCAATCTTCCTCCGCAATTCGTCCTCCTCGGCAATCTCCTGAGCGACCATCTTCGCCTCACGCTCGTCCTGCTCCTGGATCTCGGCCGTCAGCCACGGAACCACGGATTGCTGCAGGTGTGACAACAGGTCGGACCGCTCGAAAGACTCAGTGGAGGCCCGGTGCTTGGCCGCCTCTAGGATGAACGACAGCACGTTCTCCGGTGTTTTCAACTCTGCGCCGCGCTGCTGCAACGAGGCCATCGCCGTCATGTAAAGACGTCGAGCATGGATCAGCGTCGCTGCGGCACCTTTAACGTACGTATCCTCGGAGGTCAGTTCCGACGCCTGGGATTGTAACGCCTCGAACTCTTTCTGAGACATTTCGGCAGCGTCCACCGTCTCGGAAAGGGTAACGGCTTCTTCGACAACTTTTTGCGCAGGGGCGTCTTTGGTCATGTTTTTCCATAGCCACACTCCCTCTACAAAGTGTTGTTGTTAAGGTTGTTATCCAGCTTCCCGCGTCTTAATCGCGGAGAGCCGTTGTTTAATCCGTTCTACGTAAGTCTCACACTTCTCGAACCCTGCGAAGTCCCGGCCCAGGGCAATTGCCGATGCCCCTGTTGAACCAGTCCCACTCATGGGATCGAGCACCAGATCGCCTGGATTACTCGACGCAAGGATAATGCGGTCCATCACGGCCAAGGGCATCTGGGGACAACCCCGCACCTCACCATGTGTACCACGGTCCTCACGCTCACTAAAGGTACCAGCTACCCGGCTCTCCAGCCAAGTGTCCTCGCCCCTATCAAACATAGTCGCCAGGTCATCACGGTGCAGAACCCAGGTATTGTCTGGCAACTTTCCCGCCGAGTTGGCTCTCGGATCTTTGTAGATCAGCTGCCTCGCACTAGGCACCCGCACCGCTGGTTCCTTGTAATTGAAGGTAAATTTTTTCGGGTGCTTTGTGTAATACAGCAGGTGGGTGTGGCTGCGGGCAAAGTTCTTGCTGCAGTTCACGCCAAAGGTGTAGTACCACACCACATGGGATCGCTTGTGAAACCCGAGCGTCTTCGCCAGCACATCGAGCTCGGACACGTACTCGTCCCCAATCGCCAGCCAGAATGAACCGGCGGGGGAGAGGACCCTGTGGACCGAATCCAACCACGCGCCGCACCAGGCCTGATACACATCCGCAGGCTTCGAGTCGTCGCAGTCCTCGTAGTCGTAATCGATATTGTAAGGCGGATCACAGAACACCAGGTCGACAGTGCCTGGTGCCATCGCATCCATCCTATCCTGGCAGTCACCAGCGGTGATCACCCAGTCGCCAACTTCCATCTAGTCCTCCGCCTCCCCGTCCTCGTCCTCGTCCGTGGTCATAAAGGTATGCACACACGCGGAGAACTCTTCAGCCGTGAGCGGTGTCAACTCCGTGCGGGAGCCTTCCAAACACGCGTCCAGCCAAATCCGCTCGCTCGTGTTCAGAGCGAAGACCTCGCTGGTGTCTGCTCGCACAAACGTCATGGTGGGTACGTGGTCCGTGAGACCCAGTATGGGCGATATAGTCACACACCCCGCTAGTAAGAACTGAGCCATGAACGGGGCTTCAAGGGCCTGAAAGACCTCGTCCACCACGGGTAAAGCCACACAGAACGGTTCGAGGATAGTCCGCCAGTCGCAATCACCACCCCGTAGATGAAGCTCGCCGTCCTCGTCTTTCCAAAACAACCACTGCTCTCCGTGGTTGTTCTCGAAGTACGATTTGTAGATAGCGTCTTCCGGAACCGTCGGCGCCGGCCCGCAATCCTCCGACATACGATTATTAGCTTGAAACATCAGCGTATCCTTCCGTTGCCTTCAGTAGTTCTAGTTTACGGTCCACCAGCGGAGCCGCTATGTTACCAGCTACGTTTAGAAATGACCACGCAGCTGCATACGGTGTGCGGCCATGCCAGCCCATGGCCTGGGCCTTAATGGCGTCCAACGACCGCTCCAACGCGAGAGTCTCCGCCATGTGCGTATCGAGATAAGCGCACCCGAAGGGCGCCACCTCGTGGATCTCACACTTCCCTTCCTTGAGGAACACACAGCCAGTCTCGGTTTTCTTCGGGACAATTGTGGGCACCTGCACCCGCTGACGTGTACCGTCAGGGAGCTGAGCCTCCACTGTCCCACCCTCGGACGCCTCGAAAGAGTCTAGCAACCACGCCTGGATGTTCTCCGGTTGCATGTGCAACTCGATTAGCGACAAGTCACCCGGAATCAAAGAGCCCGGCATGTGCTCACAGCAAGCCACACAATCCCCGCACCCGCACGATGTTCGCGCGTACTTCTCTCGCAAATTCAACATCACTGCACCTCGTTTGATTGAGTTTGGGTAAATAGAATTCAGCCGACTATTTCCGGAGCTTCGGCTGTGTAATTACTTGCTGAACAACCTTGTTGTCCGCCCACCAGCACGCGACTCCGATCGCGGGGAAAATATGCGAGTTGGCCTTGGCCAACGGCCCAGGTTCCTTCTCCCACATCTTCCCATCACATACGGTGCAGGTCGGGCGACCGCGGCCAACCCACCCTTTCCCTTTGCACTCGTGACACTTAATCCCCTTCTGCTCGCCACCAAATCGATCCAAGATCGCCTGGCGAACATGCGGGTCTTTGCTGTTGGTCCTGCCGGTTAGACAGAGCTTCACGTCCATGCGGAATACGTACCCGAAGCGACCACCCAGGCGGCTCCACTCCTGCACAAATCGTCCGATCGAGATCATCATGTCCATCTCTTCAGATGCTGTAGGCATCCCGCGAGGCTTAGGAGTTTCGATCAGCAGCCGCGTCTCAGCCACGTCGAACTGCCCCCTTCGCAACATCTTGCGAAGCTCCCCGTTTTCTGTGATTCCCATATCCAGGGCTTCCACGCCGCTGTAGTATTCCTCGTCCAAACAGAACGAGAACCAGCCGGTCTTGATATTCCCCGGGTCGAGCGCCAGCCCGAAGGGTAGTTCACGCCTCTTCTTCTTCTTTTTCGCCAACTGGGTCCTCCCGTTGATTCTCGAGTAATAGGTGACAGACATAGCTGTCTGTCTCTGCCCCGTGTAGCTCCGCAATCTTCATTCCGTGACTTTCACACAGGCCGTAACGCCGTACGCACGTCTCCAGATCCCACTTCAGATTCTCCCTCCGTGCGTATTTCACCCGGTGAAAGAACTCTTCGAGGTTTTCCCCTTTCTGCGGAATCAGGTGCATCTGCGGGCTGCCGTGCAACAGCGTACGGATGGCCTTCTCCAGACAGCCCGTGTCCAGCACCTCTGCAGGTTGCCAGTCCCACCGCTGTCCCAGGTATTTGGTAAACGACGCGTTGAGCATCGAAGTATCAAACTCCCCGTTGTGGGCCACAAAAGAAGCACCCGCGATGCGGTTCAGGCGAAACAGGTGCACGATCCACTCTAGCGTCTCGAGAGGGTCCTTCCCCTGAGACTCCAGCAGATGCGGCGTGTAGTGCCACGGTTTCTGCTGCCGCTGAAACGCATCGGCAACACCCGCTAGGCGGGAGTAGTACCAATCGACGTCGATGACATCCGGACGAGCCGCCCAGTTGAGCAGGACATGCCCCTGATTGGCTACCTCCCGGCCACGCACGATCGTCCAGCCGAAGTCGATAGGAACATCGATCGCACTGGTAGGGTCTTTCCGCAAGAAGCCTGTCGTTTCGATGTCGAAACACAAGTAGTCGTCGGGGATACCGAATCCGTACCAGCGGCGTAGCGAGTTATCCCAACAGCGGCGGGGCATATCTAGACTTCCGTGTAAATCCCCTTCCCACGTCGAAGGAGGTGTTTTATCCATTTTGACTTCCCATAAAGCCACCGTTTCCGGGGGCCCATGGACATGTACATATCGAGTTGGCGTCCGGAGTCAACCAACGCGGCGACTGACGGCGGCGTAACACCACCTGCAGGCACCACATCACGGATACCCTTGAAGAAGGTACCAGTCATGAGGATTCCGGTATAGAACATTACCGCGACCTGCGCCTCCCAGCGGCAATCATTCCAGCCGCACTCGGTAAGCACATCCCACATGGACTGCTCAGGATCTTGGTGAGCCATGTTCATATAACGAGCGTAACACGACAACGCATCGGCGAAGTCTTTCTCTGTCACGCCCTCTGACTTTAACCACTCGTGGAGCGGCTTGTACTTCTCGTCAGCGATCCGATCCATCACATTCTGAAAAACACTCGGGTAGAGGTAACAGATGTCTCGAGCGGGGGTGTATTTAACGTCGCCAACACTTAGCTGAAATGTCATCGGGCTTCCTTGCGGGCTTAGTGATCGTCCTGATCTGAACCTACAGGTGTGGCCGATTATCGTTTCAAAGTCAAGGTTTGCGGACCCTAACGACTTTTCGCCTCCATTATTCTTTGATGGCAGGTCACGCACTCGACGCGATCCGGGTAGCTAGGATCAAACCATTGCTCCCGCTCACACACACCGCAAAGTTGCGGGACATACGATCGGGGGCGAACAGCCGCCAAGCATTCGTCCTGCCCTGCAGTACATGCGTAGCACGGTAGCGTATCCGAGTAATTGCGCGGACAAACGTGCCAGGCAGGATCGCGGTTGCGGCGTTTAATCCATTCCCGGTTGTACGTGCGACAAGCCCCAGGACGGATTTCGTCTCCCGCGTCATTCATCCACAAGCGGTCGAACTCCAGGGCAACGCCACAGAGTCTTTTCTCCAGCAGCACGTAGAACCGCATATTGACCAGTTCTGCCGGGTTGCTGTACGGGAACTGGCCGTGGCTACGAGAGAACCCGAAGAACCGCGACATCGCCCCACAAAAGCGGAACGACCAGATCTTATGCAGCAGCAGGGGACAGGCGGGGCCTGCCAAGATTCGTAAGGCCACCTCGACGGAAGCCTGCTTCTCCGTATACACCCGCTCCACAGACATAATCTGCACAGGAGCATACTCATCCTCGGTCTGCCGGTTCCACGGCGGTACCGGCTCTCGAGCTTTGAGGCGGTGCACGTTCCCGGCCAGTCGCCAGGCTGTCTCGTGCATCAACTGGGGAGTGAACGGTTGATTGGCTAGATGGAGTAATGACGACGTCATCACATCCTGCCGCGTATTCCCAGGCAGATCATCGATCCACCTGTCTCGAAGGATCTTGAACCCTTCGCGATCCAAACGCTTATTCAATAAATGTTGGACCGGAGCGCTGGTCGTGAGCTTCTCCTTCTGCTTCAGGACCCTCGCTATCGAATATGTCCTCGTCTTCATCAAAAATGTACTCACCTAGTTCGTTGATACTTATTTGTTCAAACGTGATGTCCTCTTGCCAGTACAGAGCCTTCTCAGGCGCAGCATCGCATATAAAGATGTGTTCGGGGTACTCGCCGGAAGAATCTGTCGCGAGTAGCGAGTAGCCCGGGACGTCGACCTCTGGGAGATACTGAATGCCCGCGACCTGCTCGTAGACATCACACAACTGGCCGCCGCAGTTCATGTACCGACAAAGGGCATCCCACAACTCTTGGTGGAGTATCTGTTGCCCCACGTCAGCAGCGGTTTGGGTGTCCGACGACCACACCTTGCAACTGTGCTCTTGTTGCACCTCGCCGTTGTACTTGATCTCGATCCAGACAGAGATCTCGTCATCAGACGTATGACTGCCTGCCCTCCAGCCATCACTGGCCGAGGGCAGGTCAAGTCTATTTGGGCAAACTCCATCTACGCCGGAGTCATCTGCTGCAGGGCCTGGGACGTGGCCCTCGTCAGGTTGTTCAGACATCTGTGATATTCCTTACTTATCGGGACCAGTAGCGGCTCCAGCAAAGCACGGAGTGCCAGCAAGCGGTCCTGTTCAGATACGTGCGTTGGTAGCGCCTCTGAGTAATCCACATCAAAATAGATCAATTTGCCCTCTGAGTCCGTCTGACCTGTGGGCCACGGTAGGATCGGCGGTCGCTGCTCTCCAGCAAGAATATCCTGCAACGCCGAGTAGGCCGCTTCAACTCTATTGAAACTGTCATAATACTGATGAATACCTCGGATACACTGGTCAAACGACAAAGCCTGCTCGTCGTCGGCAGCTGGCGCCGTGTGTGGGGGATGGACTGTACCAGCAGTCGTGGCCGCCTGGGCTACTGTCTGCTGGCCCGCTGCAGGGTCATGCCCCGGCAAGGGGGCATCTGCGGGGTTAGAAATCTCTACGGTCATGTGATGTCCTCTAGTCAGCTCTCGCCGCGAAACCAACCCACACCTGGTAACCCGGTTGCCCGTCTGGGCGTTGAAAGACGTTCCCGATTGCCAGCAGGAACTTATTAAATTCTCGGCCTTGCGGTAGAGAGAAGGCCGCCACAGACGCTAACTGAGCGCCGAGGTGGACCAGGATCTCTGGTGCGTCGTCCGGAAGTACATACTCAAAGAAAGGGATACGCACCTGCGTCCCCACACGATCAATAGCCCAATCGCTACCCTCACCAATCTTGGTTTGGAGAATGTGCCATTCATCAACACTAGCCAGGTCCGCAGAAGCAGGTATGATCCGCCTCTCACCGTCGTTACCGGGGAGAGAACGCTGCATGAAGAGGGCAGGGGACTGGCCCGCTGCAACCTGGTTACTTACATCAAAACGCTGAACATCAAGTTCCATGAACTATTGTTATTCACAGTGGTACGTCGTCCTGACGCAATCAAATACCTGGTGAGACGTATCCTTGTCTCCCGATGTAAAACTGGTCCCTAAGAGCTTGCGGTTCAAGCTCTCACCCCTGGGCGTGGCCTTGGAGTGCCGTCCGCGTTTGTCCGCGTTGATGCGAACACCCGTTTCAAACTCCCGCAATACGTATCCTTGATGTCTTAACAGCTCGCCAAGCATCGAGTCGCCACCGCAATGTTTCAACTCGGCACAAGGCCAGTTGTGCTTCACAAATACCTTGGTGCTCACCACCCACCAGCCGCCTGTCGCAAACACGAACGAATGGCGTCCTCGCTTCGTCGGCGGTTTGCCAACGGCCGGATTATACCAGGGCTGATTGACGATCCAAGACCATTGACTCCCTCGCAAACCTTGGAAGTACTTTTTGCCAATCATATCGGCAGCCGCAGCGTGCGACAGTACCTCACCCCACCAGCCCTTCTCGCCGTCCAGGTAGGAGTCGTCATCAAACCACATGACAAACTCGGCCGGGCTCCGTGTATCCTCCAGGACCATCTTTCGGATCAGCGGGTACTTGCACGCGTTCACGGGGCAATCGTAAGTGATCACCGGGATCTGGTGATACTCCAGAGTGTTCTTAACAAACCACTCCACTAACGCTCTGGTAGGTGGAGCAATCTCGTTAAGCCCGATCCGAATGTCGTACAGGTAATCACGCCCCTCGGAAAGCCGCTCCCAGATAGACCGGAGGCAACGATCCGCGAGGTCCAGGTGATCACCGTACAATAAAACACATAGCGAAATCCGTTTCTTCGACATCGTGTCCTTTACTCGTTACGACGGTTGCATGGCTCGCCGCTTTTTCGCGGCTCTCGCCGCGCGGTCCGCAGCGGACCCCTTCACCGTCTTCTTCTTCTTAACCGGTTTGGCAGGCTTCGCCGCCGCCTTTACCGCCTTCTTTTTCTTGCCGGGTTTCGCAGACTTCGAGGCCGCCGGAATAGGCCGCCGCTGTCGCTTCTTTTTCGCAGGACGAGCCGCGGCTTTCGATGCCACAGGCGACGCCGTAGGCTTTTTCGCGGTTTTCTTACTAGCCGCCGTGCGTACTGGAACATCCGGCGTATCGGCTTCCTCGTCCTTACGCATCTGCAGAACACGACCACAACGACGACGCGCAGAAGCCAGCTTCGCCGCTGCCTTCGCTGCTTGATCGGCCAGGTGCTCTGCAGCCTCCTGCCCCGCATCTAAGCGAGCCACCAACTCATCAGTAACCTGGTCATCGGCGGCGTTAGTAGCCCCCTCAAAGACAACCTCGTCCCAGCCCGCGAACTTGTTGTTGAAACGCAGCGTAAAGTCCGCGATCTCGTTCACGCCCGCAGTAATCGATCGAGGCTTCGCTGGCGGTCGCCCGCCTTTACCTCGCTTACCGCCCGCCTTAGCCTGGATTCTCGCAACCAGTTCGCCAGCAGGCAGTCGTTTAGCGATAGCAACCCGCTCCAATTCCTCCCTGAAACGCTGCAGGGCCGGTTTCTCACCCACCATATCCTTACAGCACAGAGCCTTGAAATGGTTCCAGCTAAACTCAAAACCAGCCTTAGCCGATGTCTTCAGCAGCGTCTGGATGCGTTCCTTGGTGTAAATGCTGGCGAACATGCGACATGCGTAGAGCAAACTCGCGTCTTTGTTCAGAACTTTCGCCAACTGCGTCATCGAGTTCTCGCCATACTTGGCCTTGTCGCCAAACATGGTCTTGCAGACTTTACCAAGTTCATACTTCGCCAGCACATCGCCTTCGGTGATTTTCCAGTTGATCTCTAAGGCTTCCTTGGCCTTTTCCTTCCCGGCCGGGGTCATTGCGTTGTAGGCGTCTCGCTGATTCTTCGAGATCGCGGTGATAGACGTGTTTGGTTTTTTTGCCATGAGGGTCTCCTTGCTGAGGGTCAATTGATTTTCTGCCTGCCTGTAAAAAATCGGTAGGCCAGTTGTTCCGCAGTTTCTTGCTGTTCTGGTGACATCGCTCCTGCGTAATAAGTCAGGGAGTTGTACAAGTCGTAAAGCGAACGGCGAGAGATCACCTCTACTGCTTCTCTCGCCAAATGCTCATAAGGAGTGCCATCAATGCAGATACGATCCACCTTGTAGCTCCCCTCAGTTATCACACGATATACAATTTTCCGACAAATATCTCGTAAAATATTGCCGCGACTCAATTTTGTCATAATCGCGGCTTTCCGTTTCTCGTGTGCCACGCCATCACCGCCAAGACGGAGGGACGTATTTTGCATCGTTTCTGCCGCTTCAGCTAGATCTAAACGCGCCAATTCGGCCGCGGCCTTGGCCTGCAACTGATCTAGTAGAGTCGCAAATTTGGCTCCGAAGTCCCCCTTAACATGTACAACTTTTCCAGTATTGTACAGCCCCACCCCGCCGGTCCACTTACGAATAAGAGCCATAGACGCTCGCACCGCACCGTCTCCGATCTCGGAGTTGGAGAAGTGCCACCCCGCGTAAAACGGCTCCCGTGTCCCCGCCGGGGTAGGGATGCTGAACAGCCTCGTTGCGCTTGTAAAGCGTACAATCAACCGTCGGCCAGCCAACGACGCGTGGTGGAACTGGGCAGCGGGACGCTGCGTTTCCGCGAATTCCCGCACCCGTTCTAATAGTTCCACGTTAGAAAAAAAGCAGTATCGAGGGCTCACAAGCCCCTCCACCTGCTTGTTACCGGTGTCAATCACCAGGTTCTGTCCGAGCAGCTTGACATCAAAGCGTAATCGAATCAACGCGTTTAGCATCTTGATCGCCGTCATCGACGAGTAAGCCTGTGCCTTATCTTCCTCATGCTCCTTGCGGCGAAGACCCGAAATACTCGCAATCGCCTGGGACAGGCCAGGAGCTAAAGCCGAGCACAGCTGGGATAGCCCGGTCGTAGTTAATCGGTGCTCGCCCTGTACGAGCCCCTTCGTATCGAGAAGCACATCATCGAGAGTCTTAATCTCGACGGTGTTAGTTTCGGAATGCTCGCGTAATCGAGACTCTAACTGCGGCAGATCCATCTCCGGCGTCTTGTAACTGAACCGGTGGCACGGCGGTTGGGTAGCAATCTGGATCTCGTCAGCAGTCATCTGAATCCTTCCAATGGCGTAAACGCTCCTCAGCGTACATATCTCGGACCGCCTGGACAAGTTGAAGCCGTTCCTGCAGGTTCAACAGCCCCTGCGCGATTGCCCGGATTTCTGCAGGAGCCCCGCGGTGCTCCAGGTCTTGCAGCGCCAGCTGCTCCTCCCGGGCCAGGCCGTCTTGGAAAATATCCTTGATGGGCCTCTTGGCCAGGATCGTAAGCACAACCTTCAGATTACGAGACAGCCGAGAGGCTGGCGGCATCTGGCAAAGGCTGTGAAACAAGGTATAAGTCGGTTTCGGGAAGGGGAACTCCGCGGTATAAGGCTTATCGAGGTGTACCTCGTGATAAAACCTTTCCACGTCTGCCTGCGTGATAGATGCGGCCGACTGTAACGGCACGCGCAACGGGGTATCTGCCCGATCTCGTGGACGGAACCATTTGCTTTTCTCACCCATCGACGTACCAGCTAGAACCTTCGTACTGCGTGTCGAGGCGTTCCAAAAACCCGCATAGCGGCTCCAAGGTAAGAGCCCGTAACAACTTCCCATCCTCGTCGCGGAACGTCTTGTGCGTACGTGGCCAGGTACTCAGACCCTCCGGGTCGAGGCCCGCCCAGTCGTGCAAAACCATACCCTGGCCCTTGGCGAGCTTATCCTTCGTCATGTAAGGATGAAAAAACACCAGCCCGCGAGGTGTGGACTCCCACATAGGAGGCACCTCGTCCACCATCTCGTCAAACACCTTCAGGCACTTTCGCCGATCAAACTGCATATACAGTTTATGGGTCTGACAGTCATCGCGGATCTTTTCGATCTTGCGGGCGTGCAAGTAGACCGGAAAGGTGGGGAACTCGAGGAAGAACTTATGCAGCTTCAACTGCTTAAATCCTACCTCAGCGCCCTGCTCACGAAGCATCCGATACTTCACAGAAGCCGGGAGTCCGTATCGCGTAAAAAGTTGACCTACCACCTGGTCCTCGTACTGGGCCTCCGCAATCGCTGCGAAGCCCGCCCCGTCGAGGCCCTCACGTATCAGTTGTTGATTTAGTTCTAACGGATCGTCGGTCATTTGTACCTCAGGTTAGAAGCAATGGCCTTCAGATCATCTCGCAATAGCTCGCGATAATTTGCTCCGACCTCGAACTCGGTAAACACGTCAATGCCGAAAGCATGTCGCAGGTCACGCATCACCTGCTCATGCTCAAAAATCACCTGGCCCATCTCGCCAGCAGGGAGTGCCTCCGACTGGGGGACATCGACCTCGTCACAGTACCAGGCCGTGGACGAGCCTACCTTAGTCTTACGCAAACGCAGCACCTCGTTCGCCTTCGTACGCTCTGCGTCTTTAATCCAGAAGGAATCCGGGGCCAGCATATCCACCGTAGCTGCGTGCCAGTTCCATGTGGTTACCTGACGACTCGGGTGCGCTGGGGTTTCCCGTACATTGCACCACTCTACACTTATGGGGATCTTGCGTCGGCCCTGTCGCATCGAGTTCTTCGCCAGCGACAGCGTCAGATTGAGACCGTTGTAGTTCGCGCTTTTCGTATCGCCACGATGCGTCAGTTCCAGCTCGTAGGTCTGCTGGAAGTCCTTTTGCGCGCCGCCCGCCTTGTTGCGGATGATCTTGTTCGTCTTAGTCGGGTCCTTCTGCGGTTTGAGCTGGTTCACCAGCAGAAGATGAAACGGCCAGTTGGCGATCTTACCTGGGATGTGCCGCATGAATTTCGTAATACTCATCGCCTCGACAGGATGGGCCCGTCCAGCAAAACCATCTTTGTCGACGGCGTCCTGGCTCTCCTTCATCGATTTACCCATGATCGAATCGACCACGAACAGAAGCGGAACCACCATGCCCGGGCCGGGCTTTGCCTTGGTACCCTGCAACACTCGTTTCCACTGATCGACGTAATGCAGCAGGTAGCTCTGCCACTCGTTGATCGAGCTCACCTCGTTTAAGGCGAAGCGATTCATGTGCTCTGGCCCCATAATCGACTGCGTCCAGTTCGCGTTGTACTTCGACTCACTCTCGAAGTAACAGGTCGCGCCGCCGTACTGAGCAAACCAACGAGAGATCTCAAAGGTTAACCCCGACTTGGCTACACCCTCCAGGCCCACCAATTGCGTAATACGGCCCAGCACAAAGACGTTCGTTCCAAACAAATACTCCAGACAGAAGGAGGGAAGTTTGATCCCGGCGGTTAACCTGCCTGCCTCACCAGCGGTGCAGATGTTCGGATTGCCGAACTCTGTGGCAGCTCCGGCCATCATGGCTCGCAAGCCCGCATCCACTTGCTTACTGATGTTATCCACACCAGTCCAGTCGTCCCTGAGTTGCTGCGCCTTTGTACGCCTTTTCGGTTTCTTCTTAGGTGCCGCCTTCTTCTTAGGTGCCGCCTTTTTCTTCGTCGGCTTCGGGAGGTCCGTCGGTGTGGCCATCGAGGCGTCACCTGCATCCGTATCGCCTCCCAACAACGTATCCGCATCTGCCATACTTCGCCGTCGTCGTACCTTCTTCTTTGGCGATGTTGCCATTCAGTATCTCCGTATATGCAAGGCAGGCCCGCCGTAAGGCGGGCCTGCGAGAACCACTATCACGTTGAGAGCCTACGCGGCTGGTCGACGCTTCTTCGCCGGTTTCTTGTCCCGAGGGCCGGAACGTCCGGCTGCGGCTTCCGCAGCCGCCAAGGCCGCATCTTCCTCCTCAGGCGTCACGTCACCAGTCACCGGAAGATCCTCGACCTCCGCGTCCATGTCGTCGTCATCATCCTCCGAGTCGTACTCGTCGTCGTCCGAGTCGTACTCATCGTCTTCCGCGTCTTCGTACTCGTCGTCTTCGTCGACTTCGACCTCGTCTTCGTCTTCGTCTTCGTCGACAAGTTCTTCGGCACCGTCGTCGTCGGTATCCACGACATCTTCATCGGTGTCCTCGTACTCGTCATCAGCTTCCGTGGTGAGTTCGTCGTCAGCGTCCAATTCGCCCAGGTCGTCGCTGTTGTCGAACTCATCCTCTTCACCGAGATCATCGTCATAGCCACCAGCACTCTCGCCGCGCAGCGCCGCCGGCTTAGCTGCTTCGAGGATTCTCGCGATCTGCGGATCTTCCAACCACTCCGGCTTGTCACGCCAAACATAGTCGAGAATTTTCTTGTAACCTCGCAAGCACTTAGCCAACCAGCGAGCCTGTCGCAGGTGCAGCTCGTCAACAGCCTCCTGGACGGCAGCACCCTCCAGCTCGAACAGGTTGGGGAGGTTGATAAGATCTTCCATCCACAGCAGACGGTCCAGTACCAGCTTCCGGTTTTTCCCGGTGATCGCCGGCGTGTACGTCTCGTGCCGCGTGGAACCGAGCACCAAACAGTCATCAAACGCAGCCGCGTAGCCTCGCTGGATTTCACCGGCATCCGCGTCATCGTCCCCGTCCCCGTCCAGGTCAATCGTGCCGCCACGGCCATTCTCGGCGTTGTAGAGCGTCAGAAACTTCCCGCTATCCAGCGATACAGGATCGCCGTGGACCATGGAGTTCTCGTAGTCGGTAGGATCGCCATCCCATTTCGTATTCACCATGTTCATCAGATTCTTCGGCGCTTTGCCGGCCGATTTCTTCCACAGCGCGATTTGCGGGCGATCGTTCTCGCCAAGCCCACGAGGAGTCAATCGCTTGCGAGTCTTGCTGTCTTTCCCAACGAACCGTTTGTCGCCGAGTTTGTAAACAAGCACCTGCGCCACATACAGATCCACAGGCGCCTCGATGAGCGTTTGATCCTCCTTGGGATCAATCAAGTAGTGCCACTGCGGTCGGGCGTTCGATTTCACAGCTTTCTGCATGTTAGTCAGCAGAATGTTGTATGGGTTCTCGGCGGGATCGTACAGCCCGTGCTCCTCCCAGAGCGCGTCATACAGGAAGAACGTCAGCTTGTCGTCTCCCTCCCCTACGTAGTAGGCGGCCGGGTAGGACCGCAAAATGTCCGTGAATGCGTTGGGGGCCTGACTACTGCGGTAGTAATCGGCCTCGCGACGTCCTTCTGCATCCGCATCAGGGCACAGCGCAGGTAGTATGCGAAAGATCGACGGGTGCGTCCACGCACTCGCAGCAACGATACTAACCCCCGAGCACCCCGCAGGTGTGTTGAAACAGTGGTTGTTTTTCGCGTAATCCTTACTGGTCCCCTCGAGCGAGTTACCGTGCTCACGACGTTTCCGTCGCTTGCCGCCCACTTGCCCGACCGTGTCAGATTCTCCCGTGAGCCGCGACGTCGCACCCTTTTTGGTGGAGGCAGCTTTTTTCTTCGTAGAAGGCTTCTTAGTACTTTTCTTCTTCTTCGCCATTACAACTCTTTCTTTTCAAACATGTCTAGTGACTGGGCCACCCGCTCCGTCTCGGAACGGAGGTGGCTCAGATCCTTATTATTGTCGATCCACTCGTGCCCCGGCCGCGGAACCTTCCGCAGTATGTCCCCGGCATCGAAGTCCATCGACTCGTCGACACCCGTGTCGACCTTGTTAATCCAGACGATCACGTCTACAAGACGCTCGTCAAAAGACGTAGCAAGCTCTATCCATGAGCGTACACCAGCGGAGATGTCGGATTTCCCCAACAAGAGCCGCGATAATCTCGCAGGATCTTCTCCACAAAACGTGCGGCACCAATTGTACCAGTAAGTCCTATTTTCACCTCGCCGGGCGTAACAAGTTTCCTCGTCAATGCCCGCACACCAGGCGATCATGGGGCTTACAATCTTTGACGTAGACCCACTAAACGTGGCTCCCGTCATCTCCGCGAAATACTTCGCCGTCGTGTCCTTGCCGCAACCGCCATGCCCCACAAAACAGGGCACCAACATTCCGCGACGCTGTCGTGCCTCCTTCCGCTGCTCGAAGTCCGCCTGCAAGTCCTCCAGGTAACCCTGGAAATGGACTGTGGCGAGACCTACCTGCTCCGCAATGTTATCCTCGTACATACCTAGCCTATACGTCGTTGTGACACGTCTGGACACTAACTGGCCAGTTCGTGCATTTCGTGAAATTTGCCGCCACTCGCATCACCGACCCAGGCCAACTGTTCGTTCTGCCTGTTGACCTTGTGCGGGTGCGTGTAGTACTCACCATGGTGTACCCACTTGGCATACTTTGGATCAATACCGCGAGACAAGCAGTCGGCAGGGGACATGTCTTCCCCCCACCAAACGAACGGATCTTGGTCAATACCCAGGTGGTACGGCCCTGTACCAGCCCACGTGCCGTCAAGATGCGACGGGTAAATGGGCACACGGTTGACCATACACTCCGGCAATACTTCATCCATCACCCGGGGCACATGCTCATACGGCACCTGTAACAGCACCGCATCGTGAATTTGCAGTGCGATGCGATACTCCACGTCGTGCTCCTCACGGTAGTGGTACAGATGATCACAAGCTCTCGTGACCACATCAGCAATCATCCCTTGAATCGGGAAATTCTGTGCCTGCCGTTGTGCGTCGCCCTCGGCCTTGCGATCCCTTGCCACCTGAAACCGGCGGAAACGCCCAAAACAACCACACAGCCAGCGGGGGTCTGTTGCCCGCGCCTGGCAGCTGTCAAAGAATCCTTTGAGCTCGGGGTAGAGCGCGAAGATTGTGTCGATGATCTTCTGCGCCTGATACACCGCGATGGGGTTGCCTTCCTCCTTGCATTGCAAGGCGATGGCCTTCGCACCACGCCCGTAGGCCACCCCGAAAATCACGTTCTTTGCTGCAATACGCAGCGCAGACTTATCGATCGCCAGGAGTCCTGCTTTTGTGGGTTCACAGTCCAGATTAAACGCCAGGACCGCCGTATTGCTGTGAATGTCGTAGTACTCCGGATCGTCCTCTGGGAGGATGTTCCGCTGGGCATGTGCGATCATCGTCGTATCCCCGGACATCACAGCCATGCCGAACAACTCAGCACCCGTGTAATCCGCTTCAATTAACACACAACCCTTCGGGGCCTGGATGATCGAGCGGATCGGGCGGGTATAGGCATCACCGAGAATTCGCTTGTAATCCTTCTCGCGACGCTTCGTAATATTCTGCATTGGCGGGCGAGCACTCGACCAACGACCTGTCTCCTTGGTCATGTAAATATGGGTCCGCACACGCCCATCATCACAGATGGAATGTGGGAGCCCTTTAGAGTACTCGTAGTCCCCGTTATCATCTCGGGCGAAGTCGTCCGTTTCGTCGTCCAGTGCTGGTACTCGCAACGTCTGCCGGAGCACCTGGCTGATAAACCGGTAGTCACGAATCCATGTGACCTGCTTGCTCATGTCGTAAGTCTTGTTTCGCCCCGTTGCCGGATCTGGTCGTATGACCTTCTGGGCTTCCTGAGCGAGAATCGCTAACGCGGTCTTGTTCGTACTCGGAGTTTTCCGATCTTCCAGGCGCTTCTGGATCACCTCATCCCACTGCATCGGCCGCTTGTCGGTGCTGATGATTGGCGTGAGCAGCAGCGAACGGGCACTGACTTCTGGGATATATTTCTCTTTCTTCCCATCAACCGTGCGTACACGCTCCACACCCTTCTTAGGCCGCAAACGTACAATAACACCTTCCGCAGTCCGCTCCTTGCCATTTAGCCGCTCACCAAACAGAAACTCCCGCACCTGGAGCGCCGAGTTCAAGTTGAAATCAGGCCAGCGTGCCCAATCCCGGATCGTCTTCTCTAGGCGTACACGCGCGGCCATGTACGTATCAGTGAGGGAATCCATGCGTTTCCGGTCAATCATGAGACCCGTCATACTGATCTCGAGGGCAGCCGGGGAAGCCCGCATCGTCATCCAGAACGCTTCCCAGCAGTTGTTACCGAAACGATCCCGGGTGAGCAACTGCTGCAACTTGACCGCAATGCGGCGAGTTACACACGCATCGTAAATGCCGTAAGGTGTGAGTACCTCGTCGGGGCACTCACCAAATCCGTCGAGATCCTGCTGCTTGATGTCGTGATCCCGGCAGTAATCGTGCTTCCATTTGATCAACTCCACGTCATACCGCGGAGCGGCGGTGAACCGTAACGCTACGGAAGTAAGCGCGAAATCATCTGTCTCCGCGATCGCGTGGAGAGCAAGTCCCGTGTCAAAACCACCTCTCGCATGCTTGTCCGTGCGTAAGGCCCGCTTCATCGTCTTCTGCCAGGTATCCGGCACAGCGAACCACTTCCGAATATCAATCCCCAGGTGGACGAGCCACTCAAGATCAGCATTTAGAAAATGCCCCGCGATCCGACGCTTACTGCATATCTTTTTCACCCAGGACGCCAATACCGGTCGCGGTGCGTCAAAACGCCACGCTCCTCCCGGGTGCGTTAGGTGGATGGCGACGGCCTTCTTATGGGCCCAGGAAATCTGAATCATCCGTATGTAGGAGGCCGCATCGTTCGGGTGCTCGCCATGCCACTCGGCGTCGATCGCAATAAGGTTGTCTTCACAGTTCTCCTCGATCTCCTGGTGAAGAGCCTTGAGCCCCTCCAACGTATCGATCTCGCGGTGGTCAAGATCTTCTTCTTTGCGGTCCGGCCGATTTCCGCTAACCAGCGTACCGAACCGGGACATCCCGTGCTCGAAGGCACCTTGCTGATCCGGGTTATGCAGCACGGCCGCCGGGTTAGTCACGGCCATCAGCAGTGACTGGTGGTTGATTACCTGACCCTCGGGACCCGCCTCGCGACTCACCGGGAACTGGTACTCGACAACCCGCCCGTCAAGTTTCTTGAGCGTATTACCCGCCCCAAGCAACGCCTTCAGTGCGTCAGTCCCCAGGCACAGAATGTACTTGGGTCGCACTAGCCGTAGCTCTTGGTGCAGAACCGGCAACCACTCCTTCACCCAGGCTGCGCGGATCGTGGACCCGCCACTGGCAGCTTCTGGGTGCTCTGTCTTCAGGAGCGAGGTCATATACCACGAGTGGCAGGGAATCCCCAACTTCTCGCAGGTCTCTCGTAACAATATGCCCGACGGGCCGGCGGCCTGCCTCGCTGTGATCTTCTCGTCTTCACCCAGGCACTTGCCAATAACCATGACATCCGCCTGTTGCGGTCCTGAAGGATCTTCCTCACCCCACACATGCCCGGTCACGACAGCTAGGCGTGTTTGCTGCGTCCCCTTGATAGTCATGGGAATGTGACAAGCACCCCGGGAGTACAAAATATCCTTGATAAGATCCTCCATAATCTTATCTGCCCCTACCAGTTCCTGGTTCTTCCCCTTTCCCTGGATCTCCGCGTCTGACCCCAAGACCTGGGCCAGTCCCGTTAAATCGGGGCCCGGCACCGGCATTCCCGGCGCGTCGAGCGGGTACAGGTCGTGCGGGTCGAGCGGCACCTCATTCGCTGCGGTGCGATCGGGTCTGCGGAGACGTTGAACAGCGAGGTCTTCCAGCGGCTCCGGCATCTCGTTACGACACAATAAGCGGTCGTTGGCCGCCTCCTGATCCATGATTAGATCGATGTCTTCCGGATCGAACTCCGGCTCGGGCGGAAGGATCGTTACCGAACCATCGGTCCGCCGGCGTAACACACTTCTTCGCGGCTCGGTCGTTGTCATTTTGGCTTCCTAAATGAGAGTTTGAGTTTTAGTTCACTGGCCGCCTCCCGCATGAGCTCACGAGCCCATTGCGGATCAATATTCCCCGGGTCATAGCCCTTGGGCAGATACACGGGGACCACACATCCCTGCATCAATTCGTACAGCACCCGTTCCACCTTTTCTATGTGGTGTGGCTTGTTGTTGCGACGGTCACTCGCGTCCTGCTCAGGATCGAGCATCACAACCACGGCCGCCTCGGGTCCGTGCTTCTTCATCGCCCTAACGAGCTTGCGTACCACGACCGGGTTCATGCTCTTACCGAACAGTCCCATCGCCATGCGTCCTTGGTTCCATACGTCACTGGGTCCCTCCACGACCACCACCGTGGAATGCGTCACCGCCCGCTCAAAGTTGTACGGATGGTACGACTTCTTAAAGCCGGGCATGGTCCAGTATTTCGGAACCTTGGCCTTGTTAAACGACACGCCATCGACGTTGTCGCCGATGTAGCGAGCCTGCCAGCCGAGCAGAATTTTATTTACGCAAACTGGAACGATAATCCGGTTATCCGCAAACGGCATACTGCTACGGGGACAGTAGGAAACATCCCACACCCGTGCCAGCCAGTCCGTATCAAATCCTCGATCTTCCAAGTACCGTATTGCTGGGTGATCGGGTCGCTTCTTTCTAAGCCTATCGAGACGGATGGTAGGTCCGGGCGGTTTACCCTCGGCCAGCTCGTCCGGGTCGTTTGCCGTCCCTTCAAGGATCTGGATCTTAGGCATGTCATCGCGGCGCCCGTTCCGAAGCTGAGGGTCGTAGACTTTCTTGAACAGGGCTTCTTGTGCCGCCAGGTCATGATAGCACTGTTCGTTAAAACACTGCGCCAGCCAGGTGTTGTAGGTGCCTGTCTTCGGGTCGAAAACCCCGAAGCGATGGTTCACATACAGACGGGCACGGTGGTCGTGACAAACGGGGCACCGCAAAACGTACTCCTCCCCGCCATGAATCACCTGGCGTGTTTCCCGAATTGCTCCGCGGGAATTGGACACCACCGACTTAACAAGTCGCCAGCTAATCGCCTTACCCGGGGAAACAATCCCCACAGATCCGTACTCGTTCTTCAGCGCCTGGTACAACGTGGGATTCAGGGGTTCGCTCTTCAGTTGCGTACTCATTAGCCGGTGAACCCTTCGCTAGACCCGCCCGTGCTCATCTGCCGCTGCTGCCTCGCCGCATTATTGGCGGGACCTCGAGAGGGTGAGGTCGCCGGAGGAGTCGCACGACCCTCTTGCAACGTCTCGCCGTGAATATCCGTTAACGCCTCTGGAGTCTCCCCCAGTGCTTCCCTTCCCGTGTACCGTAAATTGGCCGCCTCGTCGCCTCGCAGTCTGCGATATTCGGCCATCGAGAGGATCTGTTTCGACGGCTCGTCGATCGCCCAAGCGCCCGATTCATCCCGCATACGGGCCATCGCCCCATCAAGACGTACAACCACCGGAGGACGAGCGGCAGATCGCCGACTCTTATTACACACCCACACCGCCAGTCCAGCCCGTGTCTTGACTCCCAGCATGAAGGAATAGTCGAGAGCCTCCGCCCAGCCTTTTCCCTCTGCAGAGTCCGTAATATTCGGCACGCGGCCCGCAGCCCCTGCATTCGCCTCGGCCTTCAACTGATGCAGACTCCAGACAGGGCAGTTAAACCGCTGTGCCACCTTCTGCTTCATTTGCATTGGCCAAGCCTTGACCATGAATCGCAGCTCGCCGTGATCTTTGCCGTGGTAGTCAAGGTGCCGCTCAATAGCCGCACCCGCGTAGTCAGCCAGTACAAGAGCCACGTGGGTGGTAACACCCTCCCGCCTGTAGACCTGCTGATCACCACGAACGATCTCTGCAATCTCGTCCACAAGGCCGTGACCACGCCCTGGGAAATCCTCATCATCGCCAGTACAGTCCACAGGCCGCCAGCACTGATTCATCACGGTCAGCGCCTTGATATATCGCCCATACTCCGGCAACGTCTCATCGTCCTCAGAACCCGTAGGACCAAACAATACTTGCTCGTACGGTTCCTGCCGTCGCGGGTCACGATTCAGACAATCCGTCCCATTCTCGATCACCTCGATAACTCGTGACTTTGGCATCTTCGCAAGGCACGCCAAGGCACGCACTCGCAGATCCCTCACGGGTTCTTCGTATGTAAAATGATAGCTCATGCCGCAAGACTCCTCGCGACCGCTCTCATACCACTTTTTGTACTGCCGAGCCGCCGACTCCGTCGTAAGCTCAACAGCGACGGTTGTCTTACCGCCGCCGTAAGGACCCAAAAGTCCGTGTGTCTGCCCTGCCGCGGGCCCACCGTCACAAAACGCATCAACAAAACTAACCATAGAAGTCTCTATCTGTACGGAGGCTGCGCCCTCATCCCACCCGGGCGCGAAAGGTTGTACCAATTTTCCAGACGAAACAGCCGCAATCTCCTGCGCCTGCTCGTGCATTTCCGCGAAAAACGTCGCGGCTTCCTTTGGGGCCTGGATTGTCGACAACTCGCGACGTGACTTCGCAAAAAGGTTATCTTCCAGCAGCAGCTTTAACCACTTGAAAGCCACCCGATCCTGAATCTCATGATCGGGCATGTTGTAAATTTTTGAAATCAGATAGTTTAAGTTGTCGAAAATATCCTCAGGGTACGCGTCTTCCTGGCCCTCTAGACGACCCTCGATCTGCGTCAGCAACTGGTCTTTCGTTGGTGGCTCATCGAACTCTGCGTAATGGTCACAAGCCACCGACCATGTAACTGCCAGGTGCGGCTCGTACTCCATATCAAAAGAGCTCGCGGGCAATCTACCGGCTGCCGTCTCAAAAGCGTCTGGCATACGTATGAATACTGATACTAGGTACTCTTTGTGCGCGATAGACAACGGAGGTCGTCGTAGCGCCTCCAACTCATTCGCTGCCATAATCTTTCCTTCCTGGCAGGCTTTGCCTATCCGCTAAGTCCCGCAATTTCTGAGGCACATATTCGCCCCAAACCGCGTCGTAATCTCCCCGCCCGAACAGGTACTGATGCAGCGCTGCTCTGCGGAAATGTGCCGCCACGCTTGAAATACCGGCCGTCACCGCCAGGCTGTATCGTAGTAGGGCCGTTAAACCACTTGTCATGTCCAACAAGACGTAGCGGTGAATATCCGCGGTCGTCCAGTCCAAGTCACAAATTTCCGCGATATGTTTCGCATCAAACAGCGCGCTCTCTAACACATGCTTCTGAAACACGAACGACCGTTTCAGATCTTCGCGGCGTTTCTCGTGCCCGCTCGTCAGGTACGTCGTCCACCGGCTACAAGCGGTCGGGCCGAAGCACTCCTTAGGCGTGGGCGGTCGCGTACCTAGCGGACGCGCCATAAACTGGATACGAATAAATTCCCGGGCGTTCGAGACCTGCTGCTCGATCGCTACCTTCGCGTACTTCGCCCAGTCCCATTGCGGGCCAGCCTTCCAGGGGCGAGTCGTATCCCATACCAGTCGTTCCTGCCGGTACGCTACGCGCAACTTGTCGGCAACTTCGGTTATCAGGGAATGCTCACTACGTTCTCTTATCTCCACCGCAGCCCTCCTTTCTAGGCAGTGTGTCGTCTCTTGTTTTTCTTGCGACCAGCATCAGCAGGGCGTACCTGCTCCCACTCGTACTTGCGGTAGTTACGAGACCGGCTGGCTGCCTTCGCCGCCCACTTGTCACTGAACTGGTCTAGATAGTCAATCACGACACTACGCCGCTTACCTGTTTCCGTAGAAATACGCGAGGTCCGGCCGGGGATCTGCATATCAGAAATAGGGCTGGCCCGGCCATCAGCGCGGATCAGCCACTGCAGAGCCCGGAAATCGACGCCCCGTTTCCACACACCCGTAGCAATAACCCGCTTGAGCTTGCGATCCTCGAACTGGTTCTTGAGCATCCGGCGACGCTCCAGAGTCATGGCCGGTTCGTCCTCCGTGATACAACCCGTATCAATGTAGTGCCGCCGATCTTCCTCTTCCGTAGGATTCAGGTGCCCGTAAACCATCGTGAACTCCGGCAAGAGCTTTTTGAGAGCCATCGCGTGAGCGATCGTCTCCACGGTAATCAACACCTGCTCATTAGCCGGGATCTGACGCGCGTCGTTCGCGATCAGGTGGTTGCGGTACTCGTTCAGCCAGATGGCCGCTCGCTCCTGATCCACCGTAGAGTGAAATCCCATAGACGGGTCGCGAGCCATGTGGCAGTCCCGCCACTGCACTTCAATCTGCGTAACGCAGTTGTGCCGTACGCAATCAGCATACGCCAAATCTGCCAACTTCGGACCAAACACACCTTCTAACGCGAAATCCGCATTGTCAGAGCGGTCCTGCACGTTCGCGCTGAATCCAAACCGTTTCGAGAACCGAAATGCTTCGGACCCGCCCACAGCACTCAGGTAGCGGTCTGTCGCAAACTCGTGGACCTCATCCACGATAAAGAAGTCGACCGGGGCAGGGCAGTGGTGGATCGATTTTCCGGAGTAACACGTGACCCGCCTCCCAAAATCTTTCTGCGCACCTGTCACCATACCCACACCCGGCATCCGCTTAACCAGTTCTTTATGAATCTGATCTAGCACGTCGACCGAGTGCGTTGAGATAGCGAAGGTTGCTTTTGGGTGAAGCTCCGTAAGGCAGTAAATCAAGAACGACTTACCATAGCCTGGCGGGCATTTAATCTGCCCGTACTGGGCGGCACAGAGCCGCTCCAGAATCTTCCGCTGCATCCACTTAAATGTCACCCCGTTATCCAGCAGTCTATGCCACTGTGGTTCATAGACTTCCGGATTATCAGGCTTACGAAGATCCTTGATCATCGGGCGGTAACCAGCCGCCTTCAACACCCGCACGCATTTACTGCGAAAGCCTGCGGGGAAAACGTACCGTGTTGGGAAGTCAGGCAACGGGCCCAGCTTCTCCAACGCATTTCGTACCTCGGGGGCCATCCGCAACTGCCCCCGCTCATGCTCCGAGTTGAGCACCGTAAATTCGAGCGTCTTTTTTAGCGTGCGGACCACGCGCTGTGACGGCTCCGCAATCGTAATCAGGTTGCCGTCTTTCAGAAATTTAACAATAGGTTTCTTTGCCATAGTGCCGCTCATAGCCTGCGATCAGGCTTGCAATGGGCGCAGCACCTCCGGTAGAGTAACTCATGATTCGCGAGATCGACGGGAAACCGTCAGAAATAATGAGGCGTCAACTGTCTGCAACAGTTGGCGCCTCTTTTGTTATACGCTCATCCGTGGGGTCATCCGTGCGGTGGTGCTTCCGTGTCTGTCCTGTTCTCTCGGTGGCCTTTATCGACTCCACCTCGTAGAACCCAAATTCATTGCTTAGTCCCGGGGACATTCCGCAATATTTCCCGGCCAGTTCCATAAGCTGGTAAAAATCGTCGTCACTAATCGAAGCAGGAACGACACACGTAGCACTGATCACGTCCCCGGGATAGAACGCTTCGTGCTTACTAAACTTATTTGCCTCGTAATACCGCAGGAAAAACTCGTCTGGCAGCGGGCGAGGAGAACCCTCGACCTCCAGCGCAAATCGAATGTCGCCTACCTCTCGATGGTGTCGGCAAAGAATCTGAGCCGCCCGACGTAGCGTTGAAGCCCACCAGGTCGGCATGAATGTGACTTTGCCGTCCACGCTGCGAAGATGCAGGAAATGATTACGCGTCTTTCCTCGAACTCTGTGGTGCTTACGCACATTTCCCAGACAATGGCTGGTAAAACGTAATCTCACAGTCAACTCTCGCATCCTTGCGATCTCCATCCTTGGGGCACCTGTTGACCTTACCGCATGAAGCGGTCGTACGTCAAACAGTTACAACGTGCGCATGTCGAGCATCTGCACGTGCCGTAAGAATGCCGCCTCAATCGCAGCGGTCTCAAAGAAGTATGACGGCACAAACAACTGTGGTTGGTACTCCGTCATCTCCGTCGATCCCTCCGCAGACGTCTTAAAACGCCTGGCGGGTGTGAGGTTGTCCAACCAAACTGCGTGGACAAACTGCAAAAACACGCGGCTGGCTCGCAGCATCGCCTGTACACCCGATTCAGACTTGGGACGGTCCAGCACAAGTCTCCATAGGAAATGGTTAGGTGTAAGCGCGCTTTCGGGCGGCGGAGTGGTAGTTTTCCCAGTCCACGCCTTGAGCAGCAACCGGGCCTGTGACACCCGCTGGCCTGGCGGGTGCTCATCCCCACCTACCAAAATATTCGCCACGTTCTTCTCGCCCGCGCGACCGAGCCCCCACTGCTCCTGGCGGCGTTTACCCGCATCAGGTTTCTGAGGGTCGATGTACCACCGCGGGTCACGCGTCTCCGCTACCAGACGACACGCCGCCACGCGATCGAGCCCCGCAACGAAGGACAGCGCTGTCCACGTGGGATGCGCCTGCAACAGAGCCTCCGCCACGTCCGGTTTCTCCTTGACCAACGCCTGCTGAATCCCGAAAGTGGTAGCGTCTGCAGGCACCAACTGCCGCCAACCGCCTAGACTGGGGCGTAACGGCTTCGGGTCCAGCGTTGCTCGAAAAATCTGATCAACCGTTGCCGCCTTCCGAGACACCAGCAGGAGGGGGTTACCCACCTTGATGTTCTGTAAACGGCCTGTATCTGCCTGGCCTTTCACCAACGCGCAAATCAGTTCTGCATTCGTATGTGTTGCTAACACGCGTATTTCCCTCGCGGTCAGCATCCAGGGGGCCTTCGCTAGGTCCTGCACTAGCACGAGGCTCGGGGTAGGTTCTTGTCCTTCGTGGCATACCCACAGGTCTCCATCCCCCCGGGTATGCAAAGTCACAATGCTCATCCGATAATCCTGTCGAGTTTGATCGACTGATCAATTACCCTCTCTAAAGTCAATTGGTGTGTAATGATAATCACTTGATAGCCGACGCTCCTCGCCTGCTCTCCCAGCTTCTGCAATGCAATCTCTAGCAGATCCAAATGGCGTTCATCGAGCCCAGCCGTGGGCTCGTCCAGCACCATCATTCCGATCTGCGAAGCAAATAGAGAATTCAGCACCCACCGAAACGCCAACGCCAGCAAGACTTGCTGACCCCCGGATAGCCCACTCGCGGGCATCACCGTACCGTTCCGGAAATGTGCGACGTAAGAAAGATCGTCAGCCGTGGTCACATACCAGGGCTGCTCAAACTGATCGAGGATCTCGTTGATCCCCGACTCCATACGTGTCAGGGCATTGTGGTGCACAATCCGTGGCAAGTTGCCTCGGTGAAGTACATCCCGTGCTCCCTGCAGCACGCTCACCCAGTGACGGGCGTTTTCGCTACGCTCGAGAATCCGCTCTAGACGGTCCAGCTCGTGCTGGCGTGTTTCAAGCTGCTCGTCGTAAGTCTCCAGGAGAGCTTCCTTGGCGTGGACTTCCAGCTCCGCAGCACGGTGCTGTGCTAGTTTGTCCCTGGCTTCGTCGGCATCTTCCTGTGTGGCCGTAAGCGCTGCCGCCTCTTCCGAGTACTTGGCCACGGCCGCCTTGGCTGTCTTGTGCCGCGTAATCTTGGTGGTCTTCGTCACCAGGCACTCCTCCGTCAGCGACACCGCCGTATGCAGGGCCTTAACCGCATCTGAGGCGGCCCGGACCAGCCCTTGGAGCGCAACCTCGTCAATCTTCCGGGGCTTAGGCACGTCGCCCATCGCCACCAGATCGGCTTGGCGGGAGTCCCGCAGAGCCTGGTTCCGTCTTTCAGCCTCTCGGACGTCTTTACACTCGTCCTCCCAGTCCTTGCGCAAACAAAACCGCTTACGCAACTTTTGCTTCACAAGCTCCAACGGGCGGAGAGCGTCTCGGGCCGCTTGGATATGCTTCTGCACATCCTCCAGGGACTGGTGACAAGTCGGACACTCCGCGCTTTCAGCCCGGTCCAACTCAGCCAACCCGCCCAGAAAATCCTGGTGCCCCGCCATCTCTGCCGTGTTCTCCGCCATCAATCCTCGCAGATCGTCCGACGATAGTTCTTCCTCACACGCCAGTTGTGGGAATTTCTTCGCGTCCAGTCGGCTGATCTCTTCATGCAACTTAACGGCTCGGTTCCACTCTTTGAGTTGCTGCTTGTAGTCCTTCAGTTGCTGCCCCACATCGATCGCAGCCTCCGCCCTCTCATCACGCACTCGCGTAAGATCGACCTGGGTCGCTGCCGCCGTCTTGTAAGCCGTCACCGCCTCTTTGGCAGCCGCCTTGCATCGCTGCTCAAAGGCGATCGCCTCAGGAATGTCCGTACCTTCCAGCTCCTGCAGCTTGTCGTAATCCCTGGCCACCTTGGCACCCGCTTTGAGTTCCGCCTTGGTCAGCAGTTTGGCTCGGTGCTCCAGTAAGGCAGTCTCGCACTCGCGTTTACTCGCCTTAACCTTGCCGATCTCCTGCCGGATCTCGTCTGAGTTGTCGATCACTTCAGCAGCCATCCCGCTGTCCGCGTCGAGTCGTTTTCCGAGAGCCTCCCAACACTTCTCAGCGTGAGTCGTGTTGCAAAGATGGGAGAGCGTAACCGCTCGCTCTTTCTCCGTGTTCTCAAAGAGCTTGCGTAAGCCCCACTGGCGAACGAACACGTATTCGTCCATCAACCGGCGATCGGCACCCAGGACGCCCTCGAGCACTTCCTGGATCTCTCCCGCCTTGGTGATGGGCTCCCCGCCATCCACCACCAAGCGATGCTTGGCGGGACGCAGGGACCGGGTAATCGTAAAGTCTGACCCGCCATGACTGGCCTCCAGAACAATCTTACTGGCGTCGCTATCCGCGGCACCTTGCCGGATGGCTCCTTCCTTCCCGCCGGTAATCCGGCTGAAGTCATTCGTCAGAGCGGCATAGGCCAGGTTCATCGCGGTTGATTTACCGCTGCCGATAGGCCCAAATACACCAATCAGCCCGTCTTCAAACTCGATCGAGAGTTGCTCATGAAGACACGCGTTGGTGAGATGTAACTTATTAAGTCGCATAGACAACCTTTTCGGGGTTTGTGAATGGTACTCCTGTATCCTTCTCGTGATGATGCTCGTAGAGTCCCGGCGCGTCGAGATAGTCGCTGGCCCAGGAAAGCATCCAGCCCTGGACGCGGCGAGCAGCCGCCTGCCGATCCCGCGTCATCGTGGTCTGACCTCGCAACCACTCGTGACAGATAGCGACCCGAGCGTCTAAGCACCGAATCCGCTTGTCGCAGTGAGCAGCAAACCACTCTCGCGACGCCAGCGGGTTAACCACATAACGGGCGTTATTACGCGTATTCGCTGCTAAAACGTAGCTGTAAACCTCGTCCGCCAACGCGAAAACATCTAAACGAGTATCCGTAAAAAACTGGTCACTATCTGTACAATCGCAGTCATCCGTGACTGCACTAAGGCGATCCATCGGGGGTCCCTCTAGCCTGTCTTCTCCCTCTCAAGGAACTCTTCCCGCGACGTCGCTAGAACATCTAACGGAGCATCCGAGGTGAGAAGTCTATGGCACAATGTAAATACTTCCGGGTGTTCATCTTCGTCACAAGCCAAAGGGAGACAACCGGCTAAACCGAGCGCGGAAATCTCATCTTCGGCGACGTCTGCCTCCCGCACCTCTTCGTCACGAGACGGCAGGAGTTCCTTAGTAAACAAGTGTGCCTTGTCTCCCACAGCCTGGGCAATACGTCCGTAAGCATTTTCAATCTCAACGTGGTATTTCACGCGGAGGGTCGGTTTGAGAAGATCTGCATGAACACCCTTGTCAGCAGAAGACTCGATCAAACAATCGAGTAACCCGCCGATCTGTTCCACGAAAAGGTCGACCGACTCTTCCATCAAGAGTTGCTCTTCCATGTGCGGCCGGTTCTTGAGCTTCACCGTTTTGTACGACATGTCGTCGAACAAGACTGCAAACCGGTGTGGCGGGATCTCGCTGATGGATCGCATGTGCGTAGCCCCGATCGAGAGCACCTCGTATTCATGTCCGAACTTGCCGGTAGCCTTCTCATGGCGGTACTGGTGATAGTCACCAACCAGCAAGAGATCCACGTGCGGGACCTGATCCAGGTGCAACTCCGCCGTGGTGATACCTCCGATGAATTCGTGGACAAGTTGGTGCATGACCAGCAGGTTCAGATCGCCCGGTATGGCTTCCAACCGTTCTGCCACCTGATCCCGCGGCGTCCAGTCGATACCGCCAACTTGAACACCGCAGATGTCTTCACGCCGTCCGTGCAGCCAGGTAGGCCAGCGATGAATCTCGCCGAGCCAGGGGCTACCCTGCAGTTCGTGCTGCCCCTGGATATAGTAGAAGCCGCAGTCAGCATCTTCCAATTGATCCATGCAGCGGCGGAGAAAGCCGATCGGGCCGGCCACGTTACGTTTCGTATCGATCAAATCGCCAGCTGCGATGATCGGTAGGTTCTTCTTGCAGGCAAAATCAACCACCTGCTGGAATGCGTGCTTAGAGTCGCCGCAAAGAGAAGGGCGGTCACGCCACGTATATTCGTCGAGATGAAGGTCGCTACAAAGCACAGCGACCGGGCATGGTTTAGTCATCTCATATCCTTTCTGAGTTAGTCGAAGTCGTAGCCTCCTCCCCATTCAGAAGGAAGCGTTGAGTTCTCTTCCTTGAGATAAGTCTTGTCGTTACTCGCTTTACAGGCCGGACAGACCCTTACGCGGTGCGGGTCCGGAGATTCCCAATAAAGCCCGCACGCACCGAGACATCGCACCTGCCCAGGGACAGCCGCGTACGGCTTGATGTGATCGGGCAGTTCTTCCGCATCCTTGCGGTTTCGGGGTCCTGTAGGCACGTCCTGTGACCTAATGTAGTGGTAGTACAGCAGTTAGTAACTGCTACGGAGTATACTGAGCCAACTCCGCCCCCGTAAACGGCACAAGCATGGCGCCGTTAATTCCAGCGACAGGCACATCCGCGTGCTCGTGCGTATACCGAGGTCCGGTAGCCTGCACCAGCCCCACATTACTCACACGCTTAAAGACCGCCGCGAACGGTCCCCAGTCTTTGGCGAAAAACTCACCATCACCCAGGCTCCTGGCCGCCTCGTCCCCGAGATCGACACTCAGTTCCTGGCCGTTACCTCCGTGCATGATCAGGCACACCGCCTGGCACCCCGAAGGGTACATGTACGTACCAAGGCCAACCACCTTGTTCTCAATCCCGCCAATCCCTGGGTGAAGATTAAAGGGCATTTTCAGTTTATTCTGTTGGGGCATCATTACACCTCTCCGATTAGTTCCGAGGCCTCGCGTCATGCCGTGGAGGCATTGCAGACCCGTCAGGGTTTCGTAACTGATAATACCACACGTTGCCCCGGCGTTTCCCCTGGGAATCCCGCCCGTTACCGCGACCGATGTCGTTACGTTTGGGCGTTTTCCAGTCCCCGTGCGGCGCCTTACGTAAGTTGCGGATCTGAGCTTGCACCGAATTTTCCCTAATGCTGAGCAGTTGTGAAATACGCCGTACAGTGCGATATTTCCCGTCCGTCATAAGATTAAAGATTCGGTAAAGCTGATTATCCAATCGCGGAGCATCCCGGCCCGGGTTATACACATCACCAGCATAACGAGGTCCCGCAGCCTGTCGCTGCCGCTCTTCATCCAGCAATTGCTGGGCTTCTACAGCCTGGGCGAGCACGTCGTCCCAAGTTATTTCAGAATTCTCGTGGTCCAGGACAGCAGTCACCGTAGCGACAATCGCGGCCTTTGTCAGTTCATTTAGTCGCATACTCAAGACCATAACGAACCGACTGCCCTGCGCCAAACGGGGCCGTCATTCCCACGCCTCCGCGTAGTACCCGCCGTCGCCGCCCACGCGAGTCATCTTCATGGCCGGGCTCACCACGATGCCTCGCTCACGTTTGGTAGGGGTGCCGTCCCGCTTAATCAAGACACCCTGGATGCCCCACTCACGATTCGCAATGGCGGAGATCCCGCAGAAACCGGTAACCTTCATAAGGCGTAGGGCCCCGGGGAGTGTTCGCACGGGCAATGTCTGCCCCACGCGGATATTGGCTTGCTTACCTTGCAGATCGTAATAAGCCTGGCGAAACGCGACAGCCGCATCGTAATGGGCATCAGACTGCTCCGCATGATAGTCCCAATCCTCCAGCAACCGCTGGAGCTTGGTCAATCTCGTACTTGGTTTTTTAGGTGTTTTTTTCTTAGCCATAGCCTCGTTCAGTAAAAGAATAGAGTTTGCACAAATAGAATTCAGCGAGCCCAGTTGCCGATCTTCTCGCCGATCTTCTCGATCGTTTCCCGCTGGCGGGGTGACAATCGGTTGGTCTTATCGACCGTCTCCTGAATGCCTACGAGCGTCTCTCGGGCACCCATGAAGAACTTCTCGGCCTTCTCAATCGTCTCTGCGGGCAAGCCATCGAGTTGCTCCACAATGTCGTCGATCTGCAGCGATGCCTCATACGGGGTAGTCATATCCTGTCTTTCTCCATAAATCCAATTGATGTTCCTGTTCAGCCGGGGAATCGCCGTAGCAAATCCACATCTCTGCCATCTCATTCCAGGTAGGGCCGAGATCTTTTCCCCGCACGCCCAGCACGGGCAGCGGGGTATCGTACAGAATGCTCCGTTCGTCGAACCCGAGTTTCTGCAGATACCCGCAAGAGTGCGTTTCACGTACGGTCATCGTAAAATCTGCGACCACGCTGGCCTTGATCTCGCGGGTGGTATCCCGCGTGTGCAGCCCCAGGATAAACAGCTGGTCACGCGAGGCGAAATCCTGGGGAGGTCGCAGCGTGAAGTAGTGCGGAAGTCCGCCCTGAACCGCGTATAACTGTTGCCGAGTCACTGGCACCGCGATCATCGACCGCGACTTGTGCTTCAGTTCGTAATACGCGATCTCTCGCAGCAGCACGTGTTTCATTAACCGTCCCAGGTTGTTGGTAGGGGCTCGTTCTCTCTGTACGGTTCCACCCAGTGCCCAGACTGCTCGATGCCCCTGCGGATCGTTGCAACCTCCGCAGGGCGAAGCGTTACTTCCGCACACGGGGACGCGAGCAAGTGACCACCATCGCTAGTTTCCACCACCCGCAACAGGGTGTGGGCGGTATCGTTCCTCCGAACAGTCGAGTTGGCTACGCGGAGCAACCGCAGAGCGCGACGACCTCTGGCAACACAGGGCGTCTCATCCTTACCGGGAAATCCCCAGACACCTACAAGTTCCATTTTCCGCTCGTGGGCGCTGTACTCCAACCTCGCGGCCACGTAGAACCCCTCGTCATCCAATACTAAATCATCACTTGTTTGCATCCATATCTCCGTTTCCGCCAAAGCCAAGATCGGCCAGGCATTCAAGTACTTCTTTTCGGGTCTTTCTTCCGAAATTCTCAATATCCAGTAGGTAACGACGCGGCCCAGGCCACTCCGCGCCCATCACCGCCCGGCAGTCGCACTGCCGCTCACACTGGGCCTGTTTCTTGGGGCAGCACGCCAGCAAGTCTCTCACCAGTAGAATCCCGGCCTCTTCTAGCGTGTTAGTTGTCCGCACCGTTAGCCCAATGCTCCCAACAGGCTCGCTCAAGGTCTTCACGAGTTGCTTCGTCATCTTCACGGTTGCCGCCATTCGTAGTTGCCCTCTGTCTCGTAGATTTGGAATTGTTCTTTGGAACCTGGCCTCGCATCGCTCCGTAACACTCTGCGAACCGTGTACTCGTGTACGAGAATGTACCAGGAGTCCTACCTGGTTGGCGAATGCGGCCGGATGCGTTGAACAACTCTACAGCGTATTCGGGATTACAGATCATCAATCCCGCGGGGTACTGCGCCACGCGACCCATGATCGCAGGCAGGTCTCTGCGGGACGGATTGCAGTGCTGCGTTACCCTCCGCGTCGAATTCTCCACAGGGGCCTTCTCAACAGGATTGCAGGGGGTCAGGCTATCCACGATGGCCAGGACCCGGTGTTGCAGTGTCCAGGGCTCGTATACCGCGTCGTGCTTGGGCGGCTCGATCGTACATAGGACGTAACCACCTACCGCGTCTGGGAAGTTGTTACGGTAGTAGGTGCTTTTGGTAGTGCGTACCCAATCCAAAGCGAACGCGAGTCCCCGGCCCTCCGATTCTCGCAACTCGAACGTCGTGTCGACCTCGTACAGATCATAGTTCGGCAATTTCGTCTGACGTTTCACATCCCCGTGCAGCACGTAATCGAGCTTGTGGAACGGTGTGGCGACTTTTCGACGACTCCAACACCAGGGACAACCAGGCCGACGACAACTCCGCTGTCGCGGGTTCGCGGCAACCACGCTGTACGGCGGACAGTTCGCAGCGAACATGAAATCCCGCGCATCCTTAATCGCAGGCCACCCGGCCCGTCGCAATTCAGCCAGACGACACTTATACAGATCACGCAAGCACTCCATTGCCTGCAGTATTGATTCCTCAGAACCACCACGCACAGTCCCTGGATCATCCCACAGCAGGGGAGCCAGGGCGTACCGTGCGGCCATAGAGGAATACGCACCAGACGCCTTCGTTAAAGGGGCGGCGCGGAACAAGGAGTTACTCACAATTTACAGTCCTTAGAGGGGGGCGGCGGGTAGTCCCACACATAGCATAAAGTTGGCGCCATAGCATAAAAACTTTATGCTATGGGCGCACATAGCATAAAGTTTATGCGATTACGTACTACGTACGTTAGTTAGCCTCTCGGCTGGCCCCCCCTGCGGTCGGGCCGCCTGCGAGGGCGGCGATGAAAAGAAAAGAAAGAACGAAGAACACAAATAACCAGCTGTCTTCATGACGCTGTCTCCTCTGCTGTTAGCCACGCTCAGGACCCTCGCTGGGGCTCGGGCCTGGCGTGGCTTGAATTACAAACACCCGACAACGCTGTCGCGCGGCAAGCTATGATACAGCTCAGCTGTTAGTGGACCTAACAAGTTCAAGGCGCTACGCCTCACGCAGCGCCTGCTGACTGGCTGTCTAGGCGGAACTTCACGTCTCGCGCTGGTGCTTTATAGATCACACCCGCTGTATCCATGATGAGTACAGGGAATCGGGTAGCTCGCGGTTTCCAGCCGACGATCGTCATCGTGCCTCGCTGGCTTTCATAAGTACGGCCCAAATCGTCTGGCTGCATATCGCCGCGGAAGCAGTAGAGTGCCCAGGCTCGGGCGTCTGGTGTATTTCGCCAATTCTCCCCGTCTTCACGACAGGCTGTAATCTCCAGCTTGACCGAGACACTGGTGTCGGAGTAGCTCATGCTGGCGATTTTGGCGGTGGTACCTAGCTCCGCTGCCAACGGGTCTAGGGCCTCTTGCAACTGTACGCGTAGGTCTTTACAGGATTGTCTGGTAAACATAGGTTTCCTCAGGAAGTTGGTTAGGCCCCTCAGAATGGGCTTAGAATGTCCGCAGGCGTGGATCAGATAGCTGCCCACACCGTGTTACGTCCCAGACCTTTGACGGCTGGTTTCACGCGAACGGTGTACTTGTAGGGTTTGACGGTGTCGTCAAACGCTTTACGAAACTGTTCCCTCGCCCACGCCGTGCTGTTTGCACGTAGGTCGAACTCAGCACGTTCCTTCGTTTCCTTGTGAACTGCTGTGAGGGTGAAGGCGTCGTCGCCTCGGAAGTGCCTACCTGTGCGGTAGATGTCTTCCATGGCGATCGCCAATGCGTATTGGGCCGGATCTAGCTCTTTCAATCGTTCGATCTCGATCAGCCGCATGGCTGGGCAGAAAAAGCAGGCCGACTTCGGTGGGATGGGGAGCCCGGCGTCCGCGATGGTCTGGCCGCACTTGGCCCGATCCATCCCCCATTCTCGTAGTGGGTATCGGATGAGGTACCGATCCCCGAAACGGGGCAGGGCAGGGTCCGCGCAGATATTCATCCCCTTCTGGACCGAGTAGGTCCCGCCACTAGCCGTGCGGTGATCTTCCGTGCAATCGAATCCGATACATTTCATAACCTTCTGGCCCTTTTCCAGGGCGCCACGCAGTGTGGGGTTACGGATTCACGTAGGCTCCTGTGCCTCGATCTTCCATTTGATCGAACACGACTTTACAGAAAACGCGATACCCGGCAGCGTGTCATTGGCCACCATGTTCCCGTACAGCCTCGAGAGACGCTCGATAGTGGGTTCAGGGATGTCCAGGTCCAAAGCAGCGACAACGTCGCGTGTGACGCTCTGGTAGCGTTCTGTGGTCGCTTGCTTGGGAGTGTATTCACAGACCACGGGCTTGGGTTGCCCGTGATCCACACACCACTGTTGAAACAGCGGGATGAAGTCGTAGGTTCCGATCTGCTCGCCTCGGCGAGGATCGGGTACCGATTTCTCAGCCCCGACGTCAGCGAACGTGATCAGATCGATCTGTTCGCCACGGCGGGTGGCTTCGATAATTCCGGCAGTGGAGTCCCATCCGGCGCCCCAACACCAGGCTTGTACATTCTTCATAGGCAGGTAGTCTCCGAGTTACGAGGCGCACCAGGCTCCAATAAGCCAGCGGACGCCACAGTCCTTAGTTTTGTTTTTGGCTTGGCTCACTGGTAGAAAGTGTCAACCTCTGAAGCAAGGCTCATAAGCCAAACGTGGGGGTCATCCGCATGTGCGAGGGCTGCTGCAATGTTGGAAGGGGAGAGGACCTCCTGGTACAGCAGAGCCGTCAGCACCTC